>Ga0209427_10004144_pt1 | contig 16814 bp, 15 predicted proteins | sample DeeMarSWOR136_30_FD_187465 | JGI IMG/M metagenome (GOLD analysis project Ga0209427, IMG submission 187465) | Marine sediment microbial communities from White Oak River estuary, North Carolina - WOR-1-36_30 (SPAdes) (version 2) | ecosystem: Environmental > Aquatic > Marine > Intertidal zone >...
AGACGAGGAGACTCTTTCTCGGTTGACCGAGGAAATCAGGGAAGCTGTCCAGAGCAGATAGCAGCGGCTGGTTCTCCTCCATCAAAGCCAAAATTCTTCCCGCCTTAATGGGCTTCGGATGGAAGGAAACCGGCACTGAGATAGAGGTTCTTCAAAGAAGATTTAAAGCGAAAAAGTCGTGTTTTTCTTTTTCTGATATCAGTTATTCCGGCCTTATATATTTAAAGAGGAGTCTTATCTTGAAAAAAAGAGATAAAAAATCTAAGATTCAGATACCGTGAAAAATATATTCGCTCACCTGGATCAAAAGCTGAAGGAGAAGCTGCCTTTAGCTCTGGCTACGATCATCGAAACAAAGGGTTCAACTCCTCAGGTCACAGGCGCTTCGGCCTTGTTTTCCTCCAAAGGGCTCCTTGTCGGCACTCTGGGAGGAGGCATTCTGGAGGCTGATGCCCGGAAAAAAGCGCTTCATGCGCTCAAAGAAAAGGTTTCTTATCTTTCCCAGTTCAGTTTGAGAGAGGATGTTTCTTCCAAAGAAGGCGCCATCTGTGGCGGAGAGGTCAGGATCTTGATCGATGCTGTTCCTGAAAAGTACAAAGATGTGTTTCATGTCCTGAACCGGTCCCTCAGCAAGCGGAAACCGGGGATACTGGCAACCTTCATCAATGTGCATCCCCAGGAAAAGGTGTCTCTTCTGAGGTTTTGGATCGAGAAAAAAGAGAAGTACGGGACTGAGCTGGAGAAGCATTTTCTATCATTCCAGGAAAAGATTAAAGATGTCTTCGCTGAGAGAAAGCCAAGGTTGCTGAGGATCAGGGAGAACATTTTCCCGGAGAAAGCTTTGAGCAGCCTTCTTTTTCTCGAGCCTGTATTTCCGCTGCCTCAGCTCCTGATTGCTGGTGCCGGGCATGTCGGCCAAGCCCTTGCTCACCTGGGGAACCTTTTGGGATTTGAGGTGATCGTTGTTGACGACCGGCCGGAGTTCGCGAATGCAGAGAGGCTGCCTGATGCAGACCAGATCATCGTCGATGATATCGCCAAGGCTGTGGGCAAATTTCCCATTTCTTCTGAAACCTATGTGGTCATCGTCACCCGCGGGCATCGCCATGATGCCGCAGCTCTTCGGGCCTGTATAGCCTCTGAGGCGGCTTACATCGGGATGATAGGAAGCGTGCGCAAGGTGGAGCTGATGCGGAAGGAGTTCCTGGAGGAGGGATGGGCGACACTGCGCCAGTTCGGACGCGTTCATGCCCCGATCGGACTCCCCATTCACTCCGAGACGGTGGAGGAGATCGCAGTGAGCATCGCTGCCCAGCTGGTCAAGGTGAGGAGTCAAATCCAGGGTAAAAAAAAGGAGAGCAAATGATTTGGGCAATAATACTGGCTGCCGGAGAGTCCAAAAGAATGGGAGAACCCAAGATGCTTCTCCCCTTTGGCGGGAAGACCATCATCGAGGCTGTGGCAGAATGTGTCGTCTCCTCAGAGGTCGAGAGTTCCCTCGTTGTTCTGGGAGCAGAGAGGGAAAGGATCGAGGAGAAAATCAGGGATTACGGGATAAAAAGCGTTTTCAACCCGGATTTCCAAAGCGGGATGCTTTCCTCTGTTAAGTGCGGGTTCAAGGCGGTCCCTGAAGGAACCCGAGCAGTCCTTATCGTCCTGGGAGACCAGCCCCGAATCTCGAGCGACATCATCAATCAGCTTATCGAGGCCTACAAAAGAACGGGAAAGGGGATCGTCCTTCCTGTCTTCGAGGGAGAAAGAGGCCATCCGGTCATCATTGATGTGAAGTATAGAGAGGAAGTGGAAAACCTGAGCCCGGAAATCGGACTGCGCGGAACTGTCTACAGTCATCCCGAGGATATCTTGGAGATTGAAGTGGATACGCCCAGCATACTCAAGGATATCGATGACGAGACAGATTACAAGAGAGAACTCAAGGATGAGGAGCCGGGATCAAAAAAGGATTGATTTTTTTGATTTGAATGCTGCGAGTGAGCAGCTTCAATGTCTTTCCATTTTCAGATGTGATAATCCTGTAAGCCCGGCCACCTTCATAAATATCAGTACCACCAATCGCCGTCTCCGAAGCGTGGATTGACCACATTGCTGAAGAGAGACCCAAAACGGAAGCTCAGCCCTATTTCGATAGAATAACGATAACCTGAAGCGAGTTCTCTTTGGCGCAGCAGTATTTCTTCCCGTGTGGCCCCTTCAGCAGGCAGGGATAACTGATCACGAATCTTTTCATAATTTCCTTCTATATCCAATGAAAGCCCTTTGTAGATCCGCAAGGACAGCTCGCAGGATACTTCCAGCCTGTTTTTGTTGAGGTCATGGAAAAAGTGGGAACCTTCCAGGGAGAATTCGGCTGTTCCCCAGGGCTCATTCAAGTCCAGGGTGATGGAGAGAGATTCGTTGAATAGATTTTCCGAGGTCTTGCCGTACAGGGTTTCTTCCCGGTAGCGGTAGGAGCCGTACCCGATCTTATACAGGACGCGGAGCTGTCTTCGAGTGGACATAGAGTAGGGAAAAAAATTGTACTCTATGGCGGGGTGTATGGAGTAAGCAAAATCTATGTTCCTGTAAGTTGAAGAGGAAAGCGATACCCATCCCCCTACGGACCAGTGTTCGCTGATGCTTTTGACATACAGTCCGTCAAAGTCTCTGCTCTCTGAGATTTTGGTAATCGTTTCTCCTTCTACTTCGTAGATGTCCTTCTCGTAGTCGATGTCAAGCCCCATCCTTAATTTAGAGGCGGGTGTGATCCGGTTGGCAGACAGATTCCCTGAAAGAAATGTCGATTTTCGCTGCTCTTCTCCGTAAAAGTCGCTGTAAAAACCGATGTTGAAAACCCAGAAATTCCACTTGTCTTCCACGGCTGTCGGTTCAACTTCCTGTTTGAGCAGAAATGAGATTCCTTGAGCCATGGGCGTCCGGGCCACATAAGGCCCCAGTCCCAGTTTTAAGGTCTGGGCCAGTCCCTGCCGGATTTCATCCTCTGTGTCCGTTGTATTCGAAAAGAACTTCAGTGTGTTTTGAAGGTCTGCGTAATCCTTCTGGCCGATAAAGGCAATCGTGTATTCTCGTCCCTCGCTGCCAGTTCTCTGGGTTGTGATGAGTATGTGAACGTCTGCTTCCTGTCGGTCCCAGACATAATTCACAAAAATGATCTCTGTCCGGATATAATCGAGGTCACAGCTGTCGCAGTCGATAAATACCTTCGGAGCACTCTTTTTCAATTCATTGATTTCGAATGGTTCCTCCTGGGAGTAGGAGTTTGAAACGGATATCAAGCATATTAAGATCAGACAGATAAATAAAATAATGCGTTGCTTTAACAATTTGAGTCTCCTTTCGGCATTTTCGATGTTTCAAATCCAGAATGGATCTGGTATTCCGTGATTTTTCTTGAATTCATAGTATGCATCACTTTTTGACGCAAGTTCCTTGTCTATCTTCCGAAGATTAGATAATCGGAAGTTTTTAAATCTGTCTTCGGCTCAGCGGTGATGACAGCTAAGGCATCGCGAGCCCGGATAAAAATCGATTGACCGAGAAATCCTGGTCAGAAAAAGAGCAAGTTCCTTTTTCTGGAGGAATCCTTGATCTTATCTCAATGCTTCCTTGATACGTTCAGGGGTCATGGGCAGCTGGAACAGCCTGGCACCGACCGCGTCGTAGATCGCGTTGGCGATCAAGCCTCCCATGGAGATAATGGCTGGTTCTCCACCTCCCTGGGGAGGGGAATCCTTGGCGTCGATCAGCACTGTTTCTATTTTGGGCAGCCAGGAGAATCGCGGTATTTCATAGGTGTCGAAATTGAGGTCGAAGATCTCGCCGCCTTTGAAGTGGATCTCTTCGGTCAGCGCATAGCCCAATCCCATGGTGATGCAGCCTTCCATTTGCATCTTCGCTCCTTCGGGATTGATGGATAGCCCCATGTCCTGGGCACAGACGACGCGCTTGACTTGAACCGTTCCCTTTGTCTTGTTGACTTCCACCTCTGCCATGTGAGCCACATAAGTTCCCGCGTCGATACCGCAGCTGATGCCGAAACCACGTCCGCTGGGTGCTTTTGCCGGTGTCCAGCCAAATTTCTCGCCGCAGGCTGAGAGGACTCTGCGCATTCTCTTATCAGTTAGATTCTTCAGCCGGAACTCCAGGGAGTCAGCCCCCGCTTTGGCAGCCATGATATCGATTTGCGATTCCCGGGCAAAGGTATTGGTATTGTTACCCGGTGCCCGCCAGGCCCCTGTTCCGAAGGGATGGGAACCCGGAGTCCCCCTCCAGCCTCCTCCAGTTGAAACCGTTCGATGATGGGGGATGTCGTAAAAATGCTGTGAACCCCTTTCGCCGGCGAAATAAACTGTGTAATCCCAGAGTGATATCTTACCCGAGTCATTGATTCCGGATTTTATCTTCACCACTGCGGCGGGCCTGAAGGTGTCGTAGAAGAATTCTTCAGCGCGGCTCCAGGCCACCATAACGGCCTTTCCCGTTAATTTAGCTAAACGCGCCGCTTCTACAGCCTGCTGATTTTGGGTTTTTCCGCCGAAACCCCCTCCGACAAACGGAGGAATGATACGGACATTTTCAGAGGCTAAACCAAGCTCCCGGGCTATCGCAGATTGGGCGGGAAAGGGCGTTTGAGTGGAGGCCCAGACTGTTATTTTATCACCTTCGATGCTGGCTGCGGCTGTATGGGGCTCTATCGGGGCGTGGGCGACATAGCTGTTCAGGTAGGTTTCTTCGAATAGAACATCAGAGAGCTCTTTCCCGGTTTTGAGGCTTCCTCCTTGAGATACAACCTCACCCTCGGGAGCGACTCGGATCAGGTGGTCAAAAATGGTTTTGTCGTCGACCCTGGCCTCAGGAACTTCGTACTGGGCTTTTATTCTCTTTAATGCCTTTTCAGCCTCGTCAGGAAGTTCATGAAGGACTGCGATGAAATCACCATCCTTGATGACCTGGATTCCAGTGACTTTTTCCGCTTCTGAGGTATCCGCGCTCTTCAATTTGGCGTCGTGGGCAGGCGGCCTCAGGATTCTGGCGTACACCATGCCCGGCAGGCGGATATCCCCTGCGAATTTGGCTTTGCCCGTCACTTTTTCTGGCGCATCGATTCGTGTGGTCGGCTGGCCCACTATCGTGAATTCTGAGACAGGTTCGAGTGAGGGTTTTCCTTCCAGTTTTTTTATGATCTTTTTTCCTTGGGTAAGTTGAGCATATGTGACTTGATTTTTCTTTTGGGTTTTGTCGAATATGACGCCATCCTTGGCAGCCAGTTGAGTTGCGGGCAGGCTAAGGTGTTTAGCTGCCAGTTCCAGCAGGACTGCCTTGGCTTCTGCAGCTGCCTCTCGAAGAGGAGGCCCGAAGAATCGGGTGGTCATGGACCCAAATGTTCCCATATCCCACGGGCAGAGGGCTGTGTCTCCCATTATCATGTTGACTGAATCCAATCTCACCTCTAGTTCATCGGCCAGCATCTGGGCAAGAGAAGTTATGACGCCCTGGCCCATCTCGATTTTTCCGGTGAAACAGGAAATCCTGCCTTCCTCATTGATCCTGAGAAAGGCGTTGAAATCTTCTGGAAGACTGGGGCGAAAGCCTCTTTGGCGGGCCTCCTGATAGAGAGCCTCGATATCTCCAACGGTAAAGAGGATGGTGATTCCTCCTCCGAAGAGCTTGAGGAATTCACGGCGGCTCAGAGGAAAGGAGGGAGCGATGTCCTTAAAGTCGAGGTTCAAAAAGTCCTTTTCTCTCATTTTTTACCTCCTTTCATCATTTGGGCTGCATCCTGGATGGCGCGGACGATCCGCGTGTGGGAACCGCAGCGGCAAAAATTTTCCTCCATACCCTGAATGATAGCTTGCCGGCTGGGATTGGGATTTTTTAGCAGCAAGCTGTAGGCTTGAAGGATCATGCCGGGAGTGCAGAAGCCGCATTGAAGGGCGCCATGCTTTATGAATGCTTCCTGAAGGGAGTGAAGTTTTCCGTTTTTGGCCAGGCCTTCAATGGTTATGACTTCTTTTCCTGTGATATCCTCGACAGGGTATTGACAGGAACGGACAGCTTCTTTGTTGACGATGATAGTGCAGGCTCCACAGAAACCCTCACCGCAGCCATACTTGGCTCCGGTGAGTCCTAGATCAGAGCGCAGGACCCATAAGAGCATACGCTCTTTATCAGTGGTCAAGCGGATAGGTTTACCGTTGAGTTTGAAAAGGATGGTTTCTTTCATTTTTTTTCTCCTTTTCTCTTCATACGTTCCAAAATACTGGGACATTATAGTGAAGATTATAAATGAAAGGATTCAGGCTCAATTATCCAAATCCTTTCAATTCCGGCTCTTCCTGGAGGCAGAATTTTATACCAGGGATAAGGCTGCTCTGGAGAGGATTATTTCAACCAGTTCCTTTTTGTGTCCGTTGTCCTTTAATGGTCGCGCTTCCTTCAGGGCCTCCCTTGCCGCCTGACGGAGGAGATTCTCCGCGACTTTTTTCCCTTTGATCATGTCTTCGGCTGTTTTTAACCGCCAGGGGATGGGAGCCACGCCTCCCAGGACGATCCTGACATCCTTAAAGGCTCTCCCTGAGACCGTTCCTTTGACCGCAGCGGAGACGACGGCGAAGTCCCATGTTCCCCGCTCTTTGAATTTGAGGTAGGTGCTTTTTTCTCCTTTCTTTGTCAGAGGGATCCTTATCTCCCGCAGGACTTCATTCGGTTCAAGAATGTTCTCTTTTCTGACGTTGACCTGAGGAAGGGTAAAAAAGTCCGCCAGGGGAATGGTCTTCTCTTTTTGGGGAGAACTGATGGTAGCTTCGGCATCCAGCGAGATCAGGGCCGGGGCCAGGTCGGAGGGATGAACGATGTGACAGATCCTTCCGCCGAAAATGGCGTGATACTTGTTTCTTCCGTTGGAGGCAAAGCATTGGCTTCCGCCCTTCTTCCGGCAGATCAGGCTGGGATCACGGTAGTACCAACAGCGGGGACGCTGACAGAGGTTCCCGCCCACGGTGCCCACATTCCTGAGCTGGGGAGTGGCCAGCGAAAGTGCGGCTTGATGAAGGACAGAATATTCGTTTTTTATGGTTGTATTTTCTGCCAGTTCAGCCACGGTCGTCAGGGCTCCGATCCTCACTCCATCTTTCTCTTTTTTGATGTAGGAGAGGCCTGGAATGGATTTGAGGTCAACGATGAATTCAGGAGATATGATCTCGTCCTTGATCTCGCCCAAGAGGTCTGTTCCTCCAGCCATCAGGCAAAATCTATCTTGTACTTCGACGGGAAGAGAGATGACCTGTTCCACTGTTTGAGGTTCAGCGATTTTAAAGTCTTTCATCAGCCTACCTCCTTCCGTTTCAGAGCCTCAAGGACTTTATCCGGAGTCATCGGTATCTCCTGGATGTGGACGCCGATGGCGTTGAAGACCGCGTTGGCGATGGCTCCGGAGATCGGGATCCGCGGCGGCTCTCCCAGGCCTTTCGTGCCCATGATGTTCATCCTTGGCTCGATTATGTCCACAAAAAGCGGGATGATCTCAGGGATGTCCATCGAAGTGGCGATTTTGTAATCCCTCAGGTTCCGGTTGACCACGTTTCCGGTTGTCTCATCCACGACCCTTTCTTCAAAAAGTGCTGTGCTGATTCCCTGGGTGATACCGCCGATGACCTGGCTTTCCGCGGTCAGTCTGTTCATGATCCTGCCGCTGTCATGGGCGGCGACGACTTTGACGACTTTAATCTGTCCGGTTTCAGTGTCGACTTCAACCTCGGCGAAATGGGCTCCAAAGGTGTTATAGGCATAATCAGAGGAACGTCCGCCGCATTCACCGTGGAAAATCATTTCCAGCCGCTGTCTTCGGAGCGCATCCTGAAAACTGATCGACTGCTCCGGATTATCCTTGTTGACGAATTTTCCTTTATCTATGATCACGGCCTCAGGAGCAATTTTCATCTCGCTGGCTGCGAGTTGTTTAAGGCGATCAGCTGCCTTGAGAGCCGCATCCCTTATCGCCGGTGCGACAGAAGGAGTCGTCGTGCTTCCGCCCGATGAACCGCACCAGGGGTACTCGGTGCTTCCGATCTTGACGGTGATATCTTCTGGTTTTAATCCCAGAGTCTCGGCCGTGATTACAGCCATGTAGGTCCGGGTACCGGTGCCGATATCCTGGGTGCCGCAGATGGCCTCCACGCTTCCGTCGGGGTGGATTTTGACGTCAGCCAGGGTTTCCGGTCTTCCCGTTCCCCACCATATCTGGCTGGCCATGCCCAGCCCCCGGCGAATCTTTCCGCTGCCTTGACCGGGCCTTATATTCCTTCGGTCCCAGCCGATCTTCTCTGCTCCCAGCTGGTAGCACCTGTCCAGGCCTTTGGAGGAATAGGGTATTCCCGTATCACCACGGTTCTTGGTGGAGTAATTCTTCTTCCTCAGTTCCAGGGGATCAATGTTGATCTCAGAGGCCAGCTCTTCCAGGAAACCTTCGAGGGCGAACGTTCCCTGGACGTGACCCGGGGCTCTGGTGGGACGGGAAGCGCCGGTGTTGGTGTAGACAGTGTATTCTTCGACTTTCATGTTCGGGCAGGCGTAGACATCCATTATCGGCTCCGCGCACCTGTCGCCTCCGCCGACTCCACCGCTGGTGTAGTTTTTCAGATAGAGAGCGGTGAGGGTGCCGTCTTTTTTGGCTCCTCCCTTTATGGTCTGGAGGCTTGAGGGACGGTTTCCCACGCAGAGAGAGTTTTCCTCTCTGGTAAGGATGAGTTTGACCGGCTTTTTGGCTTCCCTGGCCAGCAGGGCGGCAATGACCGTGTAGTCATTTATGCCCAGTTTGCTGCCGAACCCGCCTCCCATGTATTTCTTTATGACCTTGATGCGGCTGGCGGGCACTCTCAGCCAGCGGGCGAGTCCGTCCCTGACTCCAAAAATGGCTTGAGTCGAATCCCAGACGGTAAGCCTGTCTCCCTCCCACTTGGCCAGGCTGCCGTGAGTTTCGGCCGGGTGATGGATTTCCACCGCGGTCTTGTATGTGCGTTCAATGATAACATCAGCCTCCCTGAAGCCCTGTTCGATGTCGCCGCGGCTGTAATCGTTGAACGGCTTGGAGGGGACATTGGGCCTGTCCTCGAGAACTTGGGGCGCCCCTTCCTCCATCGCTTTCTCCACCGTGACCGCGAAAGGAAGAGGTTTGTAGTCGACTTTGATGGCTCTGAGCGCTTCCTCCGCGGTTTTCTCATCCACCGCAGCTATGGCTGCAACCGGCTCACCCGCATAGTTCGCTCGCCCCTTTTTGAGGGGGAGTGCAGCCTTGACGCCGGGCAGGCTATCCGCTTGGCTCAGGTCTAGGGATACAACTTCCGCGCAGGCGTGGGGAGACCTCAGGATCTTTCCGTAGAGCATGCCTTTCAGGCTGATATCATGAGTGTAAGGCGCCTGGCCGGTGGCGATCTTTTCTCCGTCTATCCTGGGAGTGTATTGTCCGACAATCATGAAAGTTTCTTTTTCGGGCTCAGGCGGAGCCTGCTGCAGGCCCATCTCTTTATCCCTGAATTCCTCATAGTAGAGGAGGCTGGCGTCTTCTGTATCCGTGAAGTATTCTTTCTTGCTCATTCAGGGCCTCCTCATGGATTTTGCTGCGGCAGAGACAGCCTCGTAGATCTTGAAATAGTTGCCGCACCGGCAGAGATTGCCTGATAATGCCTGCTTGATTTCTTCCAGGTTCGGGTTATTGTTTCTGTTCAGAAAAGCGGCAGAGGACATGATGAAGCCGGGAGTGCAGAAACCGCACTGGTAGGCATCCTTTTCAACGAAGGCCTGCTGAATGGGATGGAGCTTTCCGTTGGCGGCCAATCCTTCGATGGTTGTGATGCTTTTGCCGTCTGCTCTAATGGCCAGATACATGCAGGAGTAGACGGGATCTCCATCCAGGAGCACCGTGCATCCGCCGCATTCTCCCCGGTCGCAAGTTCTCTTGCTACCGGTGAGGTTCAGCTTTTCTCTCAGAATGTGGAGAAGGGTATCCCTCGGCTCGACCATCAGGGAGAATTTTTTCCCGTTGATGATGAGCGTGATTTTCTTGCTGGCGAGGAGCGTGATTTTTCCTTCTCTTGTCTGGAGTGCGGCCTTATCCTGGGCGAGGATCGAAGGGACCACAGCGGCCCCTAAGGCTCCTCCTCCGAATCCTTTCAAGAAATCTCTTCTGGTGACGGTTTTTCTTTTTATCTTAGGCTTTTCCATTTTCTCTCTCCTTTTCAAAGGAAGACGTCAATGGTTCAGCCGAGTCTGATGAGGATGATAATGACAAGGCAGATGAGAAGAGTTGCGGGTGAGGTGATGTATCTTAATTTTCTGCCTGCAGAGGCTTCCGCGAGTTTTGTCTCCAGGACTGAAATCCTGGCTCCTGCCCAGAATCCGAGGGGAACGGTGATACAGGAGATAAAAACGGCCAGCGGAGCATAATACAGAGAAAGGGGAACAGCCGTTCCGGGAAAGACACAGGCAGGGACGCCGGTCACGAATTTCACCAGAGGGAAAAGATTCACGGCCAGAAGGGCGGCTATTCCGCCGAAGACAGCCTGCCTGGCGATTTTGTGCTTTTGCGTTTGGTAGATGATGAGCAAGACAAGAAATGCCGCACCTTCCATGAAGAAGGCAAAGATCGGGTTTCCGACAGCTCCGTGCTGGATAGGCAGAGAAAGCAGGAGGGCGTCAAACATTTTGAAGAGACTGGTCACGGCGATGAGCAGGGCGATGCCGAGTATCCTGCGAGTCAAGACCCAGCTGGCCGAAATGAAAAAGAGGGCCACGCCCGTCATGATCGAACCAGATAGAAAAGATGCACAGCTTCGAAGTCCCATGCCCAGGGCTGCTTCAGAGAGCCCCCAAACAGCGCCAAGCATGATGACGATTCCTAAATGGGATTTAGCGATATTCCTATCCATTCCTCTCTCCTTTCAAAACAATTTGAAAGTATCTTCAAGGATTATAGTTTTCTTGTTTCGGTTTGACAACCATTTCTTTTCGATCGCAGGAGATTTTTAGTAGTGTGCTGACTGCCAGAGCAATACGGAATTAAAAAAAACACTTGACAGGTCATATTTAGTATAATATGATATATCTGAAAATTCTGAATAGTCAGAATATTATTATTTTGAAAAAAATTATTTTGAGGTGTCAGAATGGTCAAAAAAAAGAATTTAGAATCATGTGCTGTTGGGATTTCCCGGAGCATGGGCTGCTGTAAGGTCGAATCGGTCGTCAGCGTGGATGAAAGAGGACAGATGGTCCTCCCTAAGGAGCTGAGGGATAAAGCCGGTATCCGGGCGGGCGACAAGCTGGCTGTGGTGGGCATGGAGAAAGAAGGGAAGATATGCTGCATTTCCTTGATCAAGATAGGCGAGATTGAAGAGATGTTAAAAAGTATGCTCGGACCTGTGATGAAAGAAATGTTCAAGGACTGATAAAAGGACACAGGAGGAGATCGAGATGGAGACAAAACAAATCAAAAAGGCGGTCAGGGAGAATTATGCCAGAATCGCCAAGCGGGGAAATTCTTGCTGTGCTCCGGTCAGCCCTTGCTGCGAGCCTCCTGATTCAACCTGGGATGTCAGTAAAAAGATAGGGTACACAGAGGAAGACCTCAAATCGGTTCCAGAAGGTTCGAACTTAGGCCTTGGCTGCGGAAATCCGGTCGCCCTTGCTTCTTTGAAAGAAGGCGAGACGGTTCTTGACCTGGGTGCGGGAGCCGGGTTCGATTGTTTTCTGGCGGCGAAAAAAGTGGGAGAGAAGGGAAAGGTCATCGGCGTGGATATGACTCCGGAGATGGTCGAGAAAGCGCGGGAGATTGCGGAAAAAGAAGGCTATGGTAACGTGGAATTCCGGCTGGGTGAGATCGAAAGCCTTCCGGTCGCCGATGTGTCTGTGGACGTTATCATCTCCAACTGCGTCATTAACCTTGCTCCAGATAAGCGAAAAGTCTTCAATGAGGCGTTCCGGGCGCTCAAACCGGGGGGAAGGCTGATGATTTCGGATATCGTTATCTTGAAGGAGCTGTCGGAAGTGATAAAAAAATCCGTTGAGGCTTATGTCGGGTGTGTCTCCGGAGCAGTAATAAAGGATGAATACCTAAGGCTGATTGAAGAGGCCGGATTTCAAAATGTCAGAGTTGAAGATGAGACATCATTTCCTGTCGAGAGCGTGACTCAAGATCCTGCAACAAGAGATTTCATCGATAAGTTCGATATTCCGCTTGAAAAGGTGGAAGAAGTGGTGGCCACGATTCAAAGCATTAAGGTTTCCGCTGTGAAACCCGGAAGTCAGTGAATTTTGGGGTCAAGAAGGAGATTTTGATAATAATCGATTTGCCTGAGCTTTAGACGATAAGAAAAGCAATAGAGAAGGCTTAAAAAATCAGCCCTTTTTAGGGGCTGTCGCCTTGATGGAGACGGCTTTCTCTTCTTTCTTGTCTCTTTTTTCCTCCAGCCATCTAGGGAAGATCCAGTTGAGGATCTCGCTTTTCAATTCGTTATCCATTTCTTTGATCTTGAGTCCGGCTTCCAGCCTGTTGTCCACGCTTTTCACCCAGACGATCTCTCCTTTAACCGGAACGGATAATTTTTTCTCCGGGATATGGAGCTTGACCTCCATGTCGGAGCCCATCTCGAGGTCGAAGTTGATGCTGAGTTTCAGCCCTTCTCGGGAGAAGTCGCGGGCTTCGATTTTCCTGTCAATATGGTCCCTGCCGTCAACACGGACCAGTTCTACGGGAAGCAGACATTCGAAGCGAAGGAACTTTCGTTTCTCTTTCCCCATGTTGCCCCTACATTATCATGAAAGCCAAATATTTTCAAAAGAAATTTTGCGTGGATGTTTTCCTCCAGGCATCAACTTGAGGCCCTTTTTTCTCTGTCAAAGACTGGAAAGGCTCTGTCTTTGTCCAGACGCTGAGAGAGGTTAGGTTTGAGGCAGGAAAAAGAGACTGCTCCTGATTTCCTCCTGATAATGGATACAAGCCTCAAATCCCTTCCTGGGCCAGGACGTAGGCGAAGACAGCCATGGCCACAGCTCCCAGCTCAAGATGCCTGGGATGGACCGTACTCAAGACGTCCAGGGCAGAATGGTGAAGGTCAAAGTAGGCTTGAGAATCGGGGACCAGGCCGATGAGGATGGTTCCCTGTTCGGCGAGAGGAGCGATGTCCACGCCGCCGCCTCCCTGGCTGATCCAGCATATCCCGATAGACTGAAGCACATATTCCCACCTTTTCAAGCGTTCGACTGTTTGGGGATTGCCCTCGACTCCAAATCCCAGAGGGAGGAATCCACCCCGGTCCGCTTCGATGGCGGCCAGATGCCTTTCCTCTTTTCGTTCCTCTGCGCGGGCGTAATCCCTTCCGCCTGAGCCTCCGAACTCTTCGTTCATGAACATCACGGCCCGAATCGTGCGTTTGGGCTGCAGGCCGAGCTCTTTGAGAAGCCGGAGAGCTTCGATGGACTGGACGCAACCGGCGCCGTCATCGTGGGCTCCGGGCCCCAGGTCCCAGCTGTCGAGGTGACCGCCGATGAGAATGATTTCATCCGGTCTTTCACTTCCTGTGATCTGGCCGACAACATTGTGTGAATTCACTGGCGGCAAATTTTGGCAGCTGAGCTTCAGATGGACTCTTAAGGAGGGATCTTTTTTCAGGCTGTCACTGAGGAAATCGGCACCTTTGGTGCTGATGCAGGCTGCCGGTATCTCGGGGACTTCAGAGTCATAGACCATCAGGCCGGTGTGGGGAAAGTCGTCCAGACGCATGGTAAGCGAGCGGACAAGGGCGGCCACAGCGCCGGCCTTTGCCGCCTCCACAGCGCCTCGTACTCTCTGGTCTGCAGCCTGTCCGTAGGAGCCGAAGGTGGAGAGAAGAGAGGGATCCATCGGACGATTGAAAAACACGATCTTTCCCGCTGCTTGTTCACCGAGCTGCCGCAGCTCCTCGAAAGATCGGACTTCTACAACCCGGGCGGAGATCCCTTTCTTCGGAGTGGAAATGCTCCTTCCTATGGCACAGATAGAGAGAGGATGCGAACCGAGCCGTGATGACACGAGTTTTCCTTCCTCAGCCGCTCCGCGCACCCAATGGGGGACAGTGATCGGTTCGAGATGGACGTTTTCAAACCCCAGCTCCGCCATCTTCTGGCAGGTGTATTGAACGGCCCTGGCAGCCTGGGGTGAGCCTGTAAGTCGAGGGCCGATATCCGTTAAATCCTTGAGAAGAGAATAGGCCTCTTGTTCATTCAGTCCTTTCTTGAGGATCCTTTCTGCCGTGTCCAGGTAAGGACGATTCTCCTGAGTCTTGGTCCAGGAAGGAGATAAACAGAAAATCAAAAAAAATAAAACAGGAAGCGCTATAATCTTAATCTTTATCGAATATCTTGTTGTATGCGACATGACTCCTCCGTTTATTATGATGAGGTCCTAAATGGTCAGGTAAAACATATTACATTCTTCATGATTATATGTTCAACGAAAAAATCAAAAGAGGCCGAAATATCCAGCCATAGAGGAGCTTGCTTCGGTTGAGAAGAACCGGGTTCTTTTCCGCTTCTCTCCGTGAGGTTTTTTGAATGTTAAAGGTGAAGATGTGGCTCTTGGCCTGTTACCCGATTCCTTCTTTTCCCGCTTCTTTGAGGAGTATTTCCCAGTCCTGGTTGGTTTTGGTGAACACTCCGCAGTTTCCCAGTTTGACGTTTTTCAGGCCTGTATTTTTAACCTTGTGAAAGACATCCACCATCTCAGACAGAGTCGGAGCCCTCGCTTGTCTCATTTTATATGCCGGGAAGAAAGCGAGAATAGTGACCGGGATATCGGGGCTGGCTTGATGAACAAGTCGAGCGATTTTTTCGATCTGGTCAGTTTCCACCCAATCCGGGATGAACAGGGTCAGGACTTCCAGCACAAAATCCCTTTCCACTATCTCAGAGGGAGCATTCAGGACCCACTCGTTGGTGGTACCGCACAGCTTTCTGTAGACTTCGCCATCGAAGGCTTTGATATCCAGCCAGAAACAGTCGACTCCGGAATCCTTCAGTTTGTCTAGGTTCTCGGGCGTTAGGCCGTAGCCGTTGGTCTCGATCAGAACCCACATTTTCTGGCAGTGGCTCTTTATCTGTTCGGCTGCCTGACAGTAAAAATCGGCACAGCAGGATAGATCACCTCCGGTAAAAGCCATGATGTTCCTGGCCGGGCCGAATCCCTGAGGGCTGAGGACGACATCCTTTGGTTCGAGAGTCCCGGGGCAGAGCCAGCTCCTTTTCCCGAGTACCAAGCAGGTGCCGCAGCTTCGGCAGAGGTCAGTGCCGTGCCACATGGTTGCTCTGGCGCGTTCTTCCTGGATAGTCACCTTTTTTTCGTATTCCTCGGCCATCTGACCGATCTCCTTGGCAGAGATCCAGCTGCCGTTGGCGAACTGACTGAACTCCCAGGAATGGCACTTCAGGCAGTGGTGATTGCAGCCGGATTGATAGATGGAGAAGTAATGCTCAGGCCGGGACAGATGGGCAGATTTGACCAGGCGAAACCACTCTTCGCCTTCTCTTTTTAAAGTCACGTCGCAGGCTTTTTGGCGTATATTCCCGGTGCGGATCTGGCAGCTTCCTGTTTTATAACCCTGTTGGATGAGCTGGCACTTCATTTTTATTTCCTAAAACCTGCCGGCGATAGAGCCGCCGCAAAACTCGCATTTCCCTCCCTTGAGGTAGATCTCTCGGGTTTGAAGACCGTTTCTGACGATGACTGTCGCCCCGCACTCCGGACATTGAGTGTTTTCTTGTTCCCCACTGAAGACATTGCCCAGGTAGACATAGCGAAGCCCCTGTTTGAGGCCGATCTTCCGGATGCTCTGAAGGGTTTTTACCGGAGTGGGAGGGATGTGAGAGAGGTTGAGATGAGGAAAGAACCGGGTGACATGCCAGGGAGTGTCCTTTCCCACTTCCTGGCAGATCCAGGCGGCCATCTTCCTCAAATCGTCTTGGTCATCATTGAACCCGGGAATCACGTTGGTGACGATCTCGACATGCATCTTCCATTTCTTTTTGGCTCTCTGGATGGTTTCCAGGATCCCTGAGAAGTCATCCACATTGGCGATCCTTTTATAGGAGTGTTGAGAAAACCCTTTGAGGTCAACCCGAAAGACATCCAGGTAAGGGCCGATCCTGTCCAGGGCTTCGACGGTGATAAAGCCGTTGGTCACGAAGTTGGTGTAAAGGCCGTTTTCTTTGGCCAGTCTAGCTCCTTCAAGGGTATACTCAAGCCAGAGAGTGGGTTCGTTATAAGTCCAGGAAATTCCAAAGCAGCGGTTTTTCAGGGCGATCTGGACCAGTTCGTCTGGCGCGATAGACCTGGCCTGCTTGATCTCTTCTGTGACTTTTGAGTGAGCAATGTCCCAGTTCTGGCAGCCAGGGCAGCGGAAATTGCAGCCGAAACTCCCCAGGGAGAGCCACTCTGAACCAGGGAAGAAATGGTAAACAGGCTTTTTTTCAATCGGAGAGATCATGATCGAAGATATCAGTCCGTACGTCTTGGTGAAAAGCTTTCCCTGATGGTTCTCCCTTGTCCGGCAAAGGCCTCTCTCTCCTTCCTGGATGACGCATCTTCTCTGGCAGATGCGGCATTGGACCTTCCGAGCGGATAGTCGGTCGTAGAGAATGGCTTCGATCATGTTCACCATATTTTAAAGCCTGCTTTTTCAAGCCGTTTGACCGCGGTCGAATAGGGATCGCAAATCTCCTCTTCAAGGTAATCTTGATAACCAACTGATTCTAATAGAGATAAGAGCATC
>Ga0209427_10004146_pt1 | contig 16813 bp, 11 predicted proteins | sample DeeMarSWOR136_30_FD_187465 | JGI IMG/M metagenome (GOLD analysis project Ga0209427, IMG submission 187465) | Marine sediment microbial communities from White Oak River estuary, North Carolina - WOR-1-36_30 (SPAdes) (version 2) | ecosystem: Environmental > Aquatic > Marine > Intertidal zone >...
CACCTCTTGTATTGGGGCGATTATCTACTACATTAAAAACGATTTCAAAAACTTTTTGGGTTATAGAATCAGCATAATCGTGATCATTTCCATATTTAGGTGTTTTATTAATGAATTTCTGACGTATAATTTCATTACCTTGAAAATTGTTTTCTAGAATATCTAATAATTCCTGCATTGATATAATTTTCTTATCAAATATATTATATTTTAGAGATGCTAGGCAATCGGTAATACTTCCCATCCCTACAATTTGAATATAGGATGTATTGTATTTTGCTCCTCCATCATTGTAATCCTTTGCTTTTTGAATGCAATCTTCAATCAGAATTGATAAGAAAGGGGCAGGATTTTGAGCCCAAATACGCTCTATAATCTGATTTCCTTTAATTTTAATATTTACAAAATGATTAATCTGCTCTTTGTATGCTTCCATTAACTCCTCAAAAGATTTAAAAATAGTTGGATCTCCAGTTTTTAAACCAATTAGCTTCTTAGTTAATGGGTCAAAACCATTATGAAGTGTTATTTCAAGAATCTTTACTAAATTAAAATACCCAGTAAGAATGTAAGCTTCTTTTCCAAAAGCACCCGATTCAACACAACCACTTGCCCCACTATTATATGCATCAATTTTTGATTTATTTTGACGAATTAATTCTTTGAAAATTGCATCAGTGTTAAATACAGAAGGTTGACCAAATCCTGTTTTTATTATATTAATTGCTCGTTTTAAGAATTCATCAGGAGTTTTTCTACTGATCTGAACATTGCTACTAGGTTGTAAGATCCGCATTTCCTCAATTACATCTAAAAGGATATATGAGAGGTCATTTACTCCGTCAGATCCATCTTCTTTTAGGCCACCAATATTGATATTGCAAAAATCAGTATAAGTATTACTTTCTTCAGCTGTAACTCCTACTTTTGGAGGTGCAGGCTGATTATTAAATTTAACCCAAAATGCTTGTAGGAGCTCTATTGCTTTTTCTTTTGATAATACACCTTCAGCCAAATCTTTTTTATAAAAAGGAAAAAGATGTTGATCTAAGCGACCTGGATTAAAGGCATCCCAAGTATTAAATTCAGTTATAACGCCTAAATGAATAAACCAGTAATGTTGTAATGCTTCCCAAAAAGTTTTGGGTGCATTTTCAGGAACATTGGAACATATCTCTGCTATTTTTTTCAATTCTTCTTTTCTTGCAGGATCAGATTCAATTTCTGCTAATTGAATAACCTCTTGAGAATGGCGTTTCGCGTATAGTATTATCGCATCTGCTGCAATATCCATAGCATTAAGCTGTTCTCGTTTGCTGAATGCTTCGGGATCATTATAAAAATCTAGGTTTTCAATACATTCCTTAATTTCTTTTTTAAAATCTAAAAAACCTTTTCTCCAGATATTTCCTCCTCCAGCAGTATGTCCGGGTGCTCTTTGTTCCATAAATTCAGTAAAAATCCCTGCATCATAAGAATCCAGCCAATTTTGATCCATCTGAGAGAAAATTTTATCTCGAATTGACTTGTCTTTCCAATATGGAATAATTAATTCTTTAGTCTTTTTTCTTGTTTCCTCGGATACTTTAAATGATATTTTATCTCGAGTGTTTAAAATATCTAAGTCTTGTAGGCTGTGACAGCACACCTCTGGATATGTTGGTGTTGCTTTTGGTTCTGGACCACGTTCTCCGACAATTAACTCACCTTCATTAATACAGATGTTTTTATTCTCAAGAATATATTTGAATGCTTTTGCTCTCGCGACGGGATGGGAATATCTATGTGCAGCACCAGTTTTAAAGAATTCTGTTATTAATAGGGCTCGTTCTAAAGAGAGATAAGGGATTGCCTTAAGACTTTGAGTACGTAGTTTTTTTATTCGTTCATTCATTTTTTCCTAGAACTCGATATAAACAGACCCAATTTTTCTATATTTCTAAAACTAAGCTAGTAATAATATGTTTTTCAATAAATTTATTCTTATAATATTAAATAACCTGAATTATTTAGAACCATGAACTTCTGAAGCTGTATATGTAGGTTGCCAATCCAGGCTTTGATGTTCAAAATACTGCTTATACAATTGAGCATATTTTCCACCTTTAGCAAGCAATGAACTGTGATCACCCTCTTCAATTATCTGTCCATGATCCATCACTATTATTCTATCAGCATTAACAACAGTAGATAGCCTATGTGCGATTATGATAGAGGTTCGATTGGATAATAAAACATCAAGTGCCTCTTGAATTATTGCTTCTGTATAAGCATCTACGCTAGATGTTGCTTCATCAAGTATCAAAATTTTAGGATTCGTTAGCAATGCTCGAGCAAAACTTATTAATTGTCTTTGGCCTGCTGAAACTCCTTTTCCTCTTTCTCCTACTTGAGTTTGAAAACCTTCTGGTAAATATTCGATTAGTTCATCAGCATGTACAGCAGTAACCGCATTCTTTAAATCTTCTTCAGACGCATCTTGCCTTCCATATCGGATATTTTCTTCTATTGTTCCCGAAAAAAGAAAAACATCTTGCTGAACAATGCCAAGATTCTTTCTGTAGGATCCCAAACTCATATTTCTAATGTCAATTCCATCAATCTTAATTGAACCACCTTGGAATTCATAATATCTTGCAAGTAATGAAACTAAGGATGTTTTCCCTGAACCAGTATGCCCAACTATCGCAAGTTTTTCTCCTTTTTTTATTTTGAGATTCAATCCTTTAAAAACCATCTCATTACTATTATAACTAAAATCGACATTTTCAAATTCAATCTCTCCTTCTACTTTTCCTACATCGATAGCACCAGAATTTTGGTTTACATTTGGAGTCGCATCAAGAATTTCAAGAATCCGTTCGTATGCAGCCATGCCTGTACTGAATTGAGGAAAAAAGGTAGCAAGCACCATAATAGGACGGAAAAATGTTGGGAGATAAAGATAAAATATAAAAAGTCTTCCAGGACTTAACAAATCTCTAAAAACAAGCTGACCTCCTATATACATAATGACAATAAATGTAAGTGTGGAGACAAATCCAAGGAGTCTTCTCCAAAGATGTGTTATAGCAGTTAATCTAAATCCGGATTTAAAATAATTTTTGTTTGTTTCATCAAATTGTTCAGAAACCATTGATTCTTGTCCATAACTTTTACAAACATGTATACCTTCAACTAATTCAACCATTGATATATTAACATTATCTAGAGCCTTCCTATATTTTCTACTTACAGTTCTAGCTAACTTCCTTAGAGAAAACATCATCAATAAGATAAGGGGAACCGTTGCAAGAGCAATGAGAGCCAAAAAAGCGTTTAACCAGAGAAGGATAGCAAGAGTTAAACCACTTAGAAAAAGATTTCCAATTGTTTCTACTATTAAAAACGTTATATCTCCAAAATCAACAACATCGTTAGTAACTCTGGTGTTTAATCCCCCTGTTTGATGGTTATCAAAAAAACTCATATCCTGTTCTTGTAATTTATCAAAAATGTCCATTCGGAGACGTTCCGCAAAAAAAGGAACAAACTTAGCTATCTCTTTATATTGAAGATAAAACATCAACCATATTATTCCATATAATATAATATAAAAGAAAGAAGCACCAAGAATTAGAAAATAATTTGGATCTATCTTGATAAATTCATCTACAATATATGAAAGTAAGAGGGGATTAAGAATATCTGCTCCTGCTGAAATTATAATGAAAATTGCTATTCGAATTACGCTTCTTTTAAAAAGAGTAATTCTTTTGATATATCGAAAAAATAATTCCCTATCAGAATAATTTCGTTTTTGATCTTCTCTCATTAATCCCGCATAGAGCCCCATTTTTACTCATCTCCCTCCTCTTTTAGCAATTATATGTGATTGAGTGATTCTTTTACCAAAGATTCGTCTATAGTCCTCTGAACTTTGGAACAATTCATTATGCTTACCTTCTGCCACAATTTTTCCATGTTTAAGTAGGATTATCTTATCTGAAGTTCTTATCGTGTGCAAACGGTGAGTAATAATTATCGTGGTCCTGTCTCTTAAAATATTTTCCATAGCACGCCCTATTTTCTCTTCTGTTTCACTATCAACTGCGGAAACAGAGTCATCAAAAATAAGAATTTTGGGGTTTGTTAAGAATGCTCGCGCTATAGCAATACGTTGTTTTTCTCCTCCGGAGAGTCTTATTCCTCTCTCACCCACAATAGAGTCATATCCTTTAGGACGTTCTTTAACAAAATCATCAACCTGAGCTAATTCTGCGGCTTTAAGAATTTCTTCCTCTGTGGCATCAGGTTTGCCAAATTTAATATTTTCTTTAATAGATCTTGGATATAGATAGACTTCTTGTTCAATATAACCAATATGCTTTCTTAAGGCTTCAAGAGGGTAATTTTTAATATCTACCCCATCCAAAAGGATAGAACCTTCTTGTGGCTCATAAAGAGATAAAATTAATTTTGCTAAAGTTGACTTCCCACATCCAGTAGGACCAACAAGAGCAACCCTTTGAAATGGTTCAATACTAAAGGTTATATTACTTAGGGTAGGTCGAGGATTTTTTATTTCGTTATCATGAGTAAATGAAACGTTCTTGAATTCAATTTTCCCTTTGAACTTTTCTGGCCATTTTAGAGTCGTATCTTTGTCAGTCTCAATTTCTCCTTTAGAAAGTGAAGTGTATAATCGCGAAGCAGCAGCAAATCCATTCATCATATCATTGGTAGACCAATGAATCATTCTTGTAGGTTCGATAAGTGCTATAAAGAGGATGTTGATAGCAACTAGATCACCCACCGTTAATGTATTTTGATAGACAAAAAAACAACATATTAAAAGCGTGCATCCTATCAATAGATAAAGGATTAGTAGTGCATAATATCTTGCTTGGACTAAATTTATCCCAATCATATTATTCTTGTAATCAATTACAGATCGACTAAATTTTTTTCTTTCTAACTTTTCAGCATTAAAAGCTCTTACTACAGGTGCACCACTTATTGAGTCTTGTAACACTACGGCTAAATTTGAATACTTTTTCATTCGATTAGCAACAAAAGGAGAAAGACTTTTTCGATAATATAAAATAAAATAAAAGTATAAAACTATGAAAGGCAAACTAAATAAAGCTAAACGATAATCCAAAATTTCGATTAATAAGTATAAAGTTATGAATATTTGGATAAAAGGATAAATAAAAAAACTCCCATGGGCGATCATTGTATTAATTACTCGGACATCATTCGTAGCAAATGCAAGTAAATCCCCTGTTCGAATACTATCATGAAAACTTAGAGTTTTTAATTGGATTGTGTCAAAAAATTCTTGTCTCATATTTTTTTCAATTTTCAAGCCAAGAAAGTGCCCCAGCATCATTACCAAATAATCAGATAAATTATAGGCAAAAGATACAGAAAGCCCGATAACAAGTAATATCAGTAAATTGCCTAAATCTCGAGTTATTAAGACATTGTCAATAATACTACCGATTATTATTGGCATTATAGTAACACCTAAACTTACCACAAAAATTCCCATAATAACTAACATTACAAGGTATTTGTGTCTAAAGAGGTGTTTTAGAAGCCACTTTCTATATGCCCTATTTCTTACCTTTCCTAACTTCACTGTAGCCAAATGATTATAATCTTTTCATATGAAGTAATAATTTATTGTTATAATACTTCAAAGTTTTAGTATATTTTTAAAAACGTAGTTGATCTATTTAAAACCTTAAATGATCTCATGGTTCATACTTTCTTTAGTTAAGTTTAAGAGATATTTTTACCAACCGTTTTTCTACATCTATTTTCTCAACATTGCAGAATGCTTTCGGAAACTGCCTTGAAACTATTTTCTCAAGAACGCCTGAAGCAATATAATAATGAACATCAAAATGCTCAGATTTCTCAAATAACTCTATATCTCTTATTGTATATAATGCCTCTTCACCCATCAGTTTGGTTGTTATTTTAGGTTTTTGTTCGTGAATAAAGTTAAGAATAGAGATATGGTCTCCTATATATTCAAGAAATTTATCATTATTACTACTATCTTTTGGCAATACAGCATCAGAAATGGTTGAGCCGTAAGGAAACTTCATAAATTCAGCTATTATATTACCATATTTCTTAAATTTTTCCTTTTCTATAATATCTTCTTTTAATCCTTTTAATAATCCAGAATAAAAAGAAAGTGTAATAACTTTAGGTATTAAACCTCTTTGTACATTGTAATAGAGAGTATATGCTCCAATTTGCTTGGTTGATACCTTTTTCTTTGCTTCAAGAATAGCAACATATTTGCTAGCGGTAATCCTAGATGTATTAATACCCTTGGCAATATCAGTAATCGTAACACCGGAAGGATTAATTAAAAGAAAGTTAAGAATTTCCTTTGAAAAATCTCGTTTTTCTCCATTTTTAATCATTAAATTAAGATTAGAAGGTCTTTTATTTAAACTTTACACTAATGATAAGCACTGAGAATTATCTTTAAATAATAGTTAATCATAATAATATCAAAAAAAATAACTTTTAAAGAATATGTAAATAGGAAAAATAAAAAAGGATAGAAAAGAAAAAATGATTGTAAATGAAGAACATAGAGCAGATTTGATAAAAATAGCTAAAGAATATAAATTTTCCGCACAATCTTATCCAGCAGATGAAAATGGGGAGCCAAAAGAAGCATATCTTGAATATTTAAGCTTAATGTGGGATCCTGAACTCGTAAAAATAGTGTTAGAACTTCCTATTGTGCCTAAATTATTAGATATTAAAAAAATAGCAAAAATCTTGAACATTGACATAACTAAATTAAGCTCAAAGTTAGAAGAACCAGTAAAAAGAGGATTTATAGTTAAAATGGGAAATTTTTATGCTCGACCCTCTCCTTTACAGATCCATGATGCACCATTTATTTTTCAAGAGAATCTGGATCGGGAAGATATTGTGGAATTTGCTAATTTAAGTAGAGATTATTTTGATGGTGGTTATTATAGAACCTGGGAGACAAGAAGATCTGGGACTCCTCGAACCAGAGTTCTAACAGTACAAGAAAAAATAGATACTAGTCATGAAATTGTTCCTATAGAAGCTGTTTATGAACTAATTGATAGTCAAACTGAAATTGCTCTTCTTCCTTGTCCTTGTCGTTCGAGAAGGGAAATTGAGGGAAATAGAAAATGTAAAGGGAAATATCCAATTAATAATTGTATGCTTTTCGGAATGGCTGCCAAGATATCGATAGAGAGCGGAGACTCAGCAATAAAAGCCATTACGAAGGAGGAAGCAAAAAAAATTACGATTGAGGCTAACGAACTCGGACTCGTTCATATGACAGACAATACTTCTACTAACGCTCATATTCTTTGTCAATGCTGTGAGTGTTGTTGTGGAAATTTAGCTGGATTGACAAGGTTAGATAATCCTAGAGCGATAGGAAGAGCCAATTATATTTCTAGTATTGATGAGGAGTTATGTGTTGCCTGTGGGACGTGTATTGAGAGATGTAAATTCGATGCCATTACTGTTGATGATTTTGCACATGTTAATTCAGATAAGTGTGTGGGATGTGGATTGTGCGCTGTAACTTGCCCCGAAGACGCAATTACTATGAAGAGATTTGAAAGAGAAAAAATTCCGCTAGGGAGGGGAATGATGCGTTCAGAATCTTAACTAAAAAATAATAAAATTAAAAAAAATAGAAAACCAATAAAACAAAAAACAAAACTTAAGGTGATTATTTATTACATTAGAAAAAGATATAGAAGGAATGTTGCTTGAGGGTGGAGCAAAAAAAGTTGGTTTTGCAACACTTGATACCATGAAGTCAGATATACCAGGAACTGACCTTACCTATCTACTTCCTGAGGCGCAATCTGCAGTAGGATTTTTCATACCTTTTGATAAAGATATGATCATGAAATATTTAGGAAAAGAAGACCCAACTATTCGTGGAATTCATGAACAAGAAAATTTTGAGATTCACCGAAAAATTTGGAAAGCATCTCAACGCGTTAAGCATTGGTTGATTGAACAAGGCTATAAAGCTATATCTGTAATTCCCAATAACCATTATCGAACTGACGTTCCAGGATGGCAAACGTCTTTACCCCCCGAACTTTCACTGAGGTATCTGGCTGTTCGATCTGGAATTGCATCATTTGGATATTCTGGAAATGTCGGCACGAAAGAATATGGAACAGCTATTATTCTTGGAGGTATAATTACGGATGCAAAACTCAAACCAACGGACAGGATACCTGAATCAGAAGGTTTTTGTGATAAGTGTATGATTTGTACTAAAGTGTGTGCTTTTGGAATGTTCAGCGAAGATGAAGAAACAACCGTGACAATCGGGGGTGAAACATTTATTTACTCTAAAAGGGGACCTATCATGCGATGTGCTGTTACTTGTGGTGGAGCTAATGGATTGCATAGATCAGGTAAATTCTCTACTTGGTCACCGGGACGATATGAATACCCTGAAAACCAAATAGAACTTATGCGTGTGTGTCAGATTGCCATGACAAGCCAGAGGAAACGAAAACCTTACAAAGATAGTTCGATGGGATATCAACCTGCTTCCTTTAATGGAAAATACAACACGCAGTTGACCTGCGGAAACTGCAATTACATTTGTGCTGGAGATGTAAAAGAAACTGCCCTAAGATACAAGACTCTAGTCAATTCAGGATGCGTTATTCAAAGAGAAGACGGCTCTCTTGAAGTGTATCCTCCAGACAAAGCAAAAGAAGTGTTTGAATCGATGCCTATCGAGCATCAAAAATTTTATACTAGTGATTATAAGAACAAAATTCGAAAAACACAACTCGAAAAGGTATAAACCACGAATACATAGCATTCAACCCATCATAAATGTCATAGTGGTGTTAAAATATTAGTGAAAAAATGAATGTATTATTTATAATAACCGATCAGCGGTTATAATAAAGTTAAAAAGTAGATTGAAAGAACATGCTAAATAAAGAATGGTTTATAGATAAAATAAATTCCTTTTTAAGAGAAGACAAAAGCAATAAAATGACGGGTGTGGATGGGATCCTCATTTTTGAACCTGATGTCATAGTTGGATTTTGTTCGGCTGATGACCCAATTTTTGAACACTATAAGAAAGTTGTAGGCCCCTTCCATCTTACACCTGCGGAAGCTTATTCTAAACATTTTTCAGTAGAAATAGATTCTCCTGAGAATCTCACAGTAATAGCTTATATACTTCCTACAAACAAAATCACTAAAAAGGAGAATTATGAATATAGTACTAAATGGCCTGGAGAGAGGTGGAGCCATACAAGACTTTACGGAGAACGTTCAAATCAAAAACTTCAGAAATATTTACTGAGTGAAATCAAAAAAGAATTTGGAGTAGATGGAGTAGCTCCAATGACAGAACAAAAGTTATTCAAGATTCACAGGAAGCATCTGGAAGCCTATCAAGGAGTATGGGCTTCAACATGGTCTCACCGACATATGTGTTTTGCTGCGGGATTAGGTTCCTTTGGTCTATCCGACGGATTCATAAACGCAAGAGGAAAAGCAATGCGATGTGGGAGCTTCGTTATTAATTTTAAAATGCCCTCGGAGGGAAACAATCGACCATCTGACCCTTACGAATATTGTATTAAATGTGGTCAATGTATCAAAAGATGTCCCGTTGATGCGATTACTCTAGAAAGCGGTCACGATAAACAAAAATGTTCTATAAAAGTGCAGAATACTGTGCCGTATATCCAGGAGCATTATCATATCCCAATCTATTCTTGTGGACTCTGTCAAGTTGGTGTGTCTTGCTCTGATGGTATACCACTGAAAAAATGAGGTGTTCATAGATTTGAGTGAAAAGATGAATGTAATATTTATCATCACTGACCAACAGCGATCAAGTCATTTATCTTGCATGGGTAATCCTTTACTTAAAACACCTAATATCGATAAAATTGTCAATGAAGGAGGAGTTAGATTTACTAACTATTTCTGCGCAAATCCTATTTGTATGCCAAACAGAGCAAGTTTTTTCACAGGAGCATATCCAAGTGAACATAAAACTCGATCAAATGGTATTAATTTAAATTCTAAACTCCCAACTATTACCGAAATATTAAACAACCTTGGTTATCATACTTGTAGTGTCGGAAAACTCCATTTCCAACATTTTGCCCCAACTTTTAATCAATATAGAGAGATTGATAAATCGCTTGAATCAATTTTTGATTGGTTGCTAGGAAATATTAAATTACCGTTTCCTACGCCATATTATGGATTCCAAGAAGTTCATTTAGCTGCTGGACATGGAGATTTAATGGCTGGTCATTATTCTGAATGGTTGAAAGAACAAGGATATGATATGGTGGATTATCGGAAGGATGCTAATCGAATCAGCAATTTCTACCATGAAACAAAGTTACCAGAAGAATTATATCCAACAACCTATATAACAAACAAAACAATAGAATATCTTGAGAGAATCGCGAATGGAGCCTATGAGAATAAACCCTTTTTTCTCCATTGTTCGTTTCCCGATCCACACCAACCTGTTTGTCCACCTGGAAAATATAAAGATATGTACAAACCAGAGGATATCAATTTGCCCTCAAATTTTAATGATGGACAGAAATTACTTGAACATAAATTTTTAGGAAAATATATTAAAATAGGTTTTGAACCTGTTTTACCTAGTTTAGTAAGTGAGGAGGTAGCAAAAAAATATATTGCACTTACTTATGGTTCAATTACCATGATTGATGATGGTGTTGGTAAGATTCTTAATTTCCTAGAAGAATCGGGTTTAGCAGAGAACACAATGGTGATTTTCACCAGTGACCACGGTGATTTTTGTGGCGATCATGGCCTTGTTGTGAAAGGACCAGCTCATTATCGTAGTGTAATAAATCCACCATTACTATGGAAAATACCTGGTTTAACTAAAACATCAGTTTCAAATTCTCTAGTAAGTACTGTTGATTTGCCAAAGACAATATTAAATTTATTAGGTATAGAGAAGGAAAAACACCCAGAAATCTGTCAAGGGTACGACATAACACGAATTCTAGAAAATCCAACAAGCAAGATTAGAGAACAACTTTTAATTGAACATGATGAAGAACTTACTCATGTTAGTAGAGATGAGTCATTTAGACTTCGAACACTTGTAACAGAAAGACATCGCTTAACAATCTATGATGGCTACGAAAAAGGGGATATTTTTGATTATAATAACGATCCTACTGAAATTAATAACTTATGGAGTAAAGATGAGAATTTAAAAAGAAATCTTATCGAAAAACTCATGAGAGAAATAATTAATGTACAGTTAAGAATACCTACGAGAAAATCTACTCATTAAGTTAAATTTAATTAATTCAGGAATAATAGTAATTTAATCCACATCAACAGAAAACCCGCATTTATTGCATCTTTTTGTTTTAAATTCTCGGAACATGGGATTATTGCATTCAGGACAGTGGTATCTTTCTTCTTCCTCTTTAACCCATTTTTCTGTTCCAATTTCTTTCCAGCTATAAATTGCTTTCAGAATTACCTTTTTTCCTCCAGGAACTGGGAAGTTTTCGATATATTTACAAGGAAAATCGTTACATTCATAGCATCCATTAATTTTTTTTGTTTGAATACAATCTCTAATAGTGCATAACTGACAATACCCAAAAAGGTCTTCTTTCTTATCTGAAAGACATCCTTTACATTTAATATCATCAACTGTTTTTGAAAGTGGTTTATAAACATTTACAAGACGTTCTTTAAATTTCTGATTATTATCTCTATCTGCAATATAAATAGCACAAACTCCACAATATAACCCACAGGGAGCTAATAATTCTTTTTTAATATTACTCACTTGCATTTTTCTTTATAATCCACTATTAAATTCTGTAAGACTATATTTAATTTTATTTTTTTCCATTTTTTTTACTTACCAATTTTTTTAAATGTTCTTCTATTGAAGCGTTCTAACTTAGAGATTATTAATCTATAATTTCTTAAAAACCAGATTTAATGGAATCTCATAAAAAAGTGATATATTTTTAATCAGAAAAGAATTTCTTGATATAAAATTAATATAAATTTTAATTGAAAAAATGAGGTTGGAATAATTCCTGCTATAAAACCATTAGATGGTCCAGTAGCAGTTACAGGAGCTTCAGGTTACGTCGGATCTCATGTTGTAGTTGCTTTAATAAAGCACGGATTTACGGTACACGCATGTGTTAGAGATCTGAACAATCCTGACAAGACAAATCATTTACTAGATCTCAATAAAAGCAATTATTCAGGTCATGTGGAGCTTTTTTCTGCTAACTTACTTGAAGCTGACAGTTATGACACACCATTTAAAGGTTGTAGTGCTGTATTCCATGCAGCTACACCTATGGGTTATGGTGGTGCGAATAATCCTCGACAGGTTTATGATGGGGCTATAAATGGAACTAAAAGCGTCCTCAAGTCTGCCAAAAAAGTAGGTACAGTTAAAAGATTCATTTATACAAGCTCATTTTCTGCTATCCATCACCCAATGAAGTCTGGTTATATCTTTACTGAAAAAGACTGGGCTTCTGACAACCGTGAGAATGATCCAAATTGGAATGTAGATAGAATAGATCAAGATGGTGATATGGCATATTCGATGGCTAAAGTGGACTGTGAGCATATAGTATATGAATTTGCTGAAAAATCTAACCAATTTGATGCTATTTCAGCGTGCCCACTTACTGTATTGGGCCCACTCCTTTCCCGATTGCATGAGAGGGAAGGTTCATGGCAATGGTGGCTTGGTCGTATGCTGGCGGGAGAAACATGCGAACGACAATGGAAGGCGTTATGGAACATAATTGATGTTCGAGATGTTGGTGAAGCACAAGCACTAATGATTGAAAGCAATGTTTGTAAGAACGGATGGCGTTATCAATTAAGTGCAACGGACGAATCAGGTGAAATTGACGTATTACAGCTGCAAGCTCACCTAAAAAAGTTATTTCCCAAGATCGATGTAGGTGGACCACCAGAAGAAATCCACCAGATCATCGAGAAATATGGAGCAGTTTATCAAGCACCCATAGCACGATGTGATCAAGCACGCGAAGAACTTGGTCTCAAGACTCATGCTATTGAGGATACGTTATATGAAACTGGGAAAACAATGATCGATTTAGGACTCGTAGAACCAGCTTTAAAATAGTTCAAGGATAGTAGTATATTAGTAAAAACCTATTTTTTTTCCTTTTTCATTCTGTTTTCTTGATATATCTTTTGCATTAACTCTAAAGGATTCTTATACAGAGGTGAACGATAAATACGATGAAGTTTTATTGCTTTCGTTGGACAAGTCACCGCACAAACGCCACAGCCATAACATTTTTTATCATCAACTTTAGATTTATCATTCTCTAACGTAATTGCTTGGAATAGACATCTTTCTACGCAGAATCCGCATCCCTTACAAAGATCCTGATTTACCTTTGAAATATAATTTGATTTTGCAATGCAATTTTCATTTTTATCCTCAAAACGAGTCATTCCTCTTAACATCGCACAACAACATTCACAACAACAACAAATTACCTGATGCATTTTACTTTCAATATTTTCTGTAGTAAAAACTAATCCTAATTGTGCTAAATTATCTACTATTTTATGTGCTTCTTTACGAGATAATTCTCTTCCCTCTCCTCTTCTTAAAAAATATTTACCAAATAATCCCACTTGAAAACATGATTCATGGATTGGATATTTCTCTTTGCATTCCCGTATTTTTAATATCTCTGTCCGGTTTCGACAAGGACAATCAGTTATTACAATTGGTCCCATACAATTTTCAATGATTCCATGTATTTCTTCAACATTTGAGATCATAGATTGGTGGTCAATAGATTTATTTATTGGTACTATTCTAGTTAGAGGAGTTCCATCGTCCGAAGATTCATATCTTTTATAAAATTTTTCTTCGATAAAGAATTGCTGATATAACTCGGCTCCTTTTTTCCCCATTCTTTCAAAAGTTTTAGAATATTTAAATCCCATATTTAATAAATGGGGCATAGCTATAAAGTAAGAAAAACCTCCAATATCTTGAATCACTCCATCCTCAGTCATCTTTTCTAAGATTTTCCTAGTTTCTTCTTGATCTCTACCCAGTTTTTTTGAAATTGTTCCAACTGATTGAGGTCTTATTGTCAAGTATTGAGCGATTTCAGCTTCTTCAGGAGTGAATAATAATGTAATAAATTCTCTAAATGCTTCTGAGATTTTACCATCCTTCATTGGAATATCACTAGGATATTCACGCATGTTCTGTAATATTTTTTCATATGGGTCTCCAACTTCTTCTGTGGTCATATATTATTCTAAAGTATTTATAAATAATAGTTTTTTTAAAGACTAAATAGAATAAGCTTTTAACATGTACAAAAATATGTTGCTAAAAATTATTAAATCTTGTAAAACTAGTTTTAAACACTGTTTATTATGAAAAACTCATTTTTGGTAGATATTAATTGAAATCGCAAAATGAATTAGGTATTCCTATACCTGCTAATAAGCCTCTCATCGTCCGTACGATTAAACAAGTTACAAAAGAGCAACGGGAATATGCCCTAAAAAAAACCGAATATAATGTATTTTCATTTCCTGCAGATTTATTGTTTGTTGATTTTTTATCAGATTCTGGCTCAGGTACTATGACAGATTTACAATGGGCTTCGCTTTTTCATGGAGATGAGTCTTATGGACGTAATAAGGGATATTATGTACTTCTTGATGCAATTAGAGATACTTTTGAACGCGGAGACAATCCTAAAAGAGCAATAAACCTGATACTAACTGGAGAAACGAATGTAAAAAAATTAATGGATGAGCTTTATCTTACATCGTTTGAAGGAGGTTTCGTTAATGGTGGTATTCATCAACTTATTCGCCCAAATGCTTTTATAGTTCCTCAGGGACGATGTGCAGAACACTTACTTTTTTCTACTATTGCTCCAATTTTAAGAAAAAATTACAATTCTAAAGAATTTTTTATCCCAAATAATGGTCATTTTGATACAACAGAAGCCAATATTTTGGCTAATGGACTAAATCCTATAAATTTATTTTCTTCGAACTTATTAGATGAATTTCCTTGGGATCAGATGGATAATAGAAACCCCTTTAAAGGAAACATGGATATTAAAAGGCTGGAGGAATTAATTCAAGACAAAGGGATGGATGCCATTCCATTGATATATATAACAATTACCAACAATACAGCCGCAGGTCAGCCCGTTGAGATGAAGAACATCAAGGAAGTTCGTAAAATCGCTAAAAAATATGATATTCCGCTCTTCTTTGACGCATGTAGGTTTGCCGAAAATGCCAATTTTATAAAAGAATTTGAAGAAGGATATCAAGACATTTCAATTCCAAATATCGTTAAAGAAATGTTTTCCTACGTAGATGGTTTTACAATCAGTTTCAAAAAAGATGGTTTGGCAAATATAGGAGGAGGATTCTTTTTTAAAGACAACGGTACATTCCATAGGAAATTTTCAGTAGAAGAAGATATTGGCATCAAATTGAAAGAGAAACAAATTCTCACGTTCGGGAACGACAGTTATGGGGGACTCAGTGGTAGAGATATTATGGCACTCACTACGGGTTTATATGAAGTTGTTCAAGAAACATATTTGAATGAAAGAAAATTTCAAGTTAGAAATTTCGCTAGAAAACTAGCTAAAAACAATGTTCCAGTTATTCTCCCTGCAGGAGGTCATGCAGTCTATATTAACATAGACAAATTTTTTGAGGGAATGGACTCGTCTTTAGATGATTTTAGGGGTGTAGGATTTACTATTGAATTAATCAGACATTATGGTATTAGAGCAGCTGAATTAGGACCTTTTGCTTTTGAATGGGACAAGAAAACTCCTGAACAAAAGAAAGGAGTTCTAAATTTAGTAAGATTTGCACTACCTAGAAATGTCTATGGTACATCCCATATTGATTATGCTGTTGCAGCTATAACTGAACTTTTTAATAATAGAGACAAAATTCCTAAAGTTAAGATTTCTCGTGGAGCTAAATTGCGATTAAGACATTTTCAAACGGGATTACAACCTATTTATGAATAATGGAAAATAGAAACTTAACATAATCTAATATCCAAATAGATATATAATTTCTATTTATAAAACTTAATATATATCATTAAATTTATAAAACCAATATATTAATGTAAAAATTTAAACGGGAATTGTATTTATGTCAGGGATTTTAGATGGTATAGTAGTATTAGATTTTTCGGAATACATCGCAGGGCCATACTGCGGATTCTTATTAGCAGATTTAGGTGCAGAAGTTATAAAAATCGAACCCCCCGATGGTTCTGAGGAAAGACGATGGGGGAGATGGAAACGATATAAAGGTAATACAAGAATGGCTCTATCAGTGAACAGAGGTAAAAAAAGTCTTTGCCTTGACGTTAGGAAGGAAGAAGCAAAGAAAATTATATACCGTATGGTTGAAAAAGCCGATATTGTAATTCAAAATTATACACCAGGAGTCGCTAAAAGACTGGGGATAGATTATGACACCTTATCAGCTATCAATAAGGGTATAATATTCATTTCAAGCACCGCATTTGGAGAAATTGGACCCTATAAAACGCGTAAAGGCTTTGATATTATTGCACATGCCGCTTCCGGCATGATGGCTGCCTACTCTGATGAAGACGGTAGACCACGTGGACCTGGAGGAAGCCCATTTATAGATATTGGTACAGCTATGCTCAATGCTCTCAGTGCAG
>Ga0209427_10004148_pt1 | contig 16810 bp, 15 predicted proteins | sample DeeMarSWOR136_30_FD_187465 | JGI IMG/M metagenome (GOLD analysis project Ga0209427, IMG submission 187465) | Marine sediment microbial communities from White Oak River estuary, North Carolina - WOR-1-36_30 (SPAdes) (version 2) | ecosystem: Environmental > Aquatic > Marine > Intertidal zone >...
CTCTTTCTTCACTTCCTCTTTCTTCACTTCCTCTTTCTTCACTTCCTCTTTCTTCGGCTCCTCTACTTTGGCCTCTACCGCGACTTCCTCTTTCGTGGGTGGGAGGACAGGCTCTATCTTTCCCTCCACTTTTTTAGGCTTCACGATGTCAATGAAGATCGTTTTCCCTTCCTGGGTCGCTTCGTAGGGTACCTCCTCTCTCAACTTAATCAAGATTCTAACATCGCTCAGTTTTCCTATTTTGACATTCTGTATGTTGATCGAATCGACCGCACTTTCAAATTGACTCGTGTCCAGTCTTCTTTGGAGATGTTTTGGAACGAATGCATTTTTTATGTCCACAACAATCGTATTCTTGGAAATCGTATACGACTCAAATCTGGGCTCTCCCGTTAAGGTAACAACGATCCTTGACTTGTTGTCCATCTGTTTAAAATCAATGGGGGCTTTTAGTTGAACCCTTGAAGAAACAGCATAATTCTCTTTTAGCAGGATCTGAGGCTCAGAAGGCTGAGGGACATTTCCAACGGAGACAATCAATTTATTCTCGATCCGATTAATTTGATATGGAGGCACTTGGGGCTTCAGCGAATCGAAAACGAGCCTCAGTTTATCGGGATGGCGCCCAATGCGGACGACTTTGATAAAGGGATTTTTGGTTTTGACTGATTTTCGTGGATATCGAGTATCAACTTCCCAAATGTCGAGAACCAACCTAGCAGGAGAATCCAACTTGAATGCATCATAATTCTCAAGCTTTCCGTCAGCAATAATGTTGAGAACAATAAAATCCTTTTTTGCCTCGAACGAGAAGTTAATAATCTCCTTCGCTTTAGTCAACGTCTTTGTAACAGCGGGGCGCCCAATGAGCTGAACAGGTGGTTTCTCTTTTTTTTTCATCTCCTCAAGAGAAATTTCTTTGACGGCTTCCTCCTCTTTTCTAATCTCCTCCCCTTCCGCCGTCTTTCTTACCTTTTCGACATCGATAATGAGATTCTTGTCTTCCTTCGAAATATTGTAATTGGCCATTTGAACGAGACCAATTTCAATTCTTCCTTTATCGTCATACTGTGTCGCGACAATCTCACCGATCGTCCCATTATCAACTTTAATGGGCTCTTTGATCTCCTTTAAATCGATATTCGGAACATCAATCGCAATCCTTAAAGGGTCGGTCAAAAATTTATAAAAGGGTGGCGCGATCGTTTCAGACCCTTCAATATAAATTCTTGTGTAATTTTCTTCTTCAATAAACGATATCCTCTGGATGGTCGAAACTTTGAGAACCTCTGCTTGGGTTTCAGGTGGTGGGGCTTGGATCGTGGGTTTCTTCGAAGCGCAACTGGTGGCAACGACCAAAATGACAACCAATAAAATGATTCTTAGCATCTGAGAATATTTCATGATTCTCCTCCTTCTTCAGGTCGATGAAGAAATAAAGGAATTTCGTTAACTTTTGTCTGACCAAAAATATCCTGATAGACTTCTTGAATAATCACCTTATCCTTAAGAATGCTCTTAACCTTCCCATCATTCTTGCCGATCACGGTTCCCTTTTTCAGAAAATAACCTTTCCCTGCTGAGTCTTCGACTAAGGCAACATTATTTCCTTTAGGGATTGTAATAATGGCGACCAATTTCAATTGGCTGATATCATACTTCTGCAAAGGGGTTAAGCGGCCGCCCCTTCTCTCTTTAGACGGGGTCAATTGGATAAAGGGCTTGAAAGGATCGGGCTTTCCCGCAGGATTATAGCTGTAGGCTTCCTCTTTTTTCTCCGGCTCTTTTGTCTCAACTTTCTGGGCAACCTTAACCGGCTCTGCCTTTTTCTTTCCTGCGGAGGGGAGTTTCACCTCGAAGGGAGGAGGAGAAGACGTTTCGCCTCCGCAGCCCACAGCTAGAAAGAAAAAGGTTAGGGTTAGCAAAATAAATTTACTTCCTTTTAGTTTTTTGAAATTCTTCACCCGCTTATTTCGTAACCGCTTGTGTTCCACCTGGTTTTCCCCCACCTTTCTTTTCTTCGATTTTCGTCTCTATAAATCGATACGTATTGACCAGACACGAAGTCTTTACCGAATAATCCGCCTCTTTCCCTTTAATATCCTTCGCCCTGCTCATACTAAAATTGACAACATTAATAATTCTTGGAAGTTTGCTCACCCTATCAAAGAAAATCCCAGTGTCATGGTAACTTCCCAAAGCGATGAGTTCAATCGGAACTTTGGCATAAAATTGTTGAGGCTCCTCGGGTTTAGGTTTAAACAGGGTAAATTCAAGACGGGATTCCTTCCCAAGAGCAGAAATGTTTTTTAGTATCTCAGGAATCTCTTTCTCGTTCGGGAGTTGCGTCAGTGCGTTGGCAAACTCGACGTTTAATTTCGCCATTTCTTCCTTAAATTTTTCGAATTGTTTTACAATCGCCTTACTCTCCTCTAACTCCCGAACCAACCTGTTCAATTGGGACTTCTTCGCCTTCAGTTCGTTCTGTAAAGGTATGAAAAAACTATAGGCATAGAGGCCGATCACCACCCCCAGTATCACAACCAGGAGGGCTACCTTCTTGGATTTTGGAAGTTTGTAGATTGAATCCATTGAGAGTGCCATATTGTTCCCCCTTGATTCACATTAAAACAATTTCACAGGAAAGGATAAACTTCTTCAGCTTGATTTTGCTCAGTTCGATTTGCTCACTCACAATCAAATCAACATTTTTAAAAATTTTCGACTTTCGAAGGTTGGTCATGAAATTTGCCACTGTTTCGTCGTCTAAGGCAACCCCTTCGATCCCCACCCTCGATCCATCTTTCTTCACAGATTCAAAATAGATTTTTTCAGGCTTGTCGATGCATAACTGGTCTAAAACTCTCGCGGGGGTCGACTTTTCCTTCCGCAATGTATTAATGATATTCAACTTCTCTTGTAAAATCCTCTGGTTTTCTTTGGCTTTCTTGAATTCCTCGGCGAGCGATTTATAACGAGCGATTTCTGCCTCTGTCTTAGCTATTTGCGCTAATGTCTCTTCTCTCTCTCTATTAAATATCCACTGGATTCCAATGAGGCACACAACTAGAACCACTAGAGAAAAAATGAGCACCAAGATCTCTTTGCGAACCCCGAATTTCCTAGGTGGTTTCCTAACCCGAAGTAAATTGATTTTGATCATTTGTCCCCTACCCTTCTCGAGGCCAGACCGACTCCAACAGCCATGATCGGTCCAATTTCCCTCAAATATTCAAGGTCAAAATTTTTCCCGCTATACTCCACTCTCTTAAATGGGTTCACGACTTCAACGGGAATTCCGATCTGTTGCTGTAAGACGATGTCGAAATCCTTGATCTTCGACCCACCCCCACTTAAATACAACTTACTGACTTTTTCATACGTGGTCGTCGATTGAAAGAAATCCAATGAGTTCCCTATTTCGATAGCTAATGATTCAGAGGCTGTTTTGAGTACGTTTTGAATGGCTGATTGGGAAGAGACGTCGGCTTTACTACCCACCTTAATTCTTTCTGCCTCGTCATAGTCAATATGGAGTTGTCTTTGGATCTCTTCAGTGACTTGATTGCCTCCTTTGAAAACATCTCTGGTAAAACCAGAGATGTTGCTCTTAACAATATTGATGTTAGTGATGCTGGCACCTACATTGGCAACAGCAACGGTCTCATCCCTATCGATTTCATAATTGATGGACAGCATGTTTTCCAATGCAAAAGAATCAATATCGATGATCACAGGATTTAGTCCAGATTCCATAATGACTGAAACATAGTCATTGATAATGTCCTTCTTGGCGGCCACCAAAACGACATCCATTAAATCTGGGTTTTCAGCACTCGAACCAAATATATGAAAATCGATATTGACATCATTGATATCAAATGGGATGTACCTCTCAGCCTCCCACTGTATCGATTCTTCTAATTCAGCCACGGTCATAAAAGGCAAACTAATTTTCTTAACGATGACTGAATGACCTGAGACCGATGTCACCACATCCTTCCTCTTTGTCTTGGCCGTGGAGATTAGATCTCGGATGGCGTCAATAATGGTTACGGAGTCCATCAGAGCCCCATCAACAATGGCCTCTGGAGGCAGAGGGGATATTCCTAAATTCTGCAATTTAAACCCGTCCTTTCCTTTAATTAGCTCGACGAGTTTAATTGAACTGGACCCAATGTCAAGACCAATCACGTCTCCTTTTTTGCCCCAAATCATTTTCTTACCTCGCCCTTGTCAATTTAAATTTGACTTAAATTATTATTAAATACTTTAAAAAGTCAAGAAAAAAATTAAAGTACCTTTTAGAATTCTAATAAGTATTCGCTGAAAGTTGATACTTTATTTTAAGAAACATTGCTAACTATTTAATATCTTTTGTCAATTATCTGATAGATTATATCTCTTAATCTTTGCCCTCAAAGTAGCTCGAGAAATGCCCAATACTTTCGAAGCCTTTGACTTATTCCAGTCTAGTCTTTCTAAGACCTTCGAAAGGTGCAATTTTTCTACGTGCTCAAGGGACATTTCGTCTGTAATCCCAAATTGCTCGGAGATTGTATCCTCTCGACCGTACCCCGCAATCTGTTGCAATTCAAATGGAAGTTGCTTCGGGGTTATATAGTCCCTGTCAGTCAGAATCATTGCCCTTTCGATGACATTCTTCAATTCTCTTACATTTCCAGGCCAATAGTATTGGGTCATCAATTTCTTTGCCTCTTCAGAAAAACCCCTGATATTTTTATTGTGCTCTCTATTATTTTGTTCCGTAAATAGATTTGAGAGTAATAGGATATCCTCTACCCTGTCACGGAGGGGGGGCATATCAATGACCATCACTTTTAGCCTGTAATACAGGTCTTTTCGAAAAAATCCTTCTCTTACCAATGCCTCTAAGTTTCTATTGGTAGCTGCAATAATACGAACATCAACTTTAATCTCTCTTTCCCCCCCTACCCTCATAAAGGTCTGATTTTCAAGGACTCTTAAGATTTTCGACTGTAAGAAGGGTTTCATATCCCCAATCTCATCTAAAAAAACGGTTCCTCCATCCGCTAATTCAAAAAGCCCCTTTTTCGTATTCTTGGCGTCTGTAAAAGCTCCTTTCTCATATCCGAAAAGCTCTGATTCTAATAAGGAATCCGGGATCGCGCTGCAATTGATTTTCATCAGAGGTCTACTGCTTCTACTGCTGTTGTAATGGATGGCATTCGCAGCCAGTTCCTTCCCCGTCCCACTCTCTCCCTGGATCAATACCGATGTTTTCTGGGTTTTACTGATCATTCCAATTAATTCCTTTACATATTGAATCTGGGGGCTAATTCCATCGATGTGGCTGTTGCGATGTTCCTCTCTTTGCTGCCTATGGAGTCTTCTGACTTCATTGATCAAGCTTTTCGTCTCTAACCCTTTGTCAATCAGCAATTTCAGCTCTTCTAACTCGAACGGTTTGTTGATATAATGGTAAGCTCCTGATTTCATCGCTGAAACTGCAGTCTGAACGTCCGAATAGGCAGTCATCATAATGACCAAGATTTCAGTGTCTGTTTCCTTAATTTTTTTCAAAACTTCTAATCCATCCACGTCAGGTAGTCTCATATCTAAGAGAACGAGATCAATGATATGCTTTTTAAGCACCGATAGCGCCCCGGTGCCAGAACCCACAGAAAAGATCTCGTATCCTCTCTTCTTCAACACATCGGAAAGCGTTTGCTGCATCACTTCATCGTCATCAACAATCAGAATAGCTGGTTTCATGCGTTCTCCAAGATCACCGGTAGACTGATTACAAAAGAGGTCCCTTCCTCCCACTTACTCTCGACCTTGATCGTTCCTCCATGTTTTTTGATGATTTGATAGGTGATAGAGAGGCCCAAACCGATTCCCTTCGGTTTTGTCGTAAAGAATGGGTCAAAAATTTTCGGAATGATCTGGGGAGGAATCCCTTTTCCTGTATCGGAAACGACAATCTTAACAAAATTCTGTCTCGATCCATCCTGAGAATATGAAATCGTCGGATTGACTTCGATCTTAAGGTCACCCCCATTTGGCATCGCTTGAATGGCATTCAGGAATAAATTCAGAAACACCTGGTACATTTGATTCTTGTCGACTTTGATCCTGGGAAGTTGCGGGTCGTATGTTTCAACGAAACGGATCCCTTGATCCGCAATCTCTTTGAAAAGAAACGGAATGATTTCGTTGATAATGTCCTTGATATGACAATACATCAAATTCAGTTTTTGAGGTTTAGCAAAGGAGAAAAATGTCTTTAGAAGTTCGTTGAGTCGGTCGATCTCCTTGGTGATCCGATTCAGATATTCTCTCCTCGAATCGTCTTTAGACATCTCCTCGCTAAGTGCTTGGGCAGTCGTCTTAATTCCAGCGAGTGGATTGCGGAGTTCATGGGCGATGCCAGATGCAAGTTTCCCCAATGAGACCAACCTGTCCATTCTCAGTATTTCCTCTTGAATTTTAAAAACATTTGTCATATCGCGAAAGATAAAAATCTTTCCGATCGTTTCCCCGCGGATACTTAAATGATTGTTAATGGTGAACCCCACAGGAAATTCAACTTTGTCTTTCCTTCTCATCCATCCCTCTTTTCTCGTATCGAGGTCATCCGGATTATCGAGAAGTGAATAGACGACACTCTGCTTTTCTTTAAGACTAAAAATACTGAAGGATTTACCGATCACTTCATCTTTCGAATAACCTAAGATTCTCTCTCCTGCTTTATTGATATAAGTCACCGTATCATTCATTTCAGTGATAATGATCCCACTCCCTATGCTCTGAATAGTACTTTCCATAAAATTCTTAACATTCTCTAGCTCTTGAGTTAGCCTGTAAATGGCCTCTTCTTTTTTGACTAACTCTTCGATCATTTCTTTTCTTGAAATATTTTGATCCGAAATATGCTGATCCATTGAGAAATCTTTTCTTTAAAACTTCTTTAAATCAAGGATAGGAATATCCATTGGACGCTCTTGATAGGTCCAATGAAATGTCCCCAAGAAATAATCTCCAGGCGTTCCCCCGACGTCCGATTGGGTTGACAATCTCTCAAGCACCTGATCAATCATTAACCCTTTATGTTCCCCATTGTCTTTTACGGTAAGAATTTTCATCTCCTCCTGATGAGCCCTCCTTTGGATGGAAAAGATTTTCTTCAAATCGATCAATCTTACTTCAACATCCTTGAGCCGGATTATTTGTTGGTCTGAATATTTTTCATGAAGGGAACTTGGAACTTTATATAATTTGAGTACTTTGTCACTTTCGACTCCAAATAATTTCTCCTCGACCTTCAGAACAGTGATATTCATCGGAAGGAGTCTGGCCTTCACAAACTGCTCGGAAGGCCCCTCAATCCATTGCTCCAGTCTGAGCATGCGTTGGTCAATTTTTTTAAACATCTCTTCTGTTTTCTCCCAAAATAGACCTATCTTGCTCAACATTTCCTGAATCTGTTTTTCCTCCCTCGCGAATAGCTCTGCACCTTCTGTCTTTTCCCTCGAACTGGAAGCAGCACGTTCTGGTCTCGCTTCTTTTAACTCTTCCAGACAAGAATATCTTGCATGGATTCCAACGTAGGCTAACTGTTTATAGGTGTCGACTTCACTATCCATCTCTTTCTTCAGCAACAGTTTTATGGTTTCCTTTGAATCCAACAGGAATTTGACCAAGGGCGGTCGGATTTTCTCTTCATTTTTAGCCATATAGTCTAAAACCTTTTCCATGAGGCCCAGAACAGAGATAATATCAGGTTTCTCCCTCAGGGACTGCCGCAATGCAAGGACTTCTTCCCTTGTCTTTCCCAGATTCTCTCTTGTAATCTCCCATTCTAGAGAGAGGAGTTGGCTTTCCATCTTATCAATGGACGCTGGATAAGAAGGGGGCCTAGAAGGGGGAGGGATAGAACTTTCCGGTTCAAAATCTTGTTCCATCTTGTAGGAGGGTTCTTTGGAAGGAGATTTATCGACCTGCCTCTCCTGAATCCCTGCTTCCTTCTCAACGAATAAACGGTCAACGGCAGAATCAATCTCTTCTTCTAATCCCCTAATCTCATTCTCTCCCATCATCTTTTCTTCCATTGCCACTTCCCCTTCGTCGTCACCTTACTTGTTTGTCCAGGAGCATAATTTTCCTGCTCACATCCTTCACAACCAACTTGCTAATTTCCCTAAGCGTTTCAAAAACGCCCATGCCCTCCAAAGCGCTGGCTGGAAACGAGGGTACTTTCAACATCGAATTGAGGTCTTTTTCCAACACCTCGATCGGGAGAATTTCAGAATCTGTCCCGTCCAAATCCCTTTTATTATATTGAATGACAAGTGGAACGGTCCTAATACTGACCCCTTTCTCTGCCAGATTTTTTGCCAAATTAATAAGGCTCTCGATATTCTTTTTCCGTTGCACTTTCAATGAATCCCCCACAAAGACTACCCCATCTACTCCTTTTAATACCAATTTCCTCGTTGCGTCATAGTGAACCTGCCCAGGAACTGTATAAAGCTGGACCCGGATATCAAATCCTCTGATTTTACCCAAATTCAAAGACAAGAAATCGAAAAAGAGCGTTCGGTCCCCTTTTGTATCGATCGACACCATCTTGCCTTTGATGTCCTCTTTCGTTTGACTGAAGATGTATTGAAGATTAGTGGTCTTTCCACAGAAACCCGCACCGTAATATACGATTTTGCACTGAATTTCATCTTTGCTAAAATTGATGAAAGGCATTAAATTCTTTCCATCTCTAAAAGAAGGCTGGAACCGACTATTCCGTTAGAACCTTCTTTTTCTCGAAAATAGTAGATAGAATCTTAGAAAGTTCATCGATGATCTTACCGATCTGCAATCGAATGACTCCCAAGGAGGTCCTATCATCGAAAAGGGTGACTAGGATTACATGCTCACCGATGGCCGAGAAATATACATTCTCGTTTCTTCCCTTATGAAACAAGAGGGTGAACTCTTCTTCTCCCAATATTTTGGCGATCTCAGCAGTTGCCCCAAAATTGGCAGCCGTCAGGGCAGAGAGTGATGACATATCAATAGCGGGCGCATTTCCATGGTGGGCGATGAGTTGACCCGACCGGTCGATCAATAGTACGGATTGAGCAAGGGATGAGGAGACCATCCGATTCAAACAGAAGTCTATTTTTTCCAAATCCTTTTGTGTGAGGATGATGTTCATTTTCTGTTATTTTAGTTTATTTGGAGACCATACCTTCCCAACGACCTACATGCTTTCATCGGTCCTTCGCATCGCTTCGACAAGTAAGTGTTCCCAACTTTGATGGATCGTCTGAACTGGAGGGAGGATACCAATATCTGAAGCAAACTCTCCTTCTTGCCAGCTAAGAATCCTATAGAAAGCATCCGTCCCCTTCTCCTCTCCACATTCAGCATGAACGACCTCCCCCTCATTCAAATAAATGACCCCCTTTTCACTATCTTTGGTTATGGTCAGAGCGGTAGTCACCCGGCTGAGGCAATTCATTTGAATAATATCAGTCAATTGAAGCCCAAAGACTTTCCCCTGAAATCCTTTTTTCTTGCCGATTAAATCGACAATAATTTTTCTTATATCCGATATTTCGAAAGGCTTTTCTACATAAAAAAGAGACCCTCTTCGACTCGCTTCTCTCTGGACGTCGGAAGACCCATAGGCGGTCATAATAATGACCTTTATTTCAGGATTTTCCTTCTTAATTTTTACAAGAAGATCCAAGCCATTAATGTCTGGCATTCTTATATCGGATATCACCAAATCGATTTTATTTGTCTTAAGCAGATTTAGAGCTTCTTTCCCGTTATTCGCGATGATCACCTCATACTTATCTCTATCTTTAGCTAGGCTTTTCGCCATGCTCCATGTCAAAGTTTCTTCGTCATCGACAATTAAGACTTTCTTTAAATCCTTAAGCATATCGGGCATCTCTAGTAACGATAGGCCTTCACTCGATATATTCAATATTAAAGGCATATTTAGCAAAATAAGTGCCAATTTTTCCAAAAAATTTGAATACTTAATTCGCTTAAAGGTTCGCATAGTTCTGCCACTAAACGGCTTTCGAGTATTATACTTAAAGGCCTCCAAATGGTCAATATTTTACCATTGGTAAAAAAATGACTACCAAGCCTGCCGTTCGTCCCTTATGCAGTGCTACTTGTCTATCCGGATCTCGATCCCTTCATTCTGCAAAATTCGAATCCTTTAGAAATGCAAGGTTGATGCAGTTTAAAGTCCTCACTGCGAGCTTGAATGAGCTCTGTCCGATGAAGACTTACGGTTCGATGCCAACATGAAACCTTGAAGTCCCGTATGCTGAAGACGGGATCTGTCCATTGAAAAGATGTCAGAAATTCTTTAAAATTAAATTCACCGATGACACCGCTCAAAGGTTAGGAACAACAAACAATTATATTCGATCTCGGAGATTCCACTTTATCTGGATCTTTTCTTGACCATATTTTATTGGATCAACAGTGTAGAATTTGATTTGTATGAGAGAAGAAACGACCACCACGTTAGGCGCTATACCATCCGGAAACACGTAATAGCCGACGTAAGCCCGAAGAAAAGGTCTCTGCTCCTGGCTTGAAATTTTTTAAAAACTTGACTTTTCGAGGCTCTTTGGGTAAGTTTTAATAATTAGAAATTTTTGTTTTAGCGAGTGCTTTCTATCCAATGGATAAAGATAAACTACTAAACACCGTCCAGCAGTACATTCTCAAGGGACAGACGGAAAAGGCGATCAGAGAGTTACAGAGGATCGTAAAAACTTCATCAAAAGATATTCGAGCCCGTCTAAAATTGGGTGATCTTTATTTAAAAAATGGAAACAACGAGAAGGCGATTGAGGAATATACAAGGGCGGCCGAGGTTTATGAACAAGAGGATTTCAATTCTAGGGCAATCGCCCTCTACAAAAAGGTCCTTTCAATCAATCCAAAACTGATTGAGGCGCATCATAAGACAGCAGAATTATATCTAAAGGAAGGATTGAAGGGAGATGCAAAGAATTCTTACCAGACTATTCTGAAAATGAGACCCAGTGATCAAAAGGCATTTAATGCGCTTAAAGCTCTCGAAGAAGAACATGTAAAACCGGAGGAGGTTTCTAAGAAGCTCCCCGCCCCAGAACCCATGGTCCCTGAATATCCTCTTCCTCCCAAAGAGGAGAAGGCCGAAGAGACGATCGAATTATCCTCCCCTCTTCCCAATTTTAATACTTCGGAGTTATCTCACGAAGTTGAAAGCACTTCTCCAGACAAAGATTCGGAAATGCACTACCATCTCGGGATTGCTTACAAAGAAATGGAACTCTTTGATTATGCCATATCGGAATTTGAACAGGCTTCTTCAAGTCCCTCCATAAGATTTGATTCCTACATTATGCTTGGGAATTGTTTCATGGAGAAAGGGGCCTATGACAAATCCATTGAACACTATAAAATGGCCTCTGAAATCAGAGGGCTATCTAGTGAGAAATTAGCTCGAATTCAATTAAACTTAGGGTTGGCCTATGAAGCGAATGGAATGGTCTCTGAAGCCCTTGATTCCTATCATATCGCTTTAAAATTGGACCCCTCCTCAGAAGCGAAAGAAAAAATCAAACGACTTCAACAAAAATAAGACGAAAGCCCTTTTCCCTCCAAAAACTGCTGCCCCCCCCTGCCTACCGGCGGGCTTGAGGGGAAGGGTGGACGGGGCAAAATCAATTATTGCACTTGTATCAAATTTTTCTACAGATTGACTTCCCGCCAATAAAGAATTTCTTTGATATTGGGTGGGGAAAATGCCTGCTTTGTGGTAATTTGTCCGCTTGTTGTTCCAATCGTGACCGTTGCCTTCCCATGTAAATCAACGGAAATGACGGGGGCAGAAGGGATTCCTTCCCCAATTTTCACCAAGCGGGTCGTCGGTATTCCTTGTAAGTAGTCGTCCAATACTAATGCCCCCCCGCCTGAGAGATATTCCACAACGTAGAAGGAAGCGTCTCCAGCCCTCTCGCATGGATCATCTGAAGTGTAAGTGTAGGTTGTGAAATAAAGTAAATTATAAAACACTGCTGGTTTTGCCAATACTTTTTCTGACATCGCTAACCGAATATACCATCCTTTCAGTGGTTCTTCGGGAGGTAAGAACGTCCTGTCGCTGTAAACGGTCACATCTTTCAAATTGTTTTCAGTTCTGGGATAAGGTCCAATCCCATCGTCCTTAACAGCATAAAATCTCTCCTTACTATTCTTATCTGAAGGATTTTCTCTATCCCCGGACCCAAAATAAACCCAGGGCGTTCGTCGGCTGTCAAATGCTACCGCCGGCTGGTAGTATAAGGGACGTTTTTCGGCAGGTGTACCCAGAGGTCTAAATAGAATCTTTGCCGTCCACTCTGCAATGTTGTTGGAGGAGACATCAAAGACCCACATCTGTCCAGCCAAATCACCAATATAGACCTTGTCAACATATCCATTGGAATTTGAATCCACAGCCGTGGGAGGAGCAGCCAGTGAGTAGTCCATTCCAGATATGCCGGAGAATTCTTTTATAATATCACCTGTTTTAATATCGATTACAAAAAAGGCTTTTCCTACTACGTTCGTTTTATCAAAACCTCCCCCAATAAAGGCAACCCATCTCTCGTAAATTTCACTCCCCACTTTGATTTTTACTCTTCCAATAGCAGGTTCAGACCAGCTCTGTCCCAGTTTTGCGAGGATTTCCGAGTCAGTGGGTTTAGGAAACTCCCAGAGATATTTCGGGTCTAAAGTATCCGTGATATTCAACGCAAAATAGTGTTTTCCACCCTTCCTTAAACCACTGACCAAAACCGTCTTCCATTCCCCCTTCGTCTTTGTTTGCCCCGATGGGTTACTGTCACTCCAAAGCCAAACATCTGCCACCTTCGGCGAAGAATCAACATAATAGGTGTGCGCTGAAGTCATTGATTTCAAATTCTTCAACAAGCTGCTCGGAATAAAAGCCCACTCTTCCGATCCAGATGCAGCATTGAAGGCATGGAGCATCCCATCATTCGCTCCAACAATGATCACCTTCGTTCGACCCTTATTTACCTGATAAAACCCATCACTCCCGTCAGGACACCGGTTGAAACATATATCTTCAAAAAACCGAGAGGGCTCACCAACGATGGCGGCATTAGAGTGGAAGATATCCCCTAATTTCCAATCTCGCGGTTCGCTGGTAATTCCATTCTGGTTGACATCATAAGGGTCAGCTCCCCCTCGTATATGGCTGACTAAGTTGGCTCTATCTGTATCGGTGTTCACGCCTAAGTCTGCGTTGGATAAGTTATCATCATTGAAATCATTCAAATTGTTGTTCACAAACGTTAAAATCTTGCGAGCATCGGCGGATTTTCCATTCAATTCATCGAAGGCGTTCCAGAGAGGATTGATAGGGTTTCCATTGTCATCTAATTCGAGAGTTCCATCTGGTTTTAATCGGAAAGCCTTTATATTCCCTTGCCAGAATGGGGTGTTGCTTGGAGTGAAGGAAGAAACGTAGACCGTATCTCCGTCGACCAGTCGAACAGTAGGAACGGAGGGAGCTGTATAGGAATAAGATTTTTCTTGCACGTATTTGACAATCGTTTTTAAGGCTTTGTTCAGTTGTGTAGCGTCTTCTACTAAGAAGGCATATCCTGAAAGAGAATATTTTGCAGGGTCCGCATTCGAATCTGTCACGTCGCATTCACCAGGATACGTCGTGATGTCATAAGCGTTCGGATCTCCTGCGTCATCTTCTAAGGGATTATTGGTCCCTCCATATTTTGCAACCCAGTTTAAAGTCGTCTTCAGCTGCTCCGGCATCGAACCGCCAAATCCAATAGCAAAGACCTGAAGGGGAACAATATTTGGGTTGAGAAGGCCGCCAGCTGGAGGGGTATAAAGGTTTTTTGCTCTCAGAACAGTCAAATATCTTCTTTTCCACATATCCGGTGCATTCTCTGAACAGTCACCATTGCAAGCAACCGTATCGCTCCCATCCGTAATCAAAATAATAAATTTCTGCCTACATGCCTTGGCTGTATCACTGGGGTTGATATAATCACGGTAATAGATACCCGCTTCCACCAAAGAAGCAGCCAGAGGTGTGCATCCGGTAGCTGTTTCATTGGGATCAGAGACTTTCTCCCAAATGGTGCGATAGGATTCTCCCATCTCTGTTTCGTTAAATACGATAATGTCACCGGTTTTAGGATTTCCATCATCATTGTCAGCCTCACCAACTCCTCTAAATCTCATATAGCCTATCCTAACGTTTAAAGTCTCTTCATCCGTCTTGTCGATAAACTTAGGATCATTGTTGCTATCTTTGCCGTCATCATTATTATCAAGAAGATCGTAGATAACACTCCTTGCGATATCAATTCTTCTATTGGGGTATTCAGCCGGACTCCCTGCGGAGTTCCAATTCATGCTTCCTGACATGTCCAAAATAATAAGGACCTCTGGCTGAACATTTAGAGTAAATAGGTCCGTATCATCACCATGAGAGTCCGATACATTAAGAATCGCTAAAATGATGATAAAAATTAACATAGCTAATTTTTTCATTTTTGCTTGCCTCTGTTTGTATGATCAGTTTAAGGTTTTGTTTTGGGCTTTCTAAGCAGAGTGATCTTCGCGGCAAAAATACCATCGAGTTTCTTAAACCCTTCTACCATAACAGAGCTTCTTATTTTTAAATCTTCGATTCCAAGAGTTCTTCCCTTCGCATCACCGATTTGGGTAGAAGGTATTATGAAAATCCTTACCTCGTTGACCACAATAAATTTTTGGTGATCAGGGATACTGTCAACATACCCATTGAAGGATATGGGGTCTTCCTTCTTTACTTGTGAGATACCCGAGCTAACCGTGATCAGTGCCATCATGAGAATGACCAGCTTCAACAGAAGAATCTTTTGAAGTTTCATCTTGCCTCCAAGCACTTCGAACATGCTTTCAATTTCATTAGTATTGGGTGCCAGCAGGAAAAGGACCGTAACTCACTTGGGCTTCTACCTCTTTGGTAGCTAAGAAGGACTCACCGGTGGCATTGATTTGATATCGTTTAAATGCCCAGGATGAATCATATCCCGCCTTGGAATATAATCCTAATGGGGCAAGGTTCTTGGGAGATTCTTTATCCTTTGCCCCTCCACTCCAGCCATAGCAATCGTCTCCAATCTTTGTGCGAGGGATGAATTTGGTATCTGGAAGTTGATTGAGGCCATACTGAAATACGGCTTCGGAACCATAGAAGGCTACTGCCGCAATCCTTTCATTCCCAGCGATGATGGTTTCAAAAGTGGTCGTGTTAATCGAGCTGATGCCAATGAAAGTCAAAATGAGAAGCAAAATAAGGGCAATGATTAATGCCACACCATTTTCATTTCTTAAACGATTTCTCTCCACACGGCCTCCGTTTTCCGGTCAGGGACTTGACCCCATATTCCTGACATATATATTGGAAGCAATGGTCCTTCTTCGAAACCCCTCCGTTCCTCCCTTGAATTCTGGATCTGACATACTTGTTCTTGCAGTGACCGTAACTCTAACCATTCGGATGTTTGCACAATCCGCAGCTGCTGGGAGATCAGTCTCGGTCCCATCTTGCAAGATATACCTAAACTGGAGATTTTCAATATTTTCCGCTACGACTTGGGACCCACCCCCATCCGTATTATCTTCCCTCGTTAAGACGGGCATATTCGGGTTTCGATGATCCCACCTCAGTCGGTAAGTGATTGCCTTCACCTTATATACAGGAGTTCCTATGGCATGTGAATGGATGACATTACCGCTTAATGTGATGGTACAGGTGGGCACATCTACATTTGTTACGGTGTGGGTTTCAAGTCCTCCAATACATAGGTACCTTCTACTTTGAAGATCAAATGTATTAGTAGGTAAATCGGATAACTGTATTACATTTGTCCCTTTTGAATTCTCAGTCGTCAACGTTGAGATTCGCTCAAAGGCACCAATAATCGTTATCTGATCATCGTTCTGATCTACGTGATTCTGATTATCGGCTGGATTAATAACATCGTTAAACGTCTCGCCACCCAAGGCTGCGAACGGAAATGTACTTGAGACATTCCCAAAACCAGCCATCCTGATCTCTCTCATCATTCTGTTGATCGCCCCTCTTACATTTTGCTGCATATCAACGACTTGTTCCTGTACGGTATAGATTTTCTGTTGCCCAATAAATGTTCGATAGATCGCTGCAATCAGGATACCGCTAATGACCATAGCGATCAACAGTTCAATGAGTGTCAGTCCTTTACCCCTTTTTCCGGTGCACATGGCCAAAATTGTCCTCACTGTGATCGGATGGTCGAAAAGGAGATACGGTGATCTGTCCCATCACTCCATCTCACGAAATAGTGTATTTTCAGAAAGTCACCATTGGAATCGTCCACTAATTCTACCGAATAGGAACGATTGAACACGAGGTCTGAAATTCGGGTTGTTCCATCGTCATGATCTCCCGCTCCAAGTACAGGATCGTCAAAAGAGCAGTTTTTTAGAAATTCTAACCTATCCTGAGCCACATAGGTGGCTTGCATGAGATTGTTGCTGAAGAAATTGCCTTTGACGGATGTGACTTGAAGGCTGGCGATGGCAAGGAGACCGATACCCAAGAAGAGGAGGGCGATCATAACTTCGATCAATGAAAAACCTCTTCTTCTAAAGATCACCGATCGGTTCATTGGATAGATATTCTTCCTGTGGAGAGCAGGACTGTAATGGCTTTCGTTGTATTCTTTGTATTTCTTAAAAC
>Ga0209427_10004149_pt1 | contig 16810 bp, 13 predicted proteins | sample DeeMarSWOR136_30_FD_187465 | JGI IMG/M metagenome (GOLD analysis project Ga0209427, IMG submission 187465) | Marine sediment microbial communities from White Oak River estuary, North Carolina - WOR-1-36_30 (SPAdes) (version 2) | ecosystem: Environmental > Aquatic > Marine > Intertidal zone >...
AAGTCTATCATACAATCTAATAAGTCTATCATACAATCTAATAAGTCTATCATACAATCTAATAAGTCTATCATACAATCTAATAAGTCTATCATACAAGTTAATTATTTCACCAGAGTTACAGCATGTTCAGGACATTCTTCTACGCACAAGTTACACTGTATACAAAAGCTCACCCATACAGGGTCTACAATCCATCTTTTAGGGAGTAAAGCATCATCCTCTTGAGGATGGAGAGCAAAAACCTGGGGGGAACACACTTTGAGGCACCGGCCGCATTTCTCTGGTGCTGTACATTTTTCGTGGTCAATTATAATGTCCATTAATAATCACCTTTCAATCCAGGAAGCTCTTCCCGTGGAACCAATTTAATTGCATTTTCTGGACACACATCTTTACACAGCCCACATCCAAAACATCTGGACTGGCTGATGTACGCTTTTCCTAATGAATCAGAAAAGTTCAATGCTCCAAACTGGCAGCGGACAACGCATGTTTTACATCCCACACACAAATCGTAATCCACCATGGCCACATATTCTGCCTTGTACACCACTTTTAAATCAAAATCTCTCCTCATTCTCAGCCCAGTACACGAAGGATAATCACAGGAACACAACCCTCCAATGAAGGGAACAGGCTCAAACCATATGGTGTGCACCCTCCCTCTGGTATTCATTTCCTCTACAAAGTCCATGGCTTGATCTACATCCAACTTTTCAACGCCAGTTTCGGGTATGTACCGGGGTATTTTGGAAGCAACCTCTGCTAAAACGCCGAACCCCAAACAATTGTACTCATCGACATTCCTGTTTATCTTCTTACACACACATTTCACTCGTGCAATACCCCCTTCGTTGTTACCTGCCATCTGCAAGATCAATTTGGCCTCCTCCAAAGGGATAACCTGACCAAAGTGACCATCACCATCTTTGGCGTTCAAGTTCTTTTCCCTGTGGATTTTGTATTCTGCGTACCACCTCAGGAGTCTCCCGATAATGGGCAGCTGCAGCTTGTATTTTAGACCTTTTGCAGATATGCCAAAGTGTTTCTGGACATAGACTCTCTCAAAATTCTTCCACAAGACAGTTAAGTACTCTTCTGCTCCAATTTCCTTCGCTAGTTCATCAGTGTAATTTCTGGCATTCAAGTACCATTTTCCGCCAGCTCCATGTTTCTTGCACCACTTGCACATGAGCCAAAAAAGCCGATGTGAAATAAAAACCTTTTCATAGGTTCAGTACATTTACGTGATCTTTTGATTGAATGTCCTAGGACCCTTTAGTGCGGGATTGTCGAATTTCGGTGGATGGAGCTTCTCTAAATTCATAAGTTATCTTTTTGTTGATAAAATACAACCAATAAGTGCAAATTCACCCAATGTTACACGTGTAACATCTTAATTATTTTAGGAGTTAGTACTTAAGAAGATCAATCTTTAAGTACAATGACATGTACAATATCATGGTCATCGATACCTACTCTTTACTAATGCAAAATGAAACGTCGACCCTTCATCTGGAGTACTCTCCACCCAGATTTTTCCTCCATGCTGTTTCATAATCCCCTCAGCAATGAATAACCCCAGTCCAGTCCTCCCATCCATTCTCGCATATTCTGTCTCACTAGGGATGATATAAAACTCATCAAATATCTTCTCCACGTGCTCAGGAGCAATACCACATCCCTGGTCAATAACCATGCATTCAACCTCTTCAGGGTGTTCCACAAATTTGATTAAAATTTCAGTATCTTTTTGGGAATATCTTATAGCATTGTCTACTAAACTGCTTAAAACCGTGAACAACGCTTTCTTGTCTCCTTCTACAAAAGACAACCCAGAGGGACTTTCAATAAAGACGTTCTGATTCTTAGCTTTCCATAGTGGACGCAGCTGATTCACTACATCTGCAGCTATTTCCAGTAAAGAAACAGGTCTTTTCTCTAGTTCTAATTTATCCTTGATAATTCGTGAAGCCACTAACGTCTGGTTAATAATCTCTTCTAATCGGCTGACACCATCTTCCATGATTCTGATGCGTTTTTTTAACGGTTCTGATAACTTCCCGTACTGTTCCAGAACCATCATCTCCAGATACAACCGTAAGGTGGTCAAAGGTGTTCTCAATTCATGAGAGGCTATGTCAATGAATTCTGACTTCATCTGGTCTAACTCCCTTAACTCCTTTAACGATTGACGCAGTTTCAATTCTGTGTCTGATTTGGCAATGGCAATTCCCACCTGGTCCAGAAAGTACTCCAACTGCTGAAAATCCCTTTCGGTTAACAGTTTTCTGTGTCCCAGGAAGAGAACACCAATAATCTCCTTTCCGTAGGGGAGGGGAGCAACCATGAGGTAGTCCTCACCAGGTTCCAACCCTAACCCCTTGGATAGATCAGATGAAAGGGCTTTTACTATAGACCTGAACTCATCGGCAGGCATGATATCTGCCAATTCCTCAAATCCCTTTAATATTAACCACTTTTTCTCTTCAATAATCTGGAAAAGAGAGAAATCCTCAGTTACAGCATAGGTGAAATCCCTTATATCTACCCCAAGCATCTTATGCATTTTTTTTGTCATTTCTGGTGGGACAGATACATAGGTGAAAGTGAGGTACTTTCTGGAAGGATCCAGTAACACTGGAAAGGCAAACCGGTAGTGGTATACCTCTTTGATGCTGGAACATACATGGGTCAGAATTTCTTCCAGGGACGCTCCCATGTTTAACAAGGTATTGATTCGTTGAACTGCTCTCAGCTCATGTAATGTTTCAGTCAATTTCTCAGACTGCACCACACGTTCCATAGCACCTGAAATCATTTCTCCCACTGTTTTCATCAATTCAAAATCATCCTGTGAGAACACCTCCTTACTGGCAACGGTCAAGGTCCCAATAGTTGTACTCTCACAGCGTATGGGGAAGATCATCACTGACTTGTGCGGCAAAAGTTTTGCTATTGCTTTTGTTGCACTCTGGTATATCTGCTCTTTTGGGGCAAGCCCTGCATAAAACTCGGACATGTCAGCTTTCATTACCGGTTCATCAACGATAATATTGGACGTAACAAGGGGGATATTGTTTTTAAAAAAGGTACAGTAGATGTTATCCTCTTCCCACACCGGGATGTGGTAGCCCAACATGGTGAATCCTGGCAGTACTCTTCCTGCAATTTTTTCCACTGTGGTCAAAAACGTTGGTTCCAATTTGAACCGGACAATTGCAGAATGTGTTCTCTCGTCATTGAGTAGTGAGATAGCAGAAAAAGACTCTCCCAGTGCGTGGATTCCTTCGATGGCTGCATCTAAAACCTCGTCCCGGGATTGGGCCAGAAATAATTTGGTGGTTAATTCTCTGAGAACTTCCTGTTCTTTCAGCTTCTTGGTCAGTTCCTCTGTTCGTTTCTGACGCTCTTCGTGGAGCCACGCATTTTCCAAAGCTGTAGACACCTGGTTGGCAAAGGCATGTACGGATGGGATATCGTCTTGACTGACTGTATCAGATATGACAGCTAATAATCCTACCGTGTCATTGTGAACGATCAAAGGGGCAACTACAGCCCTTTTATTGGTAACATCCAGGAAGCTGATCACCTTTTCAGAGATTATATGAAGATCGGGAGGCACTTGCTTGATGGCAGCCTTCACCTCCTCTATGTAGGTTGTTTTCATTTTTTTGATGGAATTCTCGTAGAGCTTGCCGCTTATGGGAAATTCAAGTTCAGAAACTGGTGTTCCATCTGCAGTTTTCAAATTCTTGAAGTGCTTTCCTGCCGTGGTTTGGACAATTCTTCCTGCAGTTCTCTCTTCATTGAGTAGCCAGAATATCGCGTGAAAGTTGAGTTGCTTCAATTTCTCAGCAGTCACAGCAAAGATCTCCTCCTGTGTTCTAGACTTCTGAATACAAAAAGCAGCTTTGTTTAACAATTCCAGTGTTTTTTGCAGTCTCTCTCGATCTGTGTTATCCCTTAAGACAGCCATCTGGATATGCTACGAAGGTATCTATTTAAATATTTAGTAGTATTATGCGGGCACAATGTTCACTTGAGGTAGAAAGGTCTTCCAGTGTGGGGTTGTTACACGTGTAACACCTCCTCGAATGCTTCCACTGCAACACTATATATCTATAGTAATCCTATATATATCTATAGTTTATGTCGAAAAGATATATATTGGGATCTCTGAAGGTGAGAACAGGTGAAAAAATGGTGAATAAGAAGATGGTGATTCTGGCCGCAATTGCGATCGTGATCATTATTGGTGCGTACGCTACAGGATGGTTCGGTGGCGGCCGGGAAATCCAAACCTTATCAGTAACAGGGTCTACTACTGTTCTGCCCATTGCACAGAAAGCAGCAGAAAAGTACATGGATATGCATAGCGATGTGAATATACTGATGAGTGGCGGCGGTTCCAGTGTTGGAGTGAAATCAGCAGGTGAAGGAACAGCCGACATTGGCATGGCATCCAGGGAGATAAAGGATGCAGAAAAGAATGGTTATCCGAATCTGAAACCTGTTGTCGTAGCTAAAGATGGCATTGCATTAATTGTCCACCCTTCAAATCCTGTTGCCAGCCTGACTGTTGATCAAGTGAAAGGAATTTACAACGGGGCCTACACCAATTGGAGTGAAGTAGGTGGTGAACCCCTGGAGATCGTGGTCATCGGGAGAGACAGTGCATCAGGTACGAGAGAATTCTTCTGGAAAGAAGTGATGAACAAGGGAGACTTTGTAGCTACTATGCTGGAGAAGAACTCAAATGGTGCTATAAAGCAGACAGTAGCCCAGACCCCTGGAGCTATTGGTTATGTGGGATTAGGATACATTGATGAAACAGTAAGAGCAGTAAAGATCAAGTCGGACGGCAGAGAGATTGAACCAACTGTAGCCAACGTACAGAATGGATCGTACCCCATTTCCAGGAATCTATATTTCCTCGTCAACGGCGAACCAGAAGGGCTGGTCAAAGACTTCATCGACTTCATATTGAGCAGCGAAGGACAGGCAATCGTGGAAGAGGAAGGATTTGTGCCCGTTTAGTGCTTAAATCGTGGAACCCTTTTCTTTGTTCTTCGAAAGGTTTAAGAATGTACTATAACCATTTATAGAGAGGTTGGTACAGTGCCAGAAAAGGAGACTGAATCTACAAGAACTAGATTTACTGTGAGCAGACGTCATATTGTGGACAAAAGTATTAAGAAATTGCTGTTTTTAAGCGGGAGTATTGCTGTTATTGTTGTTTTTTTTATTATTGTGTATTTGTTTAGAGAAGGATATCCTGCCTTCGAGAAAGTAGGGTTGGCAGAGTTTTTGATAGGGTTAAAATGGAACCCTGTGGGTGAGCCTCCTTTCTATGGAGCATTTCCCTTAATTGTAGGAACGTTGCTGGTTACGTTAGGAGCTATGGCCTTTTCCATTCCGTTAGGCATTGGCTCAGCAGTCTTTATTGCAGAGATTGCTCCTCCTCAAATGAGGGCGTCTCTCAAATTTGCTATAGAGTTACTGTCAGGTATCCCCTCAGTGGTGTACGGGTTCTTTGGGTTGATCATATTAACCAACTGGCTGTGGGTGGCTTTTGATAGACCTACAGGAGAATCCTGGCTGGCTGGCTCAATTCTACTGGGTATTATGGCATTACCAACCATTGTGAGCGTATCGGAAGATGCTATCAGCTCTGTACCCACTGAATACAAGGAAGCATCTCTCGCTGTGGGGGCTACTAAGTGGCAGACGATTCAAAAGGTTGTTGTACCGTCTGCATTATCAGGAATTACTGCTGCTGTCATTCTGGGTATAGGGAGAGCTATTGGAGAGACTATGGCTGTCATGATGGTGACGGGAAATGCAGCTATCCTCCCTGAACCTATCACTAACGTGTTCTCTCCTATCAGGACCATTACTGGTACTCTGGGGATTGAAATGGGGGAGGTAGCAGTGGGGAGCGATCACTACCATGCGTTGTTTGCGCTGGCTATCATCCTGTTTATTATTGTTTTGATCGTCAACAGCAGCGCAGTCATCATTTTAATGAAATTGAGTGAGAAGTTCAAGCCAAAGGGAAAGCCGAAATTTGGAATTTCAAGAAAAATAAAAGACAAGATACGGGTATCTCTTTATGGAGTATTACTCGTTGTGGTTATCTGGCTTGTTTATACGCTTTTTGGCCTTGTCACAGCAGCTGCAGTGGTTCTGGTGCTGGGGTTATCCAGGTATGTACTACGTAGGACATCTGCAAAATCATATCAAAAGATTGCCGTGACATCAGTAACTGTGTCTGTAGTGGTGGTTTTATTCATGCTGGGCGTAATTCTGTACTATATTGTTGCCAATGGAATACCTAATGTGTCGTGGGAGTTCTTGACGCAGCCTCCCAGGGATTTAGGAAGAGAAGGAGGAATATTCCCTGCAATTATTGGTACGTTATACTTGGTGGGTGGAGCCATTTTGGTTTCAGTCCCCCCTGGAGTGGGTGCAGGTATTTACTTGTCAGAGTATGCCAAAGAAGGGAAGGTAACCAAATTGATTCGGGCAGGTATTGACAACTTAAATGGTACTCCTTCTATTGTGTTTGGACTGTTTGGATTTGCATTCTTAGTGTTATACCTGAATTTTGGCATATCCTTAGTGGCAGGAATGCTAACATTGGCCTTCATGGTGCTGCCCACCATTATCAGAACCACAGAAGAAGCTGTAAAGAGTGTCCCTCAATCCATCAGGGAAGCCAGTCTGGCAGTAGGTGCTACCAAATGGCAGACTATTTCAAAGGTAGTCTTACCTCCAGCAGCCCCTGGTGTTATTACTGGAGTGATCTTAAGTGTTGGGAGAGCGGCAGGAGAGACTGCTCCCATCATGTTTACGGCAGCCGTTTTTTCGCAGCGGTTCTTGCCCCATTCTCCCATGGAACCAGTAATGGCTTTACCGTACCACTTGTTTGTGTTAACAACCAGTGTTCCCAATTCGCTCCACAATGCATATGGTACTGCTTTCATCCTGTTAGTGGTGGTTTTGTTAATTTATGCTGTAGCCACCATAATACGAGTGCGCTACCAGAAAGTGAGGTGGTGAAATGCCTGAATATGTGCCTAAATATATTATTGAAACAGAAGATATCAATTTATGGTACGGCGACAACCACGCCTTAACAGATATTAATATGCAGGTCCAGAAGAACAAAGTGACTGCATTAATTGGTCCATCAGGATGTGGGAAATCCACACTGATTCGAGTTCTTGACCGCATGAACGACATTATCGAGGGCTGCAGAATTGAAGGGAAAGTCTTCTTTAAGGGGAAGAACATTTATGAATCAGACGTGGATGTTATAGAAATTCGGAAGAGAATTGGGATGATATTTCAAAAACCTAATCCTTTTCCTATGTCTGTATACGATAATGTGGCGTATGGACCTGGGATTCATGGCGCCCGCGACAGAGAAGCATTAGATGAAATTGTTGAGAGAAGTTTACAGTTGGCAGCCTTGTGGGAAGAAGTGGAAGACCGGTTAGACCAGTCAGCCATCGGGTTATCAGGCGGCCAGCAGCAGCGGTTGTGCATTGCCAGGGCCTTGGCTGTTGAACCTGAAGTCATTTTAATGGATGAACCCACCTCTGCTCTAGATCCTATTGCTACTAGTAAGATTGAAGATTTGATTGCTGATTTAAAGAAACAGTATACTGTAATCATTGTCACCCATAATATGCAGCAAGCTGCGCGAATTTCCGATTACACTGGATTTATGTATTTAGGAAAATTGATTGAATTCGGGAAGACTCCGCAGATATTTGAAAAGCCCACCGAAGAGTTAACAGAGAATTACATAACAGGGAGATTCGGATAGGTGATATAATGGTGAAATTTCATGACAAACTGGATGACCTCAAAGAAGAGGTTTCAGAAATGGGAAAGCTGGCACGGGACATGCTGGCAAAATCTATTACTGCACTGAAGAATCAGGATACAGAACTAGCAGAATGGGTTATCTCAAAAAAGAGAGAAATAAAAACCATGGATCGTGAAATTGAAAAGAAAGCTCTCCTTTTGGTGCCTCTCTACCAACCCATGGCCAAGGACATGAGAACTATTGCTTGTATTCTCAAAATGATTACCTATTTGACGAGAATTGGTCGATACGGGAAGGATACAGCTAAATCTGCACTGGAACTATCTGAGAAACCACACATTGCTAAACTGGTGAGCATCCCGTATATGGCAGAAATTGTGTGCGGCATGATTGATAATGCGCTTGAAGCATTTGAGACAGGAGATATAACGTTGTTCGAGGATTTTGGTGACCGAGATGATACAGTTGATGCATTAAGACATTCTATATTCAGAGAGTGCATCACATACATGACAGAAGACCCGAAAACGATTACTCAGTGCGCACATTATCTGATGGTTGCCCGCTATCTGGAGAGATGTGCTGATCATGCGTACAAGATGGCAGAAAAGATACACTACATGGTGACTGGCGAACACATTGAGATCGGTTAGTCACAGTATGCTTGAATTGAATAGACTGGTGAGGGGATAATCAGTAAAAAAGGAAAAAGGGTAACCGTGCCACAACTCAAAGGAAAAAACTCTTCCAGATGCCTTACCACACAGGAGTTGTCAGATTATCAGGGCTTCTCTCACTTTTGTTACACGTGTAACAAATTATTGGGTCTTATCAATTATTCTAGGAATGTTATAATTCTAAAAGAGATTGACAACCCCACCACACAAAAACCTTAATAATGTTGAGATGTCTCTACAAATGATGTCGATGGAAATCAGAAAAGTTCAGGTTACCGGTGGATCATCATACGTTATTACCTTGCCCAAGGAGTGGATAAAGTCATTGAATATCAAAAAGAACGATCCCTTAGGGTTGATGGCGCAGCCAGATGGGACGTTATTAATTACCCCCAAGACCACTGGGGAAAAAATGCACAGGACAAAGGAATTTTCTGTAGACACCATTGATGATCCAGAATATTTGTTTCGATTATTAGTGGGAGCGTACATCATGGGGTATTCTTTGATTGTGGTCAAATCTGATAAAAGGATTCCTCCCTTTGTCATGGAATGTGTTACTCATTTCACACAGACAGCTGTTGGCCCTGAAATTATTGAGGAAACCATGAACTCTATTACGATAAAGGATTTGTTAAATCCAGTAGAAATGCCTTTTGACAAAACAATCCGAAGAATGTATATTATTTTGAAAACAATGCATGAAGATGCTGTTGCTGCTTTAAAGAATAAGGATAAGCAACTGGCTAACGATGTGATCACCAGGGATAGTAGTGTGGATCGGTTGCAGTGGTTGGTTGCTCGTCAGTCCAATGTGGTGTTGAGAGATGTTACTTTGTCCAAGAAGATGGAGGTCACCCAAGAGGAAGCTATGTACTACTTTTTGATGAGCAGGATCATGGAACGTGTTGGTGACCATGCTGTAAGGATTGCAGAGAACGTCCCGCTGCTCATTGACGAGAATATTGGTGATGCAGTCGTTAGTACTATTAGTGCTGCCAGTACGTTAGCACTGGATATCCTTGCCAACAGTATGAGTGCATGGAAGAAAAAGGATATGAAAGCGGCTAACAAGAATATGGAGTCCATAAAACAGTTAGGTTCTTATTGTGAAGAAATCAGTAATAGTGCATTACAGATAAAGGGGAGATCGTCCATTTCTTTAAGTTATATTGCTGAAAGTATTAAAAGGACAGGGGAGTATGCTGGAGATATTGCGGAACTGGTGATTGACCATCTGGTGAATGAGTAGAGGATTGCTATTGTGAGGCATGTCTCTTTTTTGTTACACGTGTAACAACTTGTTCTCTGCTTCTGATACTATGAAGGCTGTAAGTAGTAACGCTTTAAAGTCTTTCAAGAGATACAAAGAAATCTTCTTCTGAACAGCCATAAAAGCAAGTATTCCTGCCCCATATGTTGATTGCATAAATTCGCCACTTGTGAAAACCATATAAAGGTTATACAAAATCAGGGTTGCTCAGTCTTTGAGTATTTTGTTGTGTTACACGTGTAACAGTGAAGTTGTCATAAATTTGAAGAATGAGACAAAAATGGATAATTCTAAAGACCTAATATTTTGAGTACCTGGAAATGACAGCGCTACAAAGTCTCGGATATTATGAATCTGACAGTATTCAGCAAGTAACAACCTACAACAACTTTAGGGTGGGATCTCCATACATCACGAGAGAAGCCCATATAACGCCATCATTCACATGGTACTCACGTGCTCTTCTGAGTGCTTCCCCAATCCGGTACTGTAAACAGAAATCGTAAAAATCTGCTGCAATACCAGCTGCTGATGTATCGTGAACGGGGTGGAGTGTGCCCACGTAGGCCATGGCACCTCCTAAGAGGAAGGCTTCTGCTAATTCTTCTGATTTACATCCATTGACAAATACCACAGGTTTACCCACAATGAATTCTCTCACCTCTTCTGGGGTTATGACACCATCAGAAAGGACGAACCCATTATCGACATGTCCTGCGTAGTGGATGATATCAAATCCCTGGCCAAACAGATTAACCACTCTTCGTACACTGGCATTGTGCCCTTCAACAAAGACGGTGTCCATTTTTTGTTTTAATCTCTTGGAGACAATTTCACATTCAGTTTTGGCATCTGGTAGATTTTCCAAGGGATCGGAAATGATCAATGCTCTTCTCTTGCGGGTTCTCTTCTCGCGGATGTGCACGGGATCTGGGGAAACAATTCTTCGGGACACTGCATACGTTAAAGCAAAGAAATTGTCGGAATACATGAGTTCCCAGGGGATTTCTGTGTCTTCCACTTCTAAGAAGAGAAATTTCGTCTTCAAAATGTCAGAAAAGTCTTTGGGAATAACATTCTGGTAAATTTCTGCTCCTGTTTCTCTTAAAATGCCCTCTACGTAATCAGACGTATGATCTCTAGAGGGCACCTGACCCAAAACATCCATCATGTATTCCACCTTTCTGATGAGGTCCTTTTTGGTTTGTTCTGAGAAGGTAACTTTCCTGGACTCTTTTACAGGACTGAACCGTTCTTCAATGCTCTCTATGGATACTCTGTAGGAGTGATCTGCTTTTACAATAGAAAGCACTAACATGCCCTTGTGGCCGGATAAAATGGCGGCAATTGTTCGCGCAAATCCCAGAATGTTCTGCCGAAAAACGAGTGCTACAGACCCGATTAGAGAAGGAACAGCATACCTGACAAATACTTGTAAATACTCTTCATGAGCAGAATGAACTTGGAATAATCCCAAAAGAACTGGTAAACTCAATAAAAGAGCACCCTCTCCCAGACGAGACCATAACCTTCTGAAAATCCAGTAAGACAGCAAGAATATTAGTAGTCCTCCATCGCAGACAGCCAGAAAAATCATTCCTATTTTTACATTCTGCTTGGAAATAATTGTAGATATTTCTTTTATTCTCTCTGAAAGATAGTCTACCATCTCTTGATTCTCAAGTTTTTCGAATCTATCAAGTGCACTTTCATAGTGGAATTTTGAAATTCTATATTCTCCAGCTGCAAAAGCAGATGCTGCCTCATTCTTGTAATAAGTGCCTTCTTCTGTAAGGGTCCGCTCGGTGATCTCCCACAGAGGACAGGGTGAATCTCCAGTTTTATATTCAAATGCATACAATTTATCTGAAAGCACCAATATCGTATTCTTGCACTGAAAAAAATTAACTATTTCAAGTCTAACAAAATCTGGAAATTCTTCTTTCCATAGAACATTCAGATCTTTATCAAAAATGAATAATTCTCTTTCAAGAGCTAAAAAGATCTCCAAAAATCCGTCTCCATCAAAATCATTCAAGTGCAGCCGTGCCTGTGTATTAATATCATCTGTGATAAATTTGATTGATTTCACCTGTAAATCGCCAGTGTACATGGTAAGATACCCTCGTGTGTCAGCTATGACAATTTCTTTGGTACCATCGCCATCTATATCACCGATAGCTCCAGGGATGATAGAATAGTCAAATTCATGAGTATACAAATACTCACCATGACAGTTGAGAACAGTAATGTTGCCCCAGTTCTCTGATGCATTATATCCAAATTCAATAATCTCTATACCTTTGCTTTCGTCAACATCTGCTGCAGAAACCGCAATCCTCCGAAATCCGTGCCCCATGGGAACCTCCCATAGTTCTTCTCCTGTTATTGAGAGGGCAGTGACATAAACGTCACAATCGGGGTATTCTTCATCATCTGGACACGTGCACGGTGCCATACTTCCTAATACAATTTCTACAGAGCCATCACCATTAATGTCTTGAACCGTCATAGACATGGGACCTGTCCCCCTTTGACAAAACCAGATTATCTCTCCTGATTCATAATCAATAGAAGCCATCCCTCGCGGCTTACAAGAGTATCCTACGCCCACAGCAGCCAGCATCTCAAGATTGCCATCGCCATTACTATCTATGACAGCACGCGGCGTGACTTGTGCATCATGGAATGGGATACCCTTGTTCAGTGGATCGAGATAGTAGTTTCTTGTACTATCATCTTTCCAGTCATATACAGAAAACCTAAACTTCGTTGAAGCTGAAATTAAGGGAATCTCAAGGGTGGTATCGCCATCAACATCAAGCAGATATTCCACGCCAAATTTTCTTCCAATATCTCTCACTGATTCTACATTACCGTTCCCATCAAGGAGTATTAGTTTTGTACCTTCTTTGAGGAGTATCTCAGTAAAGCCATCAGCATCTATATCAGCAGTGAAAAAGTATGAATTCTTGGCTATGGGGATAGACCACACTTCTTCAATGGGTGAGGTTAACGGTAATGATTTTCTGGATGCTGTAGGGATGAAATTGGTGCTCGTGTATACTTTCTGGAAGAGTTGAAATGTATAGATACTATTTTCTGTACATACCACTAAAAGATCTTGGCATATTTCTAACGCTTTGACCGGACTTTCGACCTCGTACGTAAAAAGGAGCGTACCATCACTTGTTATCACTTGAATAGTATTGTCCTTTCCTGTGACTGCCAGAGAGTCATCGACCAAAGAAAGAACATGAATCTGACCATCACCATCCAGTCTGCTCATGATGGATTTCCCTTTCAACCAGATCAGCTCATTCTCAGTGGCCACGACTGTCACATCTCCTGTAGGCGTTGCTGCCATGCCCAGCACGACTGAATCCGTATCAATCGATTTAAGCTCTTTTGTTTCTGTATCTAAGTATCTTATTGTATTTGTTGTAGAGAATATTATCTTTTCTCCATCTGCAGACACAAAAAGGTGCTTTATTTCTTTACCTACTTCGTGTGACCACCAATCTATATCATCTTCAAAAATTTCAAAAACAATCAGATCTGTATCTGAAGCGGCACATGCAACAGTACCATCAGAACTTATAACACCAAAGGGGGAATCACTTGAAACTTCAAGCTCCAACACCATGGAAGTTCCAAGGTTGATCAAGACATTTTTCCGACTGCATGCCAGTGACGATTTTCCGTCTGACGATATGGAAACATCCCTTACATCACCATAGCCGACACTTGAAAGTTGAACACCCTCTACTGTACAGAATGTGTACTCATCTGAAAACCCCACAATTAAGTCCCCAGTATCTGCTATGTCCAAAGAAACTACAGCATCTTGAACATGCCCGCTTCCTACACGATTTCCCCAGGTATCAAATATGTAATACCACCCGTCCTGACACCCAACTGCTACATAATTTCCAGATTCAGATACGGACAAACACGTTATACCCTCAATGGAATAACTCCACAAAACAGGGCACCCACCAGTGGGTACAATCAAGGCAAAAACTAAAAGCACAAAAACCATTCTCACCCATTTTATCCGAGACCATGCCATACCTTTCATGCTTTTTGTAGTGGCTAATCTCATATAAACCTTTGGGTTCTAAGGATTATTCAGTATTGGTCCTCTTTTTTGTTACACGTGTAACATAGTTGAACAGACTCAACAATTGGACAATCCCTGTATCCAATTAGTGACCACTCAGTATTCCTCTGTATGAACTCACAAAACCATGTGAATCATCTCTTCAAAAAAGCATTCATGTAACCCCAATTCGTCATCACCAAGTTATAATCAAATTAATTTTTATTAATTTCATTTTTTTATTAATTTCATTTTTTTTATTTGATATTATCCTATAAAATCCTATTTATTCATTTCTTGTCCTTCTTTTATCTGAGAAATTCTCCATTTTTGTTCAAATATACCAGAGAAAAAGTCAAATACTTTACCACCAACCATTTATGAGGTGATTTGATGGAACTTACTGAAGTAAGCGAAATTGAGATCAAGACCTTTTCAATAGAGGACATCTCAAAAGAATATGCCTCAATAACGAGTACAGGAGAATTCGATCAGCTCAATTTGCATGAAAAGCTCAATTTGCTCGGTAAGGTAAAAGAGAAAGATTCGTTCTCAAATGATACAATTGGGCTAGGGGATGCGTTCGAAAGGGCAATGAACCTCATGTACAATGGCAATGGGGATGTAGCTTTAATTGTAGAAAAGAGAGTTCTCACCCTGAACAAGAATATCCAAAGGAAGGCCATACAAGGGACATTTTAGGGATAAGTAACCTGCTCAGATCCGATGTTATTGCTGAAGACTATCTCAACACAAGTCCGGCAATGATCACGATAATTCCCAAAACCAGTGTCATAATACTTGTGGTACGTGGTCTTCTCGTAAAAGAGATATATTTCGTAGTGCTGGGGATGTAGTAGGTTATAATACCCATTATCAGAATGATGATTCCTATGACAAAATACAGTGTATTCATGAGATCACCACCTTCCATTAAAGGGGTCATTTAAAACTGTTGTGCTTGCCAGGTTCACCGGATTGTCACATCTGTAGGTGTTTGTTACACGTGTAACATTGCGAATAATGTCTTTTTGTGTAGTAGAAAAATCGACATAAGATCAGTCATGAGCTATCCCCTCAAGAAAAGAATCTAGCGCAATCAGAGAGCTTCCTGCCAACACAGAAGTGTTTTCTCCTTTAATTTGTCGTATATGGTATCTGCCAGCACTCTCAGGTTGACTGTATCAGCCATATTATACTTGATCAACAAATCCAGGGCATCTTTGTCCCCTCTTTCATATTGGTTCCACAGCCTTACTGCATCAAATCCGTTTAATCCTTTAATGTCCTCTTCTCTTTTTATGCCCATTACAACTTCCACCTTTTTTAATCCACCGGTTAACCCTATCTTCTTTCCTGCAAAACACAAATCTAAATGGGGTACATCCAGTGTGATACCTAATTCTCTTTCAATAAAAGGCATATCAAAGGCTCTTCCGTAAAATGTTACCAGCATGTTGTATTTTTCTAGTTCTTGCTGCAGAATTTCTCTTTCCAGGTTGATCCCCCTCACGTAGTACTTGTACTCATCTTGGGAGTAGATTCCTACTACTGTAATCCCATGGGATAATCCTGTGGTCTCAATATCCAGAAAACAGGCTGTATCTTTCCATTTCTCATACAGTCTCCAGTGTTCTTTGGGGTGTAAACAGTGAGAGAAATAGGTAGAATTTTCATTTTTTAGATTTTCATTGGCTTCCACTAATTTATGGTTATAATTTCCTTTTCTTTTAGATGAAATTCTTTTTATTTTCTTTGTAGAAATGAAATCTTCCCACGTGAGAATACCTTTTTGCCATAATCTTTTCTCCGTAGCAGTGCCGATCCCATGTAAGATAATAAACGTGTGTTCTATCATGAGGTTAGTTAGAATGTTACAACTGAAAAAGGTTTTCATCTTCAAATGATTCAAACCCTGCATTGTCATTGTTTGGTTACTGCCAGCTCTGCATGAACGAAAGGTCACGTAAGACCAGATTAAATAATCAAATAACTAATCAAAAACGAAATCAAAAACAAATAAATGGAAAAAAAAGAAATTAGAGATTTTGAAGCAATTCAATTAGTGATTGAGGATCTTCAACCACCAGTACATCTCTCTTTGTACCGAAGGGGTTCTCGTACAGGTATAACCCGTCTGCAACCTCTGTGGATCTTCCTTCCAGCTCCAAGCCGGTCTCACCCATTAGAATCAAGTTGTACTTTGCTGTATCTTTCTTTGATATCTCCTCTGCAAACCGAATCAATGAGAACGGACACCCGTCCCCAGCCAGATCAACGATTTCTTTGGCAACCTGTGCAGCAGTGAGTAAATCCTTAAAGGAAGCGTCATCTGGAACCACAACCAAACAAATGGGTGTATCATCTGCTAGAAAGAAATCCCTTTCCAGGCCACTCGTTACCACTAGTGAACATACCAGCAGCGCCAACATTGCATGCTTCATACCCGGCGCTAGTATGCGAAGTTTATATACTTTTGCGTTGCTATCCCTTTTAGGTCCACGAAAACGCCTACAACCCAGTGGAGCTTGTCATTGGTGAAGGTAAACCCCTTGAAGGTTACCAGAACTTCTACTGTGAACCCGTCTTCTGTCTCTTCTACTGAGAGCACTTCCTGGTCTACTCTTCTGGCAGGGGCAGTATTGTCCACAGTAAACTCGTACACCTCGTACTTCCCGTCCTTGAAGTCCCACCTTTTGTGCGGTACTCGTATCGCCGGAATGTTGGCAGCAACCCAGTTCAATGCAATTTGTTCAGCATCTTCTGCAGTAATCTGTAACGCTTCCTGGGCTTCCACCTTTTCCTTGACCTCACCAACATCCTTTTGCGTTTGTTCAATTGCCTCTCTATTCTCAGCAGTTTCCCTTTCTAACTCCTCAGTTTTCTCTTCCAATCCTGTAATTCTTCTCCCTAAA
>Ga0209427_10004154_pt1 | contig 16793 bp, 16 predicted proteins | sample DeeMarSWOR136_30_FD_187465 | JGI IMG/M metagenome (GOLD analysis project Ga0209427, IMG submission 187465) | Marine sediment microbial communities from White Oak River estuary, North Carolina - WOR-1-36_30 (SPAdes) (version 2) | ecosystem: Environmental > Aquatic > Marine > Intertidal zone >...
CCCCTGACCCCTGGCCCCTGGCCCCTGACCCCAGGCCCCTGGCCCCTGACCCCTGGCCCCTTTTGACATGTTCCAGCAGTCCGCCGTCGTTGATAATTTGCAGAGCAAAATCCGGCAGCGGTTTGAAGCTAATCTCGACATCGGTAGTTTTGTTCTTAATCACGCCGGCCTTGTAGTCGATCTCCAGCTCGTCACCGTCATTGATCTTCTCGACTGCATCCGCCGACTCAATTACATAGAAGCCGCCATTGATGGCGTTTCGGTAAAAGATTCGCGCAAACGATTTGGCGATAACGGTCTGAACTTTTGCCCCGCGAATGGCCCAGACCGCATGCTCTCTGGACGAGCCACAGCCGAAATCCTCACCAGCCACAATCACATCGCCTTGCCTGACTTTCTTAACAAACTCCACGTCCAGATCTTCCAGACAATGCCTCACTAATTCAGCCTCATCATCCGTATTCAAATACCTCGCCGGTATAATCTCGTCGGTATTTATGTGATCCCTTCGGTAAACATGTGCCTTAGCCATAATCTACTTCCTCTATATCTGATACTCGTCAAAAGCGTAACGGCTTCACCTCGTAATCACTCTGAAAATTACGGAGACGTAGTTTCCTGGACAGGTGCCCTCCACGTTTTATCTGGACCCATAGTAGCGCCAAGAATTATGATCACGATAAACACCGCCACCAGCACAATGAAGATGATAATCCGATGCCTTCTAATCCTATTCAGCAAGGACTTAGCCACAACTTCCCTTTTACGCTAATCTGCGTAATCCGCGATTAAACAAATCTACCAAATGCGGCTTGCGCTGATTTTCACAGATTCTGCTTTCTTGTATTGATTAGTCTCTTGTACTCGAGAGATTTCTGCCCGAAATTCAATAGCAGGCCTACTTGAAATCCGCCTGCTTTGAGATAATTAACGACTTGCAGCTTATCTATCTCCGTTATTTGCTTAATTGCCTTAAGCTCAATAATGACTCTACTATCAACCAGGAAATCACAAATGAATTTTTTCACCTCTCTGTTCTTGTAGAACACTGGAACTTCTTTTTGTCTTTCAAAGCTGATGCTCTGCAACTGGAATTCATACGCAAGTGCTTCTTCGTAAACACTTTCAAGGAATCCCGGGCCCAACTTGCCGTGTACTTCCATAGCAGCGCCCAAGATTCTACCGGTTAGACCTCCGTGAACAAGACCATCTTCAGTTACTACCACAGGTCATAATCTCTTTGAAAGTTGTCCTAAATCCGTTTAATCAGCGTAATCCGCGATTAGATATAGTCTCTTGGATCGGTCAGTTTCCCTTCTATTGCGCTTGCCGCCACCGTTGCAGGACTGGCCAGATAGACTTCACTCTCCGGATGTCCCATTCTGCCGACGAAGTTTCTGTTGGTGGTGCTGACGCACTTTTCACCTGCGGCAAGTACGCCCATGAAGCCGCCTAAGCACGCTCCGCAGGTTGGCGCTGCAATTACACAGCCGGCGTCATAGAATATATCGAACAGACCTTCATCTTTTGCCTGCTTCCAGATGGTCGGCGTAGCCGGCACAACGATCGTGCGAATCGCGACTTGCTTTCTTTTTAGGATTTTCGCTGCGATTCGCAGGTCCTCGATTCGGCCGTTTGTGCAGCTACCAATATAGGCCTGGTCCATTTCCTTGCCGGCGCATTCGCTGACGGCCACGCTGTTGCTGGGCAAATGCGGCAGCGCCACCATCGGCTCAATCGCCGAGCAGTCAAACTCCTCGGTGGCAATGTACTCGGCCTCTTCATCGGATTCGTAAACGGTATAGCGACCTGTCATTGCGAGCCCACCTCTGGCAGGCGCGGCAATCTCCGACTTGCGAGTGGTTGAGATTGCTTCGGTCGCGGAGTCCGTCCTGAGCGCAGTCGAAGGGCTCCCTCGCAATGACGCAGGAAGGTGCTCATCGAGATATTGCTTGGTTACCTCGTCGAAGCCGATTATGCCGTTCTTGCCACCGGCTTCAATGGCCATATTGGTCATCGTCATTCGCGCTTCCATCGACATATCCGCAAGGGCCGGCCCGACAAATTCCATCGCCCTGTAAAGTGCGCCATCGACACCGATTCGTGCAATTACGGCCAGGATAACGTCTTTGCTATAGACGCCCGGTCCGAGCGGGCCGTTAAGCACAATCTTGACAGACGCCGGCACCTTAACCCATAACTTCCCTGTTGCAATTGCCGCTGCCGTATCGGTTGAGCCGACACCGGTACCGAACGCAGCGAACGCACCGTAAGTGCAGGTGTGCGAGTCAGGCCCGACGATAACTTCGCCCGGTCTGATGTGTCCCTGTTCGGGCAGCAGTGCGTGACAGACCCCGGCCCTTCCGAGCTTGTAGTAATATTTTATTTTGTGTCGTTTTGCCCACTCATCAAGCCGTTTGTGCAGCTCGGCGCTTTTGATGTCCTTGGCCGGCTGAAAATGGTCCGGCGTTACAACAATTTTTTCCCTGTCGAATACCTTATCCAGTCCCTTCTCAGCCAACATCGTAATAGCTGGCGGCGTAGTTACATCAACGCACATAACAATATCAATCTTCGCATCGATAAGCTCCCCCGGCGCAACTTTCTCTTTGCCGGCTGACTTTGCGAGGATTTTTTCGGTAATTGTCATAGCCATAGGTTTATTCAATCCTTAGTTTTTTATTTATAGTTGCGTTATTATTTTTAGCTATTCGGCTTTAGTCTGCATCGAAACCATTCGATTGATTGCATCGATGTAGGCCTTCGCGCTTGCTTCTATTATATCCGTCGAGATACCCCGGCCGACGAAAGTTCGGTCGTTTTCCGAGATTCTGACGGTGGCTTCGCCGAGCGCCTCTTTGCCGCTGGTGACGGCTCTGATTGAGTAGTTTTCGAGCTTCGGAGATTGGCCCGTAGCTTCTCTTATGGCTTCGTAGGCGGCATCGACCGGCCCGTCACCGGTGGCGTCAGCCTGCATTGTTTTGTCGGCGGCTCTTATTTTTACGCTTGCTTTCGGTGCTGTGTCGGTATCGATTACAACGTGAAGATGCAGCAGTTCATATATCTTCTCAACGATGTGTATTTCGTCGCTGATTATCGCCGCAAGGTCCTCGTCGAAGACCTCTTTTTTCTTGTCGGCAACGGCCAAAAATCGCTCGTAAGTTTTGTCCAGCTCTTCTTTAGTCAATGTATATCCCAGCTCTTCCAGCCGATGCCGAAGGCCGTGACGTCCCGTCCGTGCCGTCAGAACAACGCGACTTTTGGCCAGCCCGATAGTCTCAGGCCGCATAATCTCATACGTTTCTCGCTTTTTCAGAAATCCATCCACGTGAATTCCGGAGCTGTGGGCAAAAGCATTGCGGCCCACAACCGCCTTATTGGCCGGAACCGGCATACCAAGCATATCCGCCACCATTCTACTCGTTCGATAGAGCTCGCGGGTGTTGATGCCCATCTCCACCTCTTCAAAGAAGTCGCGGCGCGTATGAATAGCCATGACAACCTCTTCAATGGCCGCATTGCCGGCTCGTTCGCCGACGCCGTTTATCGTTCCTTCAACTTGACGTGCGCCGTTCTTTACGCCGGCCAGCGAATTAGCCACAGCCATTCCCAAATCGTCATGGCAGTGCACGCTGATTGTCGCCCTGGCGATGTTTGGCACATTTGCTCGTATGTCCCTGATAAGAGCGCCATACTGTTCGGGTATGGAATAACCCGTCGTATCGGGGATGTTGACAACGGTAGCGCCGGCGTCAATAACGGCCTCGAGAATTTCATAGAGAAATATCCGGTCGGCCCGGCCTGAATCTTCAGCGTAAAATTCGATATCGTCGGTGTATTTGGCGGTATGCTTGACTGCCTCGACTGCCATCTTCAAGATAGTGGCCTGCTTTTCGCCCATCGTCTTGCCGTATTTGTCATCTGCGAATTTTCCGGCGATGTGAATCTCGGAGACGCCGATACCTGTATGGATGCGGAAGCGTTTTGCTTTGGCCAGCGCCTTTCGGCAAACCTCAATATCCTCTGCTATCGCCCGGGTCAGACCGCAGATGACGGGGCCTTCTATCTGCTGCGATATCAGACGCACCGCCTCGAAATCCTCTGGCGAAGAAGCTGGAAAGCCTGCTTCGATTATATCAACCTTGAGCCGGGCTAACTGCCGGGCGATTTCCAGCTTCTCTCTTGCTCCCAATCGGGAACCTGCTGCCTGCTCACCGTCGCGTAAAGTGGTGTCGAAGATTATGATTTTTTCTTTAGACATTTGTTTTTCTCCAAAATTTTGCTTAATCGCGGCTAATTATGCCCGAGGCAGGGCTAAAATGCTACGAATTTGCTAAAAAAACGAATAGGTTAATAAGATTTTGTTGTGGAGGTATTATTGCGCCTTAACGGCGCAAAAGGAGGGTGAGGCCTAAAAGGCCCGTGAATGGGATACAAATTGTGTAATTTTCGCTCATAAAAACAATTATACAAGGGAAGAAACAGTTTGCAAGGGAAAAATAGCGTTCAGCGGATAGCGGGTAGCGTGTAGGAAGGGATTTTTTGTTTTGACACAGGTTTGGGTTTTTGCGGCAAATTTATCAGATTTCGGCTAAATTCCCGTTTTTTAGCGAATTTTTTGTGTTTTATAATCAACATTCGAGGCGGCAGAATCACCAGTGTATATATGGAGTAAGATACTTTCCATATTTTGAGTTGGGGGGGTGCTTTTGGTATTTTGTGATTTGTTATTCGGTCGACCACATTCAAAGCGATGGAAAATTATGCTATTTTTTTTTGCTTTTCGGTATGGATTTTGTAGGCCAGGGCCGGCCGAGTCTGCGAGCAAGGTCTTTGAGGTCACGGAGTATAGTTTCAGACCGGACAGGACGGCGATGGCTAAGCTTCTGAATACCGAAATCGTCCAGCGCTTTCTTGGTTTTTTTGGATTTCATAACGTAAGATTTTTCGACCAAGATAGCAATGGTGTTAATTTAGGCAAGGGCGATAACTTGGGAAATCCCCGTCCTTCGTTCAGTGGAACAGTGTAACCGGTTATTAGAAAAGCATTTATGTATTAAGAAAGCGGTGTTCCTGGGAGGAACGTTGTGAGATAGTATAAGGTTAAGCTCCGATAACCAGACGAATCCGGAGGATTACGAGCAGAAAGGCAGATATGACTGTTAAAGAGGATTATTCAGCCTTGACGATAACAAGATATAGGACCGATAACCTTTTTATGGGTGTATTGACGTTTGCAGATGGGAAAATGGTCGTGTGTGGTAAGGGCGTTAGAGTTCAAAAGCGAAGTTATCTTAAATTTCGCAAGTTGGTTTTTTTATTGCTTGCAACGGAGGGTATAATTTTGTAAAATGGGTAGTTTGAAGAATACTTTCAGTTTTATAGGACGAAAAACGGATATGAAGGGAGAAAGTGCGTATAAAGTTGTTGATGTAGCTGCTAAGAAAGTAAAGGACCGGAAAGGACGCCGTGCGCCAAGGAAGGTGGTTGAGGCACTTGAAAGTGCGGGGGTCGTTAGCTTTACCTGCAAGGATCTTGATTGGAGGGTGGTCGGGGCGGACGCACAGTCGTTGTTTGAGCGACTAAGAGCAGCACAGCCTGAGTAAGGCAAAGCGCTGGCTTAATCTGGTCCTGTAACGTACATAACCGTGAGCGGATAGGGGGTAACCGTATAATGGGCAAATTGGTCCCAGAATGGCGATTAAGAGAGATTCGGAACATCGCCGATACGTTAGCTTATCATGCTGCTTGCTCTCCGGTAAGTAGACTTCTGATGTTAGCGGAGGAAATGTACCTGAAGCCAGGCGCGCATATTCGACTGTTAATCCATCCTGGGCTGAAGGTTGGGGAAGCGAACACATATTTGCAACGCTTGCAAGGGGCGAAGTGCGTTGACGCTGACTATCAGGTCAACTTGATCGAGATAACAATTTACTTTAACGGTGATCTGAGCAGTAAAAAGAACTGGGAAAAGACGACCCGCGCTATTTTAAGGGAGCTTGGTTGGGTGATTTTCTTTTCACCGGCGGCGCGTTGGGAGGTGTTAGCTCGTGACAAGGAAGCGTTTCTTAAAGCTTTTGCCGATGCGGTTTTAAGAGAGCAGCCCTTTTCATTTGACGCTCCCAGGCCGCGATTTACACTTGCAAAGCTGCGACAGATTGTTGAGGACGAGCTAAATCCTAAAGCGAAGGAGGTTTTGCCATATCTGCGGAAGATGTTACGGCGGTATCTTGGGGCTGATGGATGGTAAAGAATAGGAGTGAAAACATAATGGAGGACAATAGATACGCAGAGGACGTTGCACACAAGCTGTGTGCAGGCGAGGATCACATGAGATACGTATTGACGGCTCTTGCGAGTGCTGCACAGGAGCGTCTGGGCGAAGATGTCATTCTTTGCCCACGTAAACCACGAAGAGGAGCAAAGGTTCCTTCAAAAGCTACGTTACTTAGTGTGAGATTCGAATGGAAGAAGCGAATATTGTGGCAACATTACATCTTTTATGGGATCCCGGGTGGTGATCCGCCTGCCAAGGAAGAGTTGCTGCGTGTTACTTTGGACGTAGCTCATGAGTTAGGGCATCTGATCCTTGATAGAGGCCCGGGACGAATGAACACACGGGTCGGTATAGGCAAGAACGATATAAGGGATGTCAGAGAGGTGGAGGCAGAGTGGTTTGCCCTTTGCGTTCTTCAGATGTATGGATTCTTATCTCTGGACAAGTGACGGGTAGCTTCTGGCAATCGACGTTGGTAGGGGAAACATTAGCCTTTACAGGTGCATTCGAGGCAGACAGCAGATATATCTGATTTTCAATTTGCTCCGTCATAAAGACGCCGGATCTTCGAGATTGACGATTTAGGATTTTTAAGAGCGAACCCCTTATTTACGTGCGGCTCGGCGGGAGACGCCGAACCACCAGACTTTGTTGGGCGTTATAATATCCGAATCGGCTGCCGGAGTCCACCAGTTTTGGGGAGAGCCGGATTTAGGTTGCTTTTCAATTTGTAGTTAGCGGTTGATTTTTGTTGATTGGAGTGGCGTTTTCCTGCGGATTTGCTATAATAGCACTATCTTGCTGAAAACGGACAGCGGATAGTGTGTAGGGGATAGATGGTTAGAGATGGATAACAAAACACCGTTAGGAAAATTACTTGCGGGGGGGAAGTTTGAAAGAATAGAGGGTATCTTTCGCAAACATTTTCAGCTTGGCCTGGAGACGACGAACGTTGAGGGCAAAAAAATCAAAAAGATGTGCAGCGTCGATTGCCACCCGGAGTTTTGCCGAATTGTTCGCAGCAGCACTGCGGGCTCGCGAAGGTGCAGAAAAGAGCGTCGGCGGAGCCTTGCAATAGCGATAGAGACGGGTCAATCTTACATTTCGCTTTGCCATGCGGGTATAGTGCTGGTCTGTGTGCCGGTTATGGATAAGGATGAGTCGCTGGGCGGGATGTTCTTCGGCAAGTGCCTCTGGGAACCTGTAACGCAAATCCTAATCGAAGATGTTAAAAAAAGGTTGAAGGACATTCATATCGACAGGAGAAGATTGGTGGCGGCGATGCGTAAGCTGCCGGTTATCCAGGGGCGGAAAATCCACAAGGCGGCGGAATTCTTATTTGACCTGCTTTACGAAGAGGCGGGATTCGACCCGCGAGTGATAAGGTGGCGGCGGCAGCGGTCAGAACAGCAGTCGCAGATAGGTGAGTTTATCCAGGAAAGGAAAAAGTTTGGTACCGAGTGGCAGTATCCTCTGGAGAGTGAGCGGGAGCTGTTGGGGAAGGTCAAAATCGGCGACAGAACAGGCGCCAAGGAGATTCTGAATTCCATTTTAGGAACGGTATTGTTTCATAACCCGGGTGAGCTGGGGGTTCTTAAAGCAAGATTACTGGAGCTGCTGAGCATTCTGAGCCGGTCGGCTGTTGAAGGGGGAGTAGATATTGATATTATGCTTGATAAGAATCTCACCTTTGTAAACAAGGTGATGCAAATTAACAACCAGCAGGATTTGTGTGCGTGGATTAGTACGGCGTTGAACGAGTTTATCGAATTGGTTTATTCTTCGCAGGACGGCAGGAAGATAACACAAATCCGGCCGGCCATAAACTATATCGACGCCAACTACGATAAGCGTATGACCCTTTCCGAGATTGGCAGGGTTTCGCACCTGAGTGTTTCGCGGCTGGCTCATATATTCAAAGAGCAGATGGGAATTACAATCATCGATTACCTTACAAGTGTTCGGATAGAGCGGGCGAAGCAGCTTTTGTTAGCGACGGACCAGAATTGTACGGAGATTTGTTTTCAGGTCGGCTATAATAATCAAAGCTATTTTACGAGGACTTTCAAGGAGCTTGTCGGTATGACGCCTCGTCAGTTCAGGGCGAGAAATCATCGAAAAGAGAAGATATCTGCGCCTTTGTAATCGTATTGCGTATATCGTATTGCGTATTGCGTGTATCGTATTTTAGTGAGGCGGACCTGGGATGATATAAAGAGAAGCGCTTGGAATGACGAGTTGAGGAGTAAAGATTTATGGTGAAGCGTATTGCCATTTTAGGTTCGACAGGGTCGATTGGTAAAAATGCGCTGCGGGTAATCGATGCGTTGAATTCGTCGGTCGGGTTCGCCGCTGTCGAGTGGTGCAACGGCATATTGAAGCGAATCACAGGTTGGGTGGACGTAGCCGCCTTTTAGTGTTGTGTGGTATCCGGGGGATGAAAAGGTCGGCGAATTGGACGTGATATTTTTTAGGGGTTTGGTCAGTTTCATTTTTCTTTGTGTAAGATATTCGTGAGTGTTAACGTGTGATTTCGCCAAATTCATATTGTTACGACGATTCCGGCGGAAAAGCCTTTGAGTAACATCGTTAAACTTGAACTTTTAAGATGGATTTGATATTCTGTTATAAAATGAAGCTCAGCGGTGTAGGAATCCCGGAAGGAATATCGTCGCCGAGTCTATATAATTCCATCTCGCTGTAATATATGAAAGGCAGGTGAGGCAAGTGCATAGAATTTCCAGAAGAGACTTTGTCAGGGGCACGATTGCAGGCGGTATCGGAGCAGCCGTCTTAGGTGACCTGACGAAAGGTCAGGATACCAGGCACACGGGAACTCGTTACATCGCGGCCTATGATACTGAGTCGCCGGCGTGTCTTGCGTCGTGTCGTAAGATTGTCGAGGTCCACAAGCGATTTGAGATACCGGCAACCTTCTTCATTCTGGGCAAGACGCTCGATGCCAATCCGGCGGAGTATCGCAAGCTCCTGGACGACCCGCTTTTTGAAATTGCCTCCCACACCTATTCACATCAGATGCTGCGTGACAACGACTTTTGCGGCCCGGCTGTTTCAATGGAGGAGAGACGAAAGGAAATCTTCAAGGGAAAAGAGGCGGTTGAGCGCGTTTTTGAGCGGCCCTGTATTGGTATGCGCCCGGCTTGCGGCTTCGACAATGCCTTCAGAGACGAACCGAAAGTGCTGGAACTGATTCAAGAAGCGGGCTTTCAGTATGTCAGCAGTCTTGCGTGGGGACCCGACTATTCGCTTCCGGCCTTATTGTGTGAGCCGTTCAATTATGATGCCGAAGGTTTCCCTGATATATGGGAACTGCCCGGTCACGGCTGGCATGAGAATTTGCTTAAGAACCACAACCGTTGGGGACCGAGAAGATTAACACTTTGGCCCCCGCCTTTTCCTGAAGCGATACCAGACGGTTTCTGTAAAACCCCAATGGATGAGTTTGAAGTGAACAAGGTTTTTCTGGATAAGGCCTTTCAGACAGGCAAAGTTTTCGTCTCCCTGATATGGCATCCATGGTCGCTTGGGAAGTTCGATGCTGATATGAAAATGCTGGAGTTGACGTTTACTTATGTTCGACGGACAGGATTAAAGGCCTGCACTTACGCCCAACTATACGAATATGTATCTGCTCAGGCCAAGTCATCATAAGGCATTGACCGGCTTTAGGGGCTCCAACCGAGGATGAATATAGTCGCGTAATTGAACTGTGAGCAATAGACATACAAGTATTTGATTCTAATCAAAGCAATAAGAAGAGGCCGCGGATGCCAAAGCCCTATGGCAATAAGTCTCTGGGCGGTGCAAATTGAGGCTATAGTAGCTTTTTTTGAATGGGAGATCTGCGCTGGGGTAGAGGTAGATTTGGGTGGTTATTTGTGTGGGGGTTGGCTATAATATTTAAATTATGGCCAGAAAAATTGCCATTTTAGGTTCGACAGGGTCGATTGGTAAAAATGCGCTGCGGGTAATCGATGCGCTTAATTCGTCGCTCAACAAGGAAAAAACGAGATATGAGATTGTTGCACTGACGGCTCACAGTAGTGTTGAGCTGTTAGCTGAGCAGGCGAGGCGGTATAAGCCGAAGTTTGTCGCTATCACGAACGCTGATTATGTAAAGCCTTTTGGTGAATTGATAGGCGGTCGGGATATTGAGATTTTAGCCGGGCCGGATGGTTTGACGGAGATTGCACAGCTTGACGAGGTCGATGTTGTCCTCACGGCGGTTGTTGGTGCGGCTGGTCTGCCTGCGGTGCTTGCGGCTGCGAAAAAAGGTAAAACGCTTGCAATCGCGAACAAAGAGCCGCTTGTTATTGCGGGTGAGCTGCTTACAGCAACAGCGAGGGAAAATGACAGCACGATTTTGCCGGTGGATAGTGAACATTCGGCAATTTTTCAGGCGATGCAGTCAGGTTCGGCTGAAGAAGTTAGTAAAATCATTCTAACGGCGTCTGGCGGGCCGTTTAGAAAAGCTACTGCTTTCGATATCCAGAAAGCAACGCGCCAGCAGGCCCTTTCACATCCGGTTTGGGATATGGGGCCGAAAATCACAATTGACTCTGCGACTATGATGAACAAGGCGCTTGAGGTAATCGAGGCCCATTGGCTTTTTGACATGCCGGTTGAAAAAATAGAGGTTTTGATTCATCCGGAATCGATAGTTCATTCACTTGTCGAGTTTGTGGACGGGTCGGTAATAGCGCAGCTCGGTGCGCCCGATATGTGCCTTCCTATACAGTATGCTCTGACGTATCCTGCGCGTGTTGCGGGAATTGCCAAGCATCTTCGGCTCGATGAATTAGGGAAGCTTACGTTTGAGAGGCCTAATCTGGAGATATTTGGCGTGCTGTCGTTAGGTTTTGAAGTTGCGCGTACGGGCGGGACGGCTGCGGCTGTCTTTAACGCTGCGAACGAGGCGGCGGTAGAAGAGTTCTTGGCCGGCAGGATTAAATTTGTTAATATAGTCGAACTTATTGAACACTGCCTGAACAAACATAATGTAAAGAGGCGTGTGTTGCTGGAAGAGCTGCTTGAGGCAGACGCCTGGGCGAGAAGAGAAGTCAAAATTAGCTTAAAGCGAAAAACTAAAAGCGTAAAACCAAAACTTAAAATTTAAAATTAAAAATTAAATTAAGTTTTGAATGCGCCTGTCAGAATTGAATCTGTCGATTTTGAATTATGGTTTTTTAGTTTGGTAAGAGAGGTTATTTAATGTCTAAACCGGAAGGTTCGTTGAAGGAGAGACTTCAAGAAGTCGAAAGACAAGAGGCCGGTAAGAATTTTGGTCGGTTCTTGTGGATTATTGTCTTTGCGTTGGTTATTTATTTAATTTTTCGAAACCTCAGTGCTTTTGTCAATGTATTGCTGGTTGTGCTTGGTTTTGGGGCTTTTATTCTTGTTCATGAATTCGGTCATTTCATTATTGCCAAGCTTTCGGGGATAAAGGTTGAGGCATTTTCAATCGGATTTCCACCTATTTTAGTCGGCGTTCGAAAGACTGATGATGGCTATCGTATTCGCATTTTACCGGGGTTCTTCCCGAAAGAAGATGACGAGTCTGGTGAAGGGCGGTTGAGTTTTACAATTGGCAGGAGAGCGAAAGTCGGCGAGACGGAATATCGTATAGGCCTTATTCCGTTCGGCGGTTTTGTCAAGCTGCTCGGGCAGGAGGATGTGGGGCCAGTTAAGGTCAGTGACGACCCACGCTCGTTTGCTAATAAGCCGGTTGGTACTCGTATGCGTGTTTTGGCAGCAGGGGTCGTCTTTAACGCCCTGAGTGCTATTGTGGTTTTTATGATAGTTTTTCTTATTGGGATAAGACTGACAGCTCCTGTTGTTGGTGGAGTGCATGTGAATTCTCCGGCGGCGCGGGCGGGTATAAAGGCCGGTGACGTGGTAATTAAGATTGGCGGAAAGAACGGCAACCTTGACTTTAGCAATATCGGGCTGGCGGCGGCTTTGTCTGATGTAAACGAAGCGGTTGCGTTAAGAGTAAGGCATGAGGACGGCTCTGAGGAAGATTTTTCACTTGTGGCCGAGCGGCGGTCAGGGACACCGCTGAAAGTTTTTGGGATTATGATGCCGCAGAGCTTGACTATTGCCAAGGTCCGTGACCAGGAGGAGTTACTTGAGAGAACAGGTCTGCGTCCGGGCGACCGTATTAAGTCTGTTAATGGCAGGGACGTGCATAAGCACTGGAAGTTGGAGGAGATAATTACCGGTGCTGTTGCGCCGGAAGTAACAGTTCTGGCTGAGCGAATCAATCCGGTTTCGAAAAAAGTTGAGTTAATTAAATCCCCAATTCGGTTGGCCTTGAACTTTGCCGACTCTTATGATGTGAATGACGAATCTGAACTTTACCATATCTACTCTATGGTACCGCGTTTGCGGGTAACTACTGTTTTGCGTAAACGGATTTCTATCGTAGATAGAATCATTTCCTGGCCCGATAAACTGCTTATTAGAGCGGGTATAAAGGAAGAGGTTTTAGATGAGAAGCCCCGCCTGCGAAAAGGTGATGTCGTTCTTGCAGTTGGTGATGTTGAGAATCCTACTTATAAAGAGTTGCGCGATGTTATCAGGAAATATGAGGATGAAAAGTTGTCCATAAAAATACTACGTGTGGATGCTAATGGGTTTGGAGAAGACCTTACAGTTACCGTTAGGCCTGAACGGTTGACGGATGTTGACGAGGTAATGATTGGTGGATTTGCACTTGATGCTGAGCATCCGGTTGTTGCCAAGACTATTGATATGGAAGGTTTTCCGGCGAAGTTGGAGATTCCTCGTGGGGCCTCGATAACGGCTGTTGATGGGGTCGGCGTGTCGAACTTTTACGATATTATCAGAGAAATCGGGCGAAATGCCGGTAAGCAAATCACGATTGATTGGCGAAAAGATGAGGAGACAGCGGGCAGCGTTGCTTTAGATGTCGGTGCTGCCGAAGAGTTTGTTACTGTCAAATCTAAGTTTGATGAATTTGTTCCGTTTGAGCTTTTGGAGCGACTTTACCAGGCCAGTAGGCCGATTGATGCAATCGTGATGGGCTATAGAAAGACCGTTATGTTTATTGCTCAAACCTATGTAACGTTAAGGCGTCTTGTGGGTGGGCTTGTCAGTCCGAAACAGCTTATAGGGCCTGTTGGTATCCTTACGTTTAGTTATACAATAGTTGCTGAGCGGCCGTTGATTTACTACGTTTATTTTCTCGGCCTGATAAGCGCCTGCATAGCGGTGATTAACTTTTTGCCTCTGCCGCCTCTTGACGGAGGGTTGGTTGTGCTTTTGCTGATTGAAAAAATCAAAGGTTCAGCATTGAGTGAGCGAACGCAAGGCATTATTGCTTATGCCGGCTGGGTGTTTATAGGGGCGTTTTTTCTTTACGTAACGTTTAACGATATTGTCAGGAGCGTTAGGGGCTTTTTTTAGCTAAGCGATTGGAAGAGCAGATGGCATATAGGGAAGAAAGGATTCGCAGGTGTTTGAGACGTTATTAGAAGAACTGTCTTGTGAGGGGTATCACGAGGGGCAATTCGGCGCGCTGAAGAGGACAGATGCGGAAGTTTATGAGTTAATAAGAAGAGAGTACGAGCGGCTGCAAAATACTATTCAGCTTCAGGCGGCAGAGAATCGATGCTCGCCGGCGGTTTTAGCGGCTCTGGGCTCGGTCATTCAGAATAAGACGGCGGAGGGCTTTGTCGGGGCCAGATTTCACGGAGGCTGCGAAGTTGTTGATGATGTTGAGGCGCTTGCCGCGGCCAGGGCCAAAGAGGCCTTCGGCGCCGAGTATGCAAATGTACAGCCACATTCCGGCACACAAGCCAACCAGATTGTTCTTACTGCGATACTGAATAGCGGCGATAAGGTGCTGAGTATGGGCTTAGACCAGGGTGGACATTATTCGCACGGGTCAGGGGATTCGTTCTCCGGTAAATTCTTTGAAGTAGAAAATTACTATGTTGATAAGGAGACTTTTCTACTGGATTACGATGCTGTCAGTGACAAAGCAGTCAAATTCAAACCCAAACTTATAATATGTGGTGCGAGCGCCTATTCCAGGACGATAGATTTTAAGAAGTTTAGAGAGATTGCGGAGAGCACAGGTGCATACCTTCTGGCGGACATCTCACACATATCAGGATTAGTGATGGCCGGTGCTCATCCTTCGCCTGTAAATTATGCGCATTTTACAACGACGAGCACATATAAGCCGGGAGGGCCGAGAGGCGGGCTGATAGTGATGGGCAAAGACTACGACCGGAAAATAAAGATGGAAGGAAAGGATGTATCTTTATGGGAACGTATTGAAAAGACGACATTTCCGGGGGTGCAGGGCACGCCTTATTTGAATAATGTAGCGGCTAAAGCGGTTTTCCTGAAGGAAACACTTTCCGATGAATACAAAGTCAGGCAATTCAAAATCATAGAAAATGCAAAAAGACTTGCGAATGGCCTGCTGGGTCTGGGATATGATGTGTTAACCGGAGGGACAGACAACCATATGGTTCTTATAAACGTTAGTAATTTGCGAGAGGGTTTGACGGGTGTCGTGGCGCAAAAGTGCCTTGAGGAGTGCGGCATAATTGTCGATATGAATAAGGTGCCCTACGATAAAAGGCGTGCTACGGTTACCAGCGGTATCAGATTAGGCACGTCTATTGTTACAAAGAACGGAATGGGGACAGAGGAGATGGACAAAATATTCAGGCTGACAGATGCAATATTAAAGCGAGTAAAAATAATAAACGATACTGAATATAAAATAGATAAATCCTTCAGGGAAGAGAGCCGAAGCAAAGTAAAGGAGTTGTGCCGCAATTTTCTTATGCGTTAAGCACCGTGTTCGACAGCACGTTTTTGTCGGCAGTTTCTCTGGCCGGTGGAGCGGGCGAGCAGAATATTTGGGATTAAGCATTTAATTTTTATTTTTCAGGATTATAAAAGTGAATGAGGAGAAAATGGTTTCGGTGGTTGTAACTATTCCGGCCTTTAATGAGGCGGCGACGGTGGGCGAGGTAATCGAGTCTATACCGAGGGACATTGCCGGTGTAGGGAGTATAGATGTTGTCGTAATAAATGACGGCAGCACGGACGACACAGCTAAGGTGGCGGCTGAGGCGGGGGCGCAGGTCGTCAGTTTCAGCCACAATAAAGGCCTTGGGGCTGCGTTTGGGCAGGGGCTGCGTACGGCTCTTGGGCTCGGGGCCGATATCATTATTAATATCGACGCCGACGGCCAGTTCAACCCGGAAGATATCCCAAAATTGCTTTCGCCAATCATCGAGGGCAGGGCCGATATGGTTACGGCCAGCCGGTTTGCAGAGTATGATTTGATTCCGAAGATGCCGTGGATAAAGAAGTGGGGCAACAGAAGAGCTGCTAATATTGTGAACAAGCTGGCCGGCCAGGAACTGCATGATGTATCTTGTGGGTTCCGGGCCTACAGCCGTGACGCGGCGCTGCGGGCAACGTTACTGGGTGGGCACACATATACCCATGAGGTCATCCTTGATCTGGCCTTTCGCGGCCTGCGGATTATTGAGGTGCCTGTGAAGGTTATTGGTGTGCGCAAGGTCGGTAAAAGCCGGGTGGCGGGAAATCTGTGGAAGTATACCTGGAACAGTTTATTGATAATTCTAAGGGCATACAGGGATTATAAGCCAACGCGTGTCTTCGGCGGAATAAGCGCGGTCTTTTTGCTGTTGGCACTGGTTTGCGGTATATTTGTGTTAAGCCATTATCTGGCAACAGGTAGGTTTTCACCGTATATTTTTGTGGCTTTTTTGGGCGCCGGTTTCGGATTTGTTTCGCTTATCTGTTACATAACAGCGCTGCTGGCCGGGACGATAAACCGTTTGAGGATTTTACAGGACGAGCAACTGTTTTTATTGCGTAAGCAGGAATATAAGCGGATATCGGATACCCTAAATGCTAAGAGCTAATGAAGAAGAATAAACGCCGAGTTTCGGATAAGGGGCCAATTCAGAAGGGGATTAGCTCAGCAGCTCAGACAGAGTCGGAATTGGAACAAGACCGCTTCAAGCTCACCAAGCTCGACTACATTATAGCTCCGCTGGTCGGTGCCTTTGCTGCTGTTTTCACTTTTCCTTATGTCGGGACAGCTATCAACTGGGATGATTTGCTTTATATGAATATGTCGATAAATCCTGCGCGTGAGGCCTGGCTGCTGAACCGTTATGGGCATATATATTTGCTGAAGTTTTTCTTCTCTATCACCGGCGATTGCATAACCGCAGGCAGAGTGTATTGGTGTTTTATGTTTTTTTTCACGGCTGTTTTGGTGTACTGGTGCGCGAAGATGCTTGCGGGCAAAGGAGGTTATTTTGTAGGCATAATAGCGGCGTTGCTGTTTCTCGTGCAGCCGCTTTTTGTTGTGAGGGAGTGGGGCTGTCCGCTGGCCGACTTTAGTGCAATGCTATGGGTAGTGTTGGGGGCTTTTGTTTATCTTGCATTTCCCGTAAATACGCAGAAGCAT
>Ga0209427_10004155_pt1 | contig 16792 bp, 13 predicted proteins | sample DeeMarSWOR136_30_FD_187465 | JGI IMG/M metagenome (GOLD analysis project Ga0209427, IMG submission 187465) | Marine sediment microbial communities from White Oak River estuary, North Carolina - WOR-1-36_30 (SPAdes) (version 2) | ecosystem: Environmental > Aquatic > Marine > Intertidal zone >...
AGAAAACCTATTTCCAAGCCACCATCATGCGCAGAAATGCATCCGTGCAGGCCAAATGTTATTCGCCTACTTTGCACTGTTCGCTAATCCCGTCATAATCATTTTAATGCCTCTTAATTCAAAGTTTAGCTTTGGCAGCTGTTAATCGTTACAACTAAACCTCTTATAATAATCGTCAAATCCGTTAATAGCAATAATATTTTTGTCGAATTTGTATAATTTTTAACCCAAATCCAATGTAAACAAAAATTAAGACATATTTAACAAAATACACCAAGGTCCGAATAAAATTGCAGTTATTAATACCCAAAACCGCGTTTGCAATACACTGCGGGTTAAAAAGACCTGAATTTTTACGAAACAGGGACCAGGTGTGCCACTAATTTTTCATTTTCGATGGTAATTTTTTCAATCCGAACTTTTTTTTCATCAATACTGAAAACAGGCTCAAAAGGCTCATCAGTCAGCAATGAAGCAACTATTTGTGTCTCCAAAGCCTTTTTATCCACCTGTAAACCTGCAATCCTCTGCATGTACATTTTCTTGGCTATTATTTTGCATTTCCTTTTTCATGGTTTCTTAACACTTTTCTTGCATTAAAAGGGGCAATTGTTCTTTCATTCATCCTTTGTGCTCTTTCTGTTTACTATATGGCAAAAAAAATCTCACAGAACAGCATTGTTGCTGGTATCTCTGCGATATCTTTTACTTTCATAGGTTTGCATCTTACAACTGCATTTTATAGAGGTACTTTCACAGAACTTATGGGCTATACATATGTGCCTCTTATTTTCGTCCTTTCCAGAGAATCTCTTAAAACGGATTCGAATAGGCGTTTAGTAAAAGCAATACTCTCAGGCATTTTTCTCGCAGGATTGATCTTGACGCATTTACCGACAGCTTATAACTCTGTTTACATTATCACTATGTATTTAATCTATTCGCTTCTAGATGAACTTGTCACACATCAACTTACTGTAAATAGAGCATTATTGATGGTTGCTATGTATTTTATACCCATTGGGGTAGGACTAGGCTTAACAGCATGGTGGCTTATACCTGCGTATACACAGACATCCACGATTCTATGGAGTAACGAAGTCGCTTTATCGACTGGAGGTTATCCTGCTTCGCATTTTGTCAGTCTACCACAACTTTACACGAGAGAGCTTTGGTGGCGGATGAGAGGGTCGAAAATCGGCATAGCGGGCGAAATGCCATTCTATATAGGTACAGTCTCATTGGGACTTGCTTTGCTTGCGTTTTTCATAAAGCCAAAGGATAAGAACTCTAAAAATAATGAAACAAAGTTTTTTATGGTGCTTCTTGTTATTTCCCTTATTCTAGCAGATTATCCTAGCGTTTTTATTTATTATTATGTTCCATTAATTTCATTCTTTAAGTGGCCATGGCGATTTCTGTTACCCGCGTCAATTTCCATCGCTTATTTGACAGGCATAGTTGTAAGTACGTTTTATGAGAAAGCAAAAGCATTTGAGATTAATAGGAATTTCAAGTTTCGTTTAAGCCACTGGATCCTTGTAATTACCGTTCTTTTGATTCTAGTGGACATGTGGCCATATACAGGCGCCTATAAATGGGAGTACTATCCCCAAGATGAGGATTATTTGAATGCTTTACAGTGGATTAAGTCCGGCGACACTGATTTTTATCGCATCTGTGATCTATACGGGCGAGGTAGGGGCGAATCAATAACAAAAACTGAATTTTATGAGGTACAAGGTCCCCAGTGGTGGACAGCCTCAAGGTCTTTGGACAATAATGTGAGTTTGAAACCATCATTTACAAAAGAACTTGGATATCTAAGTTTAAAGTATTTGCTTGTAAGGCAAAAAAATGAAGCAGAATGGTTGCTTAATGGATGGCAAAAAATCAGGTTCTACGAGAACTCCAACATTAGCATCCTGCAAAACCCATATTTCAGACCTATGGTCGAAATCGTTGACGACGCTGATGTTTTATTTCCGAACAGTATAGGTACTGCAGAATTCGTATCAATAAACCCAACTGCTTTAACTATTAACGCTCAATCTTCAGATGGTGGAATACTTCTTGTGAAGTATGGGATCTTCCCTAATTGGAAGGCATACTTAGATTCCACAGAGATTATTATCAAAGAAAACAAATTTGGCATTATTACTCTAGAATTGCCAGCAGGCGAGCATCTAATAACATTAAAATTTGAAGAGAATGTTCCTATTGGATATCCGATTTCAATTCTTTTTTTAATTGGTGTGGTATTCTATCTTTCTGTAGTCTTGATACTGCCAAAATTCAAACTTCTTATCTCAAATGCCAAAAACCAAAAAAAATGAAATAAAGGATGAGCAGCGCTCCAAGCGCATTTATTAATTCTTGAAAATACTTTTAATTCTATTTCTTTTCGAACAGCTTTGAACTGAACATTTCTAAGCGTTCTAGGCCTCTTATCTCCGTGTCAAAAAGTGGAATCTCTGTGATTTCGAATTCATCGGCGTAAAACTCTCTTATGGTTTCCAGATTCCCTTCTTGCATACTTCGTCTTGCAGCGCAAAAAGCGCAGTCGGGTATCACTGGGTACACCATATTTACAAGTACATTGCTTATTGGTATCTCATATTCATAGAGTGTAGTGATAAGTCGTTCAGTTTCATAGATACTCATTGCCTCAGGAATCATCACCGTACAAAATGATGTTTTTTCTGGATCACTCAAATCCACCTGTGCTTTGCCAATAGATTCTTTAAGTTTTTCCAAAGCATCCATTGTTCTATCTTCATTTGTTTCCTTACCAAAGAGACTCTTAAGTTTGCCGACAAACTTTCCTAGGGTGTATCTGAGTTTTATAATCTTTCCTAGGAATGAATCGAGCACTTCAGGTAAGCTTAGAAGACGTAATGTATGTCCAGTGGGGGCTGTATCAAAAATGATTAGATCATAATCGTGTTCATCTTTCTTTTCAATGAACTCAAGGACCTTACCGAACGCTAATGCTTCATCAATACCAGGTGGGCTCGTATTCAACATATCGCCCATTCCAAGTTCATCAAGCGGAACTGGCGACATGTCTGCTAAACTTTCTTCAGGTGACATCCCCATAAGACTTTTATAATCCTTTATTGCCGTCTTTGGATCGATTTCAAGACCATAAAGATTATCAACGCCTTCTATTGGCTTGATTTCGCCACCTATCGGTTGGTCCAAAGAATCAGCGAGACTATGAGCTGGATCTGTTGATATTATTAGAATCTTCAAATCGGTATTTTTTGCATACCATACTGCTGCTGCTGCCGCGCAAGAGGTCTTTCCTACTCCTCCTTTGCCGCCGAAGAAAATGAACTTGAGGTTTTTCTCAAGTAGGTTATTCAGTGTCATAACTCATCAATCCTTTTTATGTTATAAGAAATTAGTAAGAAACCCCTACAGTAACTAGGGGACTTTAAGATCTGTGAAATTCATAAGGTCTAATCCCGTACATCTAAAAAATCTTATCTTTTTCTTTTCCGTCTAACTTTAAAAGTCTTCCTTTTTATGAAGAATAAAAGTGCCCATGGAACACCTGGGATTCCAATTGCTAGGATAGAAAGCAATAGAATATCTCTCCATTCTGTTGTAGTTAGCTTTGGAAGTATATTAAGCACTACTGGTTCGGTGTAAAACTCATAACGAGTATCGTTTTCATCCATGAATGTGATCTGGGCTCCAGGTAATGTATAGTTCCCAGATTTCTCGGGACGCAGGACATAATACGCGGAAACATTCTCTTTGACACCAAGTTCAATACCGTTGACAAGACTTAAATTACCTGGATCTATTTCTGTAAAGCTCCAGAAAGGAAGATCTTCTTCTGTTATTGCAAGATCAAAAATTGTTTCGTTTACGATTTCAGGGTTCTTGATTTCAATCGTTACTGTTACATTGGAGTCGACAAAAGTTTCTTTTGGCTTAACTGATTTCGTTACATTCAGAAAATCCTTTCCACTTAGTACGTCCTCCTCTTGGCCAGCTACCAGTTCAATGTTTTGCATTGGTGTTATAGGAATCGTAAAACACAACATTATTATGAAAAAGAATGCCCACTTATGTCTCACTTTCTGCACCTTTCATCAACCGTCTTGAGGATCAGTGTCATGTATCATTACTTAAGTTTTTATAATGATTACTGGGACTTAGCAAAGTTTTCTTTTAAAAAAGTTTAGGCGCTCAAAAATGTGTTAGATTTCTGAACTTTGCAATTGAATGCGTTAATGAGAAACATTAAATATGTGGTATAACTTAATCTCTGCAATAGATCAATCAAATTATGCAACAAATGAATTCAAAAATGAATTTGTTTGGTGATGTTTCTATGAATAGGTTTGAACATAAATTTTGGGCTTGTGTAGCCTTTACAATTGTATTTTTAGTGTATTTCTTTTTCGGTAGCGCGTCTATTCGACTTGCAGTTTTGAATAGTTCAGTTTTAGGCTATATTATAACCGCTGCGGCCTCACACTTTCCCGATCTTGATTTAGACTTCGGACTAAAGTATCACCGAAGCCCCATCACGCATTCCCCAATTATCCCCTTTGCAGTCTTGATATTTTACTTATTTACTAGTTTTTCATTCTCTGTATTGTTTTTGGTGGCAAGTTTCTTCATTGGTTACAGTTCTCATCTTTTCCTAGACTTGATTCCACCTACTGGATCTGCTTTTGGATCTCGTGTTTCAAAATGGTTTGAACAACGGTTGAAAGGTGGAGCCCCTGGAGACATTCGCGGAATACCAGAAAAATATGAGAGAAATTGGCTGAAGATATCAGGGATTATCGTAGCAATTTTCTTTGTACTTACCTTATTACTGGCTCATCAGTTTATTCCGACTATTCCTATCTAAGTTCTAAGTTCTACTGAATATTCATTAGTTGTATATAACAACGGTGGTGCGTATGAGTGAAAAAGGGTTTAATCAACCCACCCATTTTTTAAATTCCGCAGAGTTTTGTCTCAAGAACGATGACCCTACTGGGGCAGTCGATAACTATATTCGAGCTGCATCATCCTATCAGGATTTACAGGAATATAAAAACGCTGCAAAAACGCTGACGTCAGCTTTGCGGATAATTGAGCAAGAGACTTCAGACAATGAAATGCTAGATAGTGGAGAACTCTTAAATTTGTATAAATTACTTCTTGCAAAGAATGCCTGTCTTCTTAATTTAGGTCTCATCCATATCTCACTTCAGAAGCCCTCTTTAGCAAAACTATTCTTCATTGAAAGCCATAAGCCACTTAATATGGCAAATTCAATATTAAAAGACCACAAAGATTATTTCTCTAATTTAATTGATCCTCAAATTAAGGATATTGTGGGTATAACACCACTTCAATCAGAACTGCTAACATTTGGCTTTAGTTCATCGGTATTCTCTTTTTTAAGCGCCATATTGGATAATGATGCTGAAAGGATTACAGAGTATCTAACTAAACTCAAAAAGTTAGAAGAGCTTTTCGTATCTGATTATTTTGCATCAAATGATAATTCATTTTTTACTCTGCTAGAGAAACTTTCTGAAAGTATTTTGGAAAAAAATCTAAGTTTATTCAATAAAACTAGGGCCACTTTAGAAGGCTTTTACTTAAATCGCCGCACAAATTCCTTGGATGAAACAGAAAATCAAATTCGTATTACATTACTTGACAGTTTTCTAACTACTTTTGAAGATGAACTTTTGAGAATTTTTAACGCCCTTAAAGAATACTATTTTTAGTATTGTTGTGAAGATTAAAGTTCAGAAGTAACGAATATTTTCTCTTTCTGTGGTGTATAATAATTGTACTAGAAGGCCTCTCTGACAGCGAGGAAAATGAATAGTATGATGTGTCACTTTCATAAGAGACCCCCTCACTTTATTAACCAGTAGATGTATAAAGAGACAAGAGATAGAGATTTATATCAAATATACAACTATCTAGTTCAAAAAAAATCAGGGGGAGATAATACTTGGGAATACTCGATCCTCTAAGGCCTTTCTTTGGATCGTTTTTCAGATTTTTTACATTGGTATTTCTAATAATCGTTATTGGAATAGATATAATTGACATGCTGGCTACGACCGAGACGATTTTCATTGCTCTTGACGTCATCTTGCTATTGCTAGCGATACTATATATATTAGCGCCTGCGATATCTAATACTCTTAAAAGAGCTAAAATAGTGTACATCATTGGCATTGTTGGGAGGATCATAATTGATTTTGTTTTTCTAGCAGTAATTTTCAGTTTTGGAGGAATGCCTTCAGATCTATTTAATTATGGTCTTATTCTTGACTTTGTAATACTAATACTAACCGTTGCTGCGATATTTCCTGCGTTAAACAACTGGAGTCCATCGTTGCCATGATTTGGAGCAAAGATTTGTCGATATACTCCTTTTTTTCTTTTTTTAACAGTAAAATTGAACTCAATAGCTAATTGTATTACATGGCCCGCGAATGCAAAGCTATTCTTAAAAAGAAACCCTGCTTTTAAAAACCTTCAAAGAAGTGCCTGCCAACAACATAGAGCGTGTTAATGCAGTAAGAATAATTTTGTTTTAAAAAGTAACTTACATTGTTCTGTAAGATCTTTATTTATCGAAAGGGACGAAATATTGAAAAATCAGTTGGTGTTTGATCTCTCTCAAGTTGTTATTAGAGGGATTCTATGAAAAACAGAGTTAAAAAAATTACAATGATCGGTACAGGATACGTTGGTTTGGTCAGCGGTGTTTGTTTCGCCAAACAAGGCTTTTCTGTTAAATGTGTGGACATAATACCTGAAAAAATTGAAGCGATTAATTCAGCTCAGCCGCCTATTTATGAAAAAGGTCTAGACGAACTTTTAAAAGAAATGGTCAGCACTGGAATGCTTAAAGGAACTACTCACACTGAAGAAGCCATATTAAACTCAGACGTAGCATTTATTTGCGTTGGCACACCATCTAAAGAAAGTGGAGAAATGGACACCGTGTGGATTGAGTCAGCCGCACGAGATATTGGCAGGGCTCTAAAGAAAAAAGATGAATATTTTGTTGTCACAGCAAAATCTACAATCGTGCCAGGCACAACGGATTCCGTAATTATGCCTTTATTGGAGGAGGAATCAGGAAAAGTGGCAGGAAAAGATTTTGGTGTAGCTTTTTGTCCTGAGTTTCTTCGAGAGGGAAACGCCATTGAAGATTTCTTGAAACCTGATCGAGTAGTTATTGGTGCAATTGATGATCGCTCGTACGAAACAGTTCATGAATTATTTGATTGGGTTCCCAAAGAGACCCCCATTCTCAAAACTGACCTTAGAACTGCAGAAATGATAAAATATGGTGCAAACTCCTTTTTAGCTACAAAAATCTCGTTTATTAATACTATTTCAAATATGTGCGAGGCACTTGGTGTCAACGACATCTATGAGGTAGCAGAAGGCATTGGACTCGATTTCAGAATTAGTCCGTATTTTCTTAGGGCAGGCGCTGGTTTTGGGGGTTCCTGTTTTTCAGGAGATACAACAATTTTTGTGACGAATAGTCAAGAAATAGTTGCTAAACCAATAGAACAGTTATTTGAAGACGATAAAAACATGGATATCAACACGGAAGTAGAAGTTATAACTCCAAATCAAGGAACTCAAGTTTTTGCCTTTGATCAATCCACAAAAAAGAGTAAAATGGCTGACGTACATTGTTTCACTAGACGATGGTATAAAGGATTAATGATTGAATTAACAACTAGAATGGGTAGAAAACTAAGAATTACTGCGGATCATCCTATAATATTGTATGACCTAGAATTAGAGGGTATTAATGTCAAACTAGCGAGCGAAGTTAAACCTGGAGATTGGTTAATAGCAGTAACATCTTTACCATTGCTTAAACAAATTCGAACAATAGATCTTCTACATGCTCTGAGTGGTACTGAGTTAGAAAATTTCATTAAAATACGCCCGCATGATGATAGCTTAATTCATCTGTATCCCGAATACATAAAACATGTCCCTAAATCAATATTTAAACACAAATATGACATTAAACGCAAAAATTACATGCCTCTTCTTTTGTATCGCTATCTGAAGACTCAAGGACATCTGAATATAGATTCAAAGAAATTACGTCTTTTTACTACAAAAGGAAAACCTACCTATTGTCCCGCAGTTTTGGAAGTTGATGAGGATTTTATGCGTTTATTAGGTTATTATATCGCAGAAGGTTGGATTACCATAGACCTGGGTCGCAAAGACATACCACGTGAGCGAATAGGCTTTGCTTTTGGCACACATGAGCAGGAGTACATTGATGATTTACATCGCATTCTCGATCTCTATGAAATTCGCTATTTTGTGAACACAGTAGAAAACACTCATAAGACAATCATTTCCTCGAAACCGCTAGCGTTTCTTCTGCGAGATGTTTTGAAATGTGGTACAAGATCTGAGAACAAGTCAATTCCAAAATTGGCTTTCCATGTTAATCCAAAATTGAAATTAGCCTTTCTACAAGGCGCATGGAGTGGAGATGGAGCGATAACACCACTACACTACAAACGGAATTTCATGTATGAATATGGTACTGTGAGCAAAGATCTAGCGGAAGGAATGAGTTTATTACTTCAGTCTTTAGGCATTATTCCGTCTATTAGATATCGACGAATGAAAAAATCTACTCAGTTAGCATATGTCTTACGTATTAGTGGTATTCAACAACTTGAAGACCTAAAAGGGATTTTCGGTTCTCAAAAACAAAAAACAATTGAAAAATTAATCAGAGGATATGAAAAGAGGATCAAACCTTGTGGTTATATGAGAAAAGATGGATTTGTGATTCTTGAAGTTACCAATGTTAACACTTCAAAAACAGCGGATTATGTCTATAGTATGGAGACTTCTACAGGTACACTTCTAACTGCATCAGGCTTAGTTTCACATAATTGTTTTCCTAAGGATGTTAAAGCTATTATTGCGGCAGCAAAAAAGGCAAATTATGATCCATTATTACTAAATTCTGTGATTGAGGTAAATAAAAGGCAGCCTTTGCGCCTAATATCAATGACCAAAGAGGTAGTCGGGGAAGATCTCTCTGGAAAGCAATTTGCGATTCTTGGTCTCGCATTTAAGCCAGACACTGATGACATACGCGAAGCGCCCGCAATTACTGTAATAGATGAACTATTGAAGAATAATGCAATAATAAAAGCGTACGATCCAGAGGCCATGGACAACATGAAACAAATTTTTGGTGAAAAAGTTCAATTCACTGAGAGCAAAGAAGTAGCCTTAAGAGATACTGACGTATGTATCATTGTCACAAACTGGAAGGAATTCACAGAACTTCAGCCAAATGATGTCAAAACTCTAATGAAGACACCTATTGTCATTGATGGACGAAAAACTGTGGATGCAGATACATTTCTCAATGCAGGAGTGACCTACAGAAGAATAGGTTTGAAAAAATAGATCTAAATTAACCACTTTTTTTCTAGCGCTCTTTTTTAACAGCTGGGCGTTAAAGCTTTATTTATTGCTTTAACAATGTCCTTCCAAGTTTCGATGGGATAAACATTTCCGTTATAAGCTAATTCGCCAGCGAACTCAGGGTCTCCATCCGTTGCGAGTAGAACATTGATCCTATCAAATAGTCCAGCATGAGCGATCGGACGGGGATCTCTCCCCTCAGTCCAAACAGCATCTGTCAATAGAAATGCTTCACGCTGCGTATATTTTACTTTAGCTGTCTCATCTATGCCCATTTGCAATGCTGAAGCGATATTTGTTAAGTACCCAGCATCAATGGTCAGCACATCGTTAACAACCTGTTCGACTGGGGCGTTCTGATTAATAGGCTTAACTAAAAATGGTTTCGAATGGAAAGCAATAATTGAGTAGTAATCATCTTTTCTGAATAAACTATATGATAAAACTGAGGCTGCTAATGCAGCTAAACCAATTTTTCGTTCATACATGCTTTCACTAGCATCTAAAAGCAGCACATAGGTACGCTTTACTCGTTTTCTTTTACGAACTAGTATATCATCAGCTTTAAATGATGGGCGATTCTCAACGAATTTTTCTAGCGTGCGATGTAGATCAATTTGGCATTCACTATCAAATCTTGCCGGGCTATATTTACCGTCTCTTATCCCATATGGTGCGACCATCTGTGCGCGTGAAAGGATTATCCGCGTTGATAGTTTACGTGCGAGCAGTTCACGTTCCCGATTAAGAGTTTTTCTTAACAAACTATAAAGTTCTGGAGCCTCTGGTCTGTTAAAGATTTCATTAAACGTCTGGTTTGTTATCTCAGAAAGATCATCGCCGACTTTCCTTTTTAAGCTTCTCTTTGAAAGAAGGAATTGCAGTAATGCTTTTGTATCTGCATTTTGGATAGCCGCTTCAATCTCTTGTTGAATCGCATCGCCTTCTGGAATCCATGTATCAGTCTCTGATGTAGAAGAAGAAGGGTCAGATGGAGTTTCAGTTTTTTCTTCTTTTTCAAGTTCTTCCTTCAATTCATCCTCTTTCTTCTTTAAAATCCCTTGAACAATTTCGCGTATGACTTCTTCCTCAGTTTTTTCCGAAGTCACCGAAAGCCATATTTTGGAAGAAAATGTCAGACATGCACAGTCAATAATATCAACAGTAGTGAGATGATGATCCTTAAGTGTCAGTTTTTCTGTACACACAAGAACGAAATCTATTGCACCCCTCACACTTGCTCCTAAACGTAAATCAGGGTGTATTCGGGTCTGTATACCGATTTCTACTCCTAGTTCAATTAATAACTTATTATCACTGCCTGTATTTACTCGCACAATTTCTAATTCTTCATCCTTTGACTGATAATCCAAACGAAGCTTAGTAAAACGATCAAGAATTGCGCGGCTAATCCTTTGAACCCCTATGTCATCATAAGGATTCATAGCTGCTACAATGCGAAAATCTTCTTCTGCGGTAATTCTACCATACCTGGGGACATGAATTTGTCTTTCTGAAAGGGCTACAACTAGACTGTTAAGAGCATCAGGAGGAGCACGATTTAATTCTTCTATGTAAAGTATGCCTCCATTTCTCATAGCTTGGGCAAGAGCACCTTCTCTGAAATTTTCTGGAATATACCCCGTTTGCAATACCATTGCTGGATCAAAATAGCCAATTAATTTTGAGGCGGTAAGATCTTCGTTACCTTCAACAAAGTAAAAAGGAACCTCTAAAATATCGCAAAGAGTTCTAAGAATTGTGGTCTTACTTACTCCGGGCGGGCCTTCTAGCAATATGGGCTTACTAGCTAGAAGAGCGCTTAGTATTAACATTATCTCTTTTTCACGCCCAACTACCCTCTCAAATACTTGCTCTGTAATATTTTTTGTATCAGACATGCTGAGCTTAGCTAAGATCCGTGTCAACTCTTAGACCTCTTTAAATTAGGCAAGTATACCAACCTTACAATTATTTATTAAACTATGGAATTGTGTATGGGAATCCTAATGCTGAACCAAAGGGACTTTTAACAATAAGCAACTTTTTTTGCGCATAATTTTCTTAACATTTATATTTCAAAAATGTATTACCGTTCCAAAATTTAAGATCAAACATAAAGGAAAGAGACAAAATGCAAGGCACGTTTGGATCACTCAAAGATAAATTAAAGGGAAATAATGAGTTCTTTTTTACGGGGATTGGTGGACAAGGAGTTGTAACAGGATCTAACCTTTTCTTGGAAGGATTGTCTGACTCAAATTGGCATATTACAGGGGTATATAGTCCTGGTGCCGAACGACGGGGCAAACCGATTTCCTGCTTTGTAGGGCTGTACAACAACCTAAAAAAGACTAAAAGTTATGAGATGTTATTGGAAAAGGACGTACTCGTCGTCTTCGATCCAGCGTCAGTTGGAAAGGAGCAACTTTTGAATGGGTTGAAAGAAGATGGGATCATTCTATTCAATACACCAAAACGTCCAGAAGAATTAATAGAAGCAAATGGGAAACTAGAGTATTTTAATGTCGCAACAGTTGATGCATCAGGAATTTTTAGTGCAGTCTTTACAGAAGCATTTGGCAGAGCGCCGACTTTTGAAGAAATTCGACCAAACGTACCGGTAATCGCAGCACTCTTTAATATAACAGGCCTTGCGTCACTTGAAACTTTTATCAAAGTAGTTACAAACAAATGGCAAGGACGAATAGGCGATATTAATAAACAAGCAGCAATTGCTGCATATAACAAGGCCTTGGTGAGGGGATCCTCTAAGAAAGGAATGGATACAGCAATCGCAGAAATGGAACGCACTCCTGTTGATGAATTAAATGAAATAGCATTATGTTTTCCAACAGAGGGTATAGGTGGACCTACTGGCTTATGGGCTCTCATTCAGCCTAAAATTAAAGAAGAATTATGTAATAATTGTGGAACCTGTTTTATTTACTGTCCTGATAACTGTATTATTTGGACAAAAGGAAAAGAAGGCGTTCCTAAAATCGATTTGCAATACTGCAAAGGCTGTGGTATCTGCGCAGAAGAATGCAAAGAATCCGCGATATCGATGGTGGAGGTAAAACGATGAAAAAGATTCTTAGTGGGAATAGGGCTGCGGCTGAAGCTGTAAGGCTCTCTAAAGTTGAAGTTGTAGCTGCTTATCCAATAACTCCTCAGAGTGAAATTGTGGAGACAATTTTTGGATTTATTGCCGATGGTAGCCTCAAAGCGGATTTTATTCGAGTAGAGGGAGAACATACTGCTCTTGCTGCACTTATTGGGGCTGCTATGGCTGGTAGCAGAACTTTTACAGCAACAAGCAGTCAGGGTCTACTTTATATGGATGAGATGGTACACTGGGCTGCCGGACAGCGCGTTCCAATTGTTATGGTATTAGTAAACAGAGCAATTGGACCGCCTTGGTCAATTTGGTCAGATCATCAAGATGCGGTATCAATGGCACTTACTGGATGGAATATCATGTTCGCTTCGAATCAACAAGACGTATTAGACACTGTGATCCAGGCATATGAGATCTCAGAGGATAGTTCGATCCACATTCCCACGATGGTTTGTGTAGACGGATTCAATTTAAGTCATAAAAGTACCAGAGTTGAAGTGCCAGAACAAGCAAAAGTTGACGAATTTCTCACTAATAGACCGAATGTTTATCTTGACGTAAAGAATCCTGCAACTTTTAATAGCATCATTTTACCAGAACGGAGTTTCATGGAATACAAATACAAAGTAAGAGAAGCACAAGAACGGGCAAAAATTAAGATCGTTGAAGTGGCCGAAAAGTTTCGAGAGAAATTCGGTAGATATCATGGCGGACTAATTAACACCTATCAATGCGAAGACGCTGATGCCGTTTTTGTCTCTGCGGGAATGCTAGCAGATCAAGCGGAATTAGCAGTGGATAAAATGCGCGAGGATGGAAAAAATATTGGATCTGTCAAAATTAGAGCTTATAGACCTTTTCCAACTGAAGAATTCAGAGAGTTGGCAAATTCAGGAATCAATAAGTTCTTAGTTTTCGATAAGAACATCAATTTTGGGATGGAGGGCGGTGCAATGTTTACTGACTTGAAAGCTGCACTTTATAATTTTGATGGTGGCTCACGACCAAGTGTTCAAGGAGTTATAGCAGGGATCGGTGGGCGCAACGTAAGCATAGAGCAGCAATATACGACAATGAACAGATTCCTTGAAGGAAAGACTGTTGAGAAATGGATTGGACTGCATAGGTGATTGAAATGGAAAAACAGACTATATTTTCTGATAATGAAATGACATATCCTGGGCTTGCAAGTTGCCCAGCATGTACAAGTGCACTCTCATTAAGAACTGCATTAAAGGCGCTTGGAAATAAAACTATCGTTATAATGCCAGCTTCGTGCAGTGTTCCAATGACTAGTTTATATCCAAAGACTGCTGTCAAAGTTCCAATGATGTTTGTAGCCTTCACTGCAACAGCATCAACAGCAGCAGGAATCGCTGCTGCACTAAAAATGAAGGGAGACAATGAAACTAATGTGCTTTGTTGGGCAGGAGATGGCGGAACATTTGATATTGGACTGCAAACCCTCTCAGGTGCTGCAGAACGTGAAGATCCTATGATTTATGTTTGTTACAATAATCAAGCATATATGAACACCGGTACTCAGCGCAGTGGTGCCACTCCTTTTGGTGCGTTTACAACAACAACTCAAACAGGAAAGTTGGTCCATGACAAAGATATGCAGGCTATTGTCGCTGCTCATAAAATCCCTTACCTCGCTACCGGGAGCCCTTCTTACCCGCACGACCTCTTCAAAAAATTTACAAAAGCTAAGGATAAGAAAGGATTCCGGTACATTGAGATTTTTGCTCCATGCCCACCTGGTTGGGGCTTTCCCACGGATCATACTATCAAAATCGGAAGATTAGCAGTCGAAACAGGCGTCCATATCCTTTATGAAATCGAAGATGGAATTTACAAACTTAATACTCCATCGAAGAAGGTGTTTGATAAGGGAAGGAAGCCGATTGAACATTTTGTGAAAGCACAAAGAAGATTTGCCAGAATGACAGAGGAGCAAATGAACGAATTTCAAGAATTAATTGACGAGCGATGGGATGACATTATGGCGCACGTCGAATGGACGTCCGCAAAAAATACCTCTTAACCGAACAAAATCGTTAACTACAGAAGTGGAAAAGATGAATGAAAAAGAAAAAGGCATGTCTACTAAAGCAGTTCATGCAGGTGAGGAACGAGATCCTTCTAGTGGATCTGTAATTACGCCAATTTATCAAACAAGCGTTTTTGCATTCTCCAATACCCAAGATTTAATCGCTGTGATGGGCAAAGAAATTGAAGGAGACATATACACACGAATTAGCAATCCTACTTTGAGAGTTGCTGAGAAGAAAGTAGCAGAACTTGAAGGTGCAGAGGATGCTGCAGTATTCTCTTCAGGTATGGCAGCTATAACCACCGTGATATTGAGTCTTGCTTCTTCTGGTAGCCACATCGTTTCTACTAATGAACTCTATGGTGGGTCTCTTTCGTTCTTCAACAATATCCTGACAAAATTCGGCGTAGAGATAAGCATGGTTGGCCCAACTGATTATGAAGGTATCGAGTCAGCAATAAGGGAAAACACAATAGCAATCTATACTGAGTCACCTACTAATCCTACGGTGAAAGTTGTGGATCTGAAGAGGGTCGCTGAGATCGGGAAAGTGAGGAACATCATTACGATTGTAGACAATACCTTCGCCTCACCTTATAATCAACAACCATATAAAATGGGCATTGACGTAGTTATTCATAGTGCCACAAAGTATCTTGGAGGGCACAATGATATAATTGCGGGAGTAGCCTCTGGATCAAAAGAATTTATCGATTCCCTTACAGAGACAAGAAAAATTCTTGGCGGTGTCTTAGACCCTCATGCTGCATGGTTGCTAATCCGAGGGATGAAAACTTTAGTGCCTCGGATGGCAAGGCTAAATCATAATGCGATCCGAATAGCAAGATATCTTGAAAGTCATCCAAAAGTTGAGAAAGTGTACTATCCTGGGCTTGTTAGTCATCCGCACTTCAGTGTGGCGAAAGAGCAGATGCGAGGTTTTGGCTCCGTAGTAACTTTTGAACTTAAAGGCGATTTGGAGACAGCCACCAAGTTTGTGGAAAACCTAAAACTCTGTGCGTTAACACCTAGTCTTGGTGGCGTTGAAAGTTTAGTTACACAACCAGCTACATCGAGTCACTTCTACATTGAGCGTGACGAAAGATTGAAACTTGGAATCACCGACGGGATGATAAGATTGGCTGTCGGAATAGAAGACGCCGATGATATTATATCGGACCTTGAACAATCGTTCAATATTGTGTAATCGTTTATTTACAGCTAGATTAGAGATAACTCTTTCGAATAATCGTAGTCAAAATACTTTACTCATAAAAAAACAAAGTACTTAATCAGAAATTGTTCAAATTTGCTAAATCTCATCTATTAAAAGCGATTATTTTAGCGCATATCACTTTGGGGTGTATGAAATGTTAGAAAAAGAGAAGTTAACCATGAGTTATTATTCTGAATGTTCAGATACTGGATTAATTGGAAAAACTATTGGAGAATTTCTCGCCGAGATAACTGAGAAATATCCAAATAATGATGCACTAGTATGCAGACATGAAAGAGACGCTAGTGGTGAAATCCTAAGATACAATTACAAAGAATTTTACGAAGTTTGTCGCCAAGCTGCAAAAGGGTTTATGAAATTAGGTGTTCAAAAGGGAGATCGTGTTGCGATTTGGTCAACAAATAACTCACAATGGGTGATCACGCAGTTTGCTACGTCTTTAATTGGAGCGATACTTGTCAATATTAACCCTGCTTATCGTCCTAGGGAGTTAACGTTTGCTTTGAAGCAGAGCGAGACACAGTACTTGTTATTGATTGAACGGTTTAAGTCATCTAAATATCTAGAGATGTTCTACGAGGTATGCCCAGAGGCAAAAACTGATGATCCTGGCGATATAAGGTCGGATAATTTTCCGCATTTGAAGACAGCGATTTTTATAGGTGATCATAAACCTGCTGGGTTCTTCACATGGAACGAGTTATTGCAAATGGGTGATCAAGTGTCAAGTGAAGATTTAGCAGAACGTGAGTCTAAGCTTGAGTTTGATGACCCCATCAACATCCAGTACACTTCAGGTACAACCGGATTTCCTAAAGGCGTGACTTTAAGCCATCACAACATCTTAAATAACGGCTATTTTATCGCCAGAGCCATGAAGTTCACCGACCAGGATAGA
>Ga0209427_10004156_pt1 | contig 16790 bp, 16 predicted proteins | sample DeeMarSWOR136_30_FD_187465 | JGI IMG/M metagenome (GOLD analysis project Ga0209427, IMG submission 187465) | Marine sediment microbial communities from White Oak River estuary, North Carolina - WOR-1-36_30 (SPAdes) (version 2) | ecosystem: Environmental > Aquatic > Marine > Intertidal zone >...
TCTCGTATATTACAGGCTTGCTGCCCCTGTTTGTACTGGCGCATCTTACTCATCACCTAGTACCGGGATTATTGACCCCACTATTACCCTATATCCGTGACGATTTATCCCTTACCTATACACAGGCGGGATGGTTAATCTCGGTATTTAGCCTGGCATATGGCATCAGTCAACTTCCCGCCGGATGGCTAGCCGACCGCATTGGCCCTCGCATCATAGTCACTGTGGGTGTGGCTGGCGTAGGAGCAGCCGGTCTTCTAGTTGGTTTTGCCCCGAACTATGTTGTGCTTGCTGGCTTCTTAGTGTTATTGGGAATAGCAGGCGGTGGTTACCATCCCGCTTCTGTGCCGATTATTTCAGCCTCAGTTGAAGCGAGTAAAAGAGGGCGAACATTAGGTCTGCATCAAGTTGGTGGCAGCAGCGGTTACTTTCTCGCCCCGTTAATTGTATATGGAATCGCCAATGCTTTCGGTTGGCGCGGTACATTCTTAGCTGTTAGTATTCCCTCCACTGTCTTTGGCGTTGTGCTATATATAATGTTGGGTCGTCTAGGGCACAGTAGCAAAGCTAAGGCAAAAATAGACGCCAGTCATACCGAAACAGCCCCAGGTCCAAGGCATTTACGTCCGCTAGTAACGGTAATAATTCTAGGTATAGCTATTATGGCTTTGGTTAACTCTACATTATCGTTCATCCCGTTATTCATCGTTGATCATTTTGGCGGTGTAAGCAATGAAGCAGCTGCGGCTATGATATCTCTTTTTTACATTGGTGGACTCTTTGCGGGTCCTTTGGGCGGCTACTTCTCCGACCGATTAGGACGTGTGCCAGTGATATTGGCAGCCGGTTTCATTGCTGCTCTAGCCATCTATCTACAGAACTTGGCGCCCTTGGGTGCAGCCTTCTCCGCAGTATTAATAATCCTTGGTATGGCGATGCATCTCGGCATGCCAGTGATTGAAGCATACATTATTGGCCACACCTCGCCCCATAAACGGTCTACGATACTCGGTGTTTACTACCTGGGCAGTCGGGGAGGTCCCGTGATAGCACCGTTGATAGGTTATTTTATTGACCACTACGGCTTCTATACTGGCTTCTCGGTTGTAGGTGCTGCTATGGCCGCGGTGACCTTAACCTGCGCCATACTTCTGTGGGGAAGCCGAGATAAGTTCACTCAAGATATCGACTGAATATAAAGCCATAAAAGTATAACAAGCTATTGTTACTCTGCGGGTGCGGCAAACTCTTCCGGTTCGAATGTGACAAGAGGGAGTCCTTCCTCAATATCTCTGCCTGGCAGGTAATCAAATGCTTTCTGGACTGACTCGCTTGTCTTCAGAGAAACGACCGAGAGTGGGATATTAACCGGGCACACATCGGCACATAGGCCACACCCCACGCAGGATGTGCTTACGTGGAATAATCTTACTAGCTGGTAAAACACCGTATTAGGAAGAACTGGTACATACCCCATTTTTTCTAGTTCTGTTTCGTAGTAACGTGAATCATGCTCATCGCCCCCAGAGTCGAATAAGCATACATGGCAGTAACAAACCGGGCAGACTTTACTGCATCCACGGCAACCGATACATTTGTCGAAGACCTTCTGTGCATGAAGACCTTCAACGCTAATTTCATCAAATAGCTTTTTCTTTTGGGCTTCCCTTTTGTTTCGCAGACCTTCAATTACTTCCGACTCAACTTCTCCTTCGATAACCTCTGTGGCGATGGCTGCTGCAAATTGCTCCCCTTTATCAGTGTTCAAATATATCACACACTGTTCATCCACATCCTCGTTTCCAAACAAATTAACCGTCATGTCAGCATTATAGGGTACTAGATGCACACAGCTGGCGCAGGCCGACCTTATGTCAGCGGGAATCTCACCCTTTTTGGCTGCCTCCCAGTATTGGGGGAGCTTCTCCTCAATATTCCCATCGACAGCTATTTCGAGTGGATAGACCCCAGCGCAGGTTGAGCTTATCAGTAATAGGTTGTCCAAGCTCCCCTGATTTAGTTTTGTGAGTTCGGTAAGCGCCCTTAGTTCGCAGGGCCTTACTACCACAGCAATAGGTCTGCCGGCGGGTTCCACTAAGGTGAGGCGAGAGAGCAACTTAGCGGCATTTGCCGGCATGAGAGGAGCAAGTGGCACAGCCTCTTCGAGCAAATCTGAATTAGTAATAAGTGAGTAAGTCAGAACGCCGTTTCTGCCCGTACGGACAAGGGTAAGAACACCATCGATTTTTCCACTTTCTAAAAGACGGCTGAGGAGTTCCCGCACACCTTCCTCGGCACGTCTATTTAGCCTTAATAACTTAGGCATCTTGCCCCTCCCGTTTGGCGGAGGCCTCGGCATGAGACTGCTCCACTTCTTCGAATTCTTTCTCTCCGTAGACCCTCAGTGGTGGGGATTCATCAAGGCTCCTGCCGGGGGTATATTCGAATGCTTTCTGGTTTCTATCGGCTACCAAGCTGAATACCTGTGCCACCGGAATGGATGTGGGACAGGCATCTTCACAGGCGCCGCATGATACACAAGAGAGGGACATATGCAACATACGCCCAATATGGAAGAGTAAGGTCTCGGGGGGAAGTCTTAGCCCACCCGCCATCTCAGCTCTCTTAAGGTAGTCTTCAAACTCAAATTTCATGTTATTTGAGTCGAAGAAACACTGCCGACAGTAGCATATGGGGCACACTCTCATACAATTATGGCAGTTTATGCAATTGATAAAGATATCAAGTAAATTATCCAGACCGCTAACGCTGGCTCCAAGCTCCTTCTGAGCCTGCTCCCTCTTTCCCCTTCTCACCTCGGTTAACCTACTCATTGTTTCTTGCCACTGGGATATATCCCCTACCACGGGAAGACCAATGCCATCCAGGACATCCTTGCCCTTAGGGCTGCCGGGGATAAGAAGGATACTGCCACTTTTTGTTCCCAGCGTTCCTATATGTAGGTCTTCTGCACCAGTAGCAGAAAATTTATCACACACCTGGCAGACTGGCCGCAGGCTCTCACCAGCCCCTCCCTTGAGAATTTCCGAAAATACTTCTTCGGCTTTCTTTGGGTCCTTAACCCAATCAGCCAATGGTAGCGCACCGGGACAATCGGTAGTAATGAGACATATATTCTCCAAATCTACCTGCCCGAGTTTGAACAGTTCAACTGTCGCTCTCAACTCACAGGGTCGTATCACAGCCGCTATTCTTTTGTCTCCTTTCCCAAGCCTGGTAAGGCTGGAAAGGGCTTTAGCTCCCTGCACCGGCATAACCGGGCATATAGGAAGGGCGTCCTGCAATAGTGATTCATCTCGGATTAGCAAGTGGGCGAATGAATCACCCCCAGGTGCCTTAGCCGGGATGAGGACAGCATCAAAGCACCCCTTGCTAAGCGCCTGTTTTAAGAAATCGAGAATTCCTTCCTTAACGCCACCGTCCGCAGGGAAAATTGCACCTTGCTCAGTATGAGTCATGTTAACTCCCCTAGGTTTTCGCTATCCCCCACATCTTCTTAGCCGCACGATCCCCCATCACCACTTGGGGCCGCTGGCACCTCTTCACCGGCACCAGTTTCTAATGGATAATCCGCGCTCGTGTCTGGGCTAAATCTCTTGGGAGCGATGTCCGGGTCTGTGGTCCAACCACTAATCCCCCACAAAAGATTGACAGCATCATAGCCAAGCGCATTAAGGATTGCCGTTGCCTGGCCGCCAGAGCGACCGGTATAGCAGTAGGCCACAATCTGTTTATCCGGGTTAAGTTTTTGAAGATTCTCAATCTTGGCTATGCTCTGAAATCCTATGTTAATCGCACCTGGGATATGCCCTTTGGCATAGTCCTCTGCTTTACGGACACTAAGTATAATCGGATCATTAGACGGGTCTTCATCGGTAATCAACGCATATAAGTCCGCAGCCTTTATATTTTTGAAGCCATTACTTACATAGTTATCACAGGCCGCCCGTATAATTTCCGATACATCAGTTGACGATGTATTATTAACAGCGGGAAGGTCGTAGGTTACAGTAGCCTCATTGATCGTGGTCTCAGTAGGCAAATCTGTGGTCGGGTTCGAAAACTGTTTTGTTGCCACAGCTATGTCCTTAGTCCATCCCATTATTGCCCAGGTAAGATTAGTTGCATCATAACCGCACAGGTTGAGAAGAGCTGTAATCTGGCTTCCATTGTGACCGGTATAGCAGTAGACTGTGATCTGCTCGTCCTTAGGCAGCTTGGCCAAGCTCTCGGGCTTAAACAGACTGCTGGCAGACATGTTAATTGCTCCCGGGACATGACCCGTGGCGTAGTCTTCAGCGCTTTGGAAACTGACAATATACGGCTCACCGGCGAGCATTTTGAGCAAAAGGTCTTCGGACGAAGTGTTAAGTACTGTGTCGGGGTCATTCAGATAGTCATCAGCCGCCGCGGCGATTACGTCAAACTGTGATGCTGGCGGCGCCTCTTTCGCCATGACTAACGTGAATACCGGTACCAATGCCAGCGCAATGATTCCCCATGCAAGCATGGCACGCTTCATCTTCATTTATAGCTATCCTTCCTTTCTCAGTCTAGATTCCTCATCGGCCTAATAAATAGAAAATATGCCATGAACCAGCATCCAAAAACGAGGAAAGCACCGCCCAATATGGAACTTAGCGCAAGCTGGGGCACTCCGCTTAGGATGTGGGTTATGTTGCAGCCTCCTCCCATGGCGGCTCCAAAACCCATGATGACGCCACCAAAGAAGGTCTGGACCAGTGTCTTGGGTGCTGGCGCTCGAAATTTAAATTCACCGGCGATCTTAGCGGCGACAAAAGCACCCAGAATGGTGGAGAGAAGCGTTACCGACAGCCAGTTCATTTGATTCACACCTGTGATCAGGGTATTAGTGGTTGACCAGTATCCACCACAGATACCCAGGGGATACATTCGGCCGGCACTGGCCGAGGAGTAGAAGGCGATTATGTTTATGACACCGATTACGATACCGGCTGCTTTCCATCCCCAGCCTTTCTTGAAAACACTCTGGTAAACGGAGACCTTCTCGCCCGTCTCCGTCGACTCACCGTTCCTCTTAGTTACGGCTGCCCAGACAATCAGGACAACGCCAGCGATAATCAACGCCATCAACCAGAAGGGAACCCCGGCCAGATTAGCCAGTGTTGGTGCTGAGCCGTCAGCCAGGGTTATCATTGTTGCCTCCCTGAGAGCGGTGACAGCTGGGTGTAAGATGCCCTTGCTGGTCATTAGCCCAACGAGCGTCAAGCCGAGTACAGCCATCATGGCCCCTATCATACCCTCTCCCAGGCGATAGGTGATGCCGCTGGCGCACCCACCAGCCAGCACCATGCCAATACCAAAGACGAATCCACCAACCATCAGGGCGCCCCAGAAGAATGGTACCGGGCTTATGGTTATCACCCCGGTTTTATCCATGACGGCGAAACCTATCATTGCCACCAGAATGGCGACACCTACTGCCTTTAGCAGGGTAAGGTCCTTCATTACGATGATATCTCTGAAAGCAGAGTTCATACAGAACCTACCCCTCTGCAGGGCAAAGCCAAAGGCGAATCCAACCGCGATGCCAGTAAATATCAATGGATTCAATTCTTCCTCCTTATCACTTTTTCAGGCCTTTAGCTAAAGGCCTGAGGGATTCACTCTCTGTTAGCTTTGGCTTCTATTAATATCCGGTGTTCAGGTCCACTAATCTGTTCCACCTTTAACACCTTGTGCTTTCTGTTCTCCACATTTCTGGGGATACGCTCCACCGATAAGGGGTAGTCCACCAGAACCTCCAGAATCTGACCCTTCTCCATCTTCTCCAACGTCGTCATTGTCCTCACATCTGGGTTGGGGCAGATTTCACCCTTTACATCAAGGGTCTTGTCAACCTTCACCTCATCCGCCATTTTCACTTTCTCCTTTCTGTATATTTTTGTTAGCTACCTAGGGCCAAACGTACCGTATGACCAAATACGAATCTTAACGAGCTTAGCTCAGATAATCACCGCAACACTTCCTTAAGCTCCTGATAGATTTGCCCAAAGGTAAAATGCTTCAGGCTTACTGCCCCTGAGGGGCAAGCGGCGGCGCAGTTTCCGCAGCCGTGACACAACACCTCATTTACAACGGAGATCGTCTTTGCCTCGTCGAAGGTGATGGCGCCATAGGGACAGACCAAGATGCAGGTTTTGCATCCAGTACAGAAGCTTTCGGATATCTCAGACGTTCTAACTTCTAATTCCAATTTTCGGCCTGGAACCAGCGCCGAGAGTATCTTCCCAGTAGCAGCCTCGGCTTGAACTATCGACTCGGAAATACTCTGGGGTCCTTGAGCACAACCGACAACAAATATTCCCTCCACAGCAGATGCCACCGGAGATAGTAATTGGTGCTCTTCAGCAAAGAATCCCTTTTCGTCTTGAGGCAGGTTGAGCATTTCGGCAAACTTCCGCGCATCGCTGCTACTCTCCATCGCCGGGATAAGGATTACCATGTCTACAGCTAATTTGCCTTTTGAGCCCGCTTCGGTTTCGTAGCTGATGGTCGTCCCTTCTCCGTTGCTGGTAACCTCGGTTTTCGCCGAGCGGACAAACTCAATTCCTAGCTCTTTTGTCTCTTCGTAAAACTTCTGGTAGGCTTTACCTGGGATACAAAGGTCGGAGTAAAAATGTGATACCTTAATTTGAGGAATTTGGGATTTCAGCATGCGGTCAAACTTGAGTGAATAAAGGCAACATACCTTGGAGCAATAATCCTTTTCTTCCCGGCCCACACAGTGGATAATGGCTACCGACTCAGGAGGCTTACCGTTTTTGAGGAGGATTTTACCGCCGGTGGGTCCGCCGGGGAGGTTCATCTCTTCAAACTCTAAGCTTGTGTAGATATCGTCCAACTTCCCATATCCGTATTGAGGAAGCCCTCTAGGGTCAAACAGCTCAAACCCAGTAGCCAGCACCACTGCCCCAACATTGAAGTCTAGGTCTTTGTCTTCTGCCTTTCTCCTCACCTTTACCTCAAAATTTCCGAGAAAGCCTAAAATCTGCTCCACTTTACTCTCTGTAAGCACCTCGATATTTTCATTTTCTTGAAGGCTCTTTAGTTCCTGTTCCATCAGGGTCAAGCCTGATTCCATATTGGTGAACAGCTTGCTGAAGCTTCTTACTTTGCCTCCCAGTGAAGGGGCTTTCTCCACCAGATAGACCTTCCTATCTGGTGCGGCCAGTGCTTGGCTGGCCCTAATCCCAGCAATGCCCCCACCGATTACTAGCACATCAGGATTACACTCTACCTCTTTGCTCTCAAGGGGCTTATGATAGAGCACCCGGCTGAAGGCGGCTCTTATTTGTCTTATTGCCTTGTCGGTGGCTTCTTCTCCGTCCGGTGTGACCCAAGCACACTGTTCGCGTATGTTGGCAAGTTGGAATAGTTGCGGATTAATACCTGCCTGTTCACATACACTCATAAAGGTAACTTCATGCTGCTTTGGTGAGCAAGCGGCAACTACCAGATGCGTTAAGCCATGTTCTTCAATGCTTTGCTTCAGGAATTCCTTTCCACCCTCAGAACATAGAAGTTTGTGTCTCTCGACAACTTCCACGTCCTTAAGAGGAGAGACTGCAGTAATTACTTGGTCAATATCCACCTTCTCGGCAATATTGGCTCCACACTCACAAACATATATACCTATCTTCTTGGCCATCTGATATCCTCTATTTTGATAATGAGAGTATTCTGCCCACTGTTGCCTCTGCCTCAGCTACCGTCTCAGCAATATCTTTGGGGCCTTGGGCACACCCGGCGATGAATATGCCGTCCTGTGCTGTAGCTACAGAAGTAAGGTCTGGTTCCTTTTCACTGAAAAACCCGGCCTTGCCTCGAGGGATACCTAGCATCTCTGCCAGCTTCGATGAGTCGGCTCCCGGTTCAAGCGCTGGGTTAAGAATAACCATATCTACCGCTAAGGTGCTCTCTTGGCCATCCTCAGTCTTATACTTGAGAGCCAGTTTTTCTCCTGAGCTTGAAACTTCAGTCACGGTAGCCCGGATAAAATCAACCCCGCTTTCCTGAACCTCTTCGTAAAACTTCTGGTTGGCTTTACCTGGAATACAAAGGTCGGAGTAAAATTGAGTTATCTTTACTTCGGGCAACTTCTTCTTAAAGAAGTGCGAAAGCTTGAGTGAAGCCATACAGCATACCGAGGAGCAATAGCCTTTCTCTTCCCGTCCTACGCAGTGAATAATGGCTACCGACTCAGGGGGCTTACCATTTTTGAGAAGAATTTGCCCCTCAGTGGGCCCGTTAGAGGCGCACATTCTTTCCGCCTCCATAGCGGAGTAGACATCACCAAGTTTCCCATACCCATATTGCGTAGTTTCACTAAGGTCAAATGATTTGAAGCCGGTAGCAATAACAATAGCTCCAACCTTAAGTTGGAGCTCCTCGTCCTGCTGGCTGAAGTCAATAGCTTCGAACACGCAGCTTTCTTGGCAGGCTTGACAAATCTGTCCCTTGAAGTGTAGACAGTTTTCAGTGTCAATGACGGGGACATTGGGGAGAGCCCCAGCACAAGGAATATATATTGCCTTTCTTTTTGAGAGCCCTTCTTCAAATTCGTTATCTACTTCTACCGTGCAGGGCTCATAGCAGGCACCACATCCAATACAGTTTTCTAGGTCAACATATCTGGCCTTTTTCTTGATTCCTACTGAAAAGTCTCCGGCGGAGCCGCTGACGGATTCAACCTGACTGAGTGTTAAAAGCTCAATATTTTCGTTAGCCAGTAGCTCCTGCTGTTTCGGGGCTATCATACAGGTAGCACAATCCATGTTTGGGTAGACTTCTTCAAACTTTATTACGTTGCCACCTATATACGAAGTCTTTTCAACGAGGTATACCTTTCTTCCTGAATTAGCCAGTAATAAGCTTGCCTCAATACCGGCAATACCACCCCCAATAACCACCACCGGATCGTTTTTTTCTCTATTGTTCATCTCGCTTTCACCATTCATAGTGAAATCTTCTTTCTCATAGGGTTGGGGCCCATTTGCCTAATATGCTCGGCAAATTCGTTAGTTACTTCTTTGAATCTTTGTCCCTCAGATGCTGATATCCAGGCGAGCATGAGCCTTTCCGAATCCAGCCCCAAGGTCTCAAGGGTCTTCTTGAGAAGGGCGAATCTGCGACGAGCGTAGTAGTTTCCTTCTCTATAATGGCAATCACCGGGGTGGCATCCAGCAACAAGCACACCGTCGGCTCCGTGCAGGAGGGCAGTGGCAACAAGAACCGGGTCAACTCTACCAGAACACATCACCCTGATAACTGAGAGCTCCGAAGGGACTTCCAGCTTTGTTGCCCCGGCAAGGTCAGCGCCAGCATAGGAGCACCAGTTGCAAAGGAACCCAACTATTTTGGGTGTAAATCCTTCCTCCATAAATACCCCCAGGTTAGAATTGAATTTGTGCCTTGAACTTCCCTCCCCCTTCATCCACACAGAAAAGCAGGGTCTTTTTTGTCTTGGCACACCATGCCGGCAGATCCTTGGGGAAAGACTCGCAGTCAGCCAGCACCTCTACAGTATCTCCGGGAGGAATCTGCTTAGCCATTGCGGCTAACTTGAGCACTGGTTGGGGACACTTAAGCCCCAGGACATCCAAAGTGTGTACGGCCATGTTCGTCTCCTTTTTTAATTATTGTATTCTAGAAAGAGAAGGTTAGCTGGGCATCACTGATTTCACCTAAGAACGAGGTGGCCCCTGTTATTTCCACACCTTCCCTCAAATCCTCCGCCTTTAAATCCTTAACGCCCAGTACAAGCTCGCAGACTATTATTTTGCCCCCCAAGACGCAGAAACCCTCATATAGTTCCATTAGATCGGGCAGCCCTTTGCCGCCATTCATCTTCTCAAGCTCACCTTTCACCATAGCTGGCGCCCCACCAACGGTGAAAAATATCACCACGTCGTCGCCACATGCCGCAGCGGCAGAAGCCAGAATGAAGGTTGAGAAAACACTGTTTGGTTCGGCACTGTTACAGGTAATTGCTATTTTAGCCATACTGTACCCCCTTTTTCACTCTTATGTTACCGAAACATAATTAGGTGACATGTTAGTCGCTGTCTACCCTAATTATCTCCTCTCTAGAAGCCTCCCTTAACCACCAATCACGTAGTGGATAGGCAACGTTGTCCTTTCCCTTTCTTAAACGGGCTTGGCCCGAGCTGCTTTATCATATGTGTAAAACCCTGGATTATATCAGCTACCTTTGAAGCTTCAGATGGCGGTATCCATTCTAGCCTGACTCTATCTTTACCGATGCCTAAAATGTCTAGGAAAGGGCTCAACCCGGCGACTCTTCTTCTAGCATTCAAATTGCCGTTCTGGTAGTGACAGTCTCCCGGCTGACAGCCACAAATCAGTATGCCGTCCGCACCAGCAATAAATGCCTCCAGTATGAATCTCTCGTCTATCCTACCTGAGCACATCACCCGTATCACCCTCACATTGGATGGATATTCTGTTTGTGAGATGCCAGATAGATCACCACTGTTATAGGAACACCAATTACAGAAGAAACCAACTATCTGTGGCTCGAATTCACCCACTATCTGCTACTCCAGACACGAACTTACAGCCGGATTAGTTGTTGTGTGATGCGATGGTAATGCGATAGTATAGATTAGTGATAATACCCAAGGATGTATAATACCCTACAGGGGTACCATATGTCAATAGCTTGGATCAAACTAATCTACATAGGGAGGGGAAGATGAGTGAAAAAGTAGTACCTAAAGAGACACTGGTCAAGCGTCTTAAGAGGGCTGAGGGCCAGATCCGAGGTGTCCAGAAGATGATTGAAAATGATCGTGAATGCGAGAGTATCATCACCCAATTGGCGGCAGTACGCTCTGCTATTGAAAGTGTTACTGGTCTCATACTGGAAAACTGTACAAGAAGTTGCTTCGAAGTTGAAACGGCACCCGAGTATGACGATATTGAGTCTCTGGTACGGGCTATCGCTATCTGGGGCAGAATACATGTCGGCGACTAGGCATAGATTGGGTGCATATCGTTAACAGAGTATGGTATTAAGGTATACGAGGTCGGTGAAGTTTGAAGAGGGTTTGAGGGTGTATCAGTCTTTTCTGAAAATGTATAAGCCTAGTTGAGGATTACTTTAAGCCAATTTCTGTGATAGGCACTACTCTTTAAGCAACGATTGAGATATGCTGTTATTGAATACTGGCACTGGCTGGTTAGTCCGAACGTCAGATATATCCTGAGCCTGTAGAAAGTGAAAACGGCTGGGGAGGCAACCTAAATAATTAAGAGATTACTGGTTCTCTCCGCTTATGCGTTACTCGTCCCTTTATTGTTGCTGATGTATATAGTTGGCTGTGTTCAGCCGACGACGCAAGAACCCTCTCCAACGCCGCCACAGTCAACTCCAACGCAGCCACAGCCAGCTCCAACGCAGCCAGAGCCAACTCCAGTGCCACCTACGGAGACACCGCTGAAACGCTACTTTCTTAGTGTCATTGCCAGTCCGACAGAGGGCGGAAGCGTTAGTCCGACGAGTGAGCTTTATGACTCAGGTAGCTTGGTGACAATCGTAGCGACTCCTGCGGATGGTTATGACTTCGTATCCTGGTCAGGAGATGTCTCCGGCTCTGACCCGACAGTCAGCATTATCATGGACTCGGACAAAGAAGCAGTAGCTGTCTTTGCCGCTGCCTTCCAGGAGATAACCACCATCATGCCTGAACCTACTTTTTCTTATTCTACCGCCACCTTTACAAACACCCTGGAAAAAGGTGACATAATTGAGGGATTCATTGAGATTAGTGGTGAATTTAAAGCACAGGACTGGAGCTTTGACTGGACGGGCGAGGTTATTGATCCGAAGGGTGATATCATTGATATCTTCCGCGGGCACTGGGTGAAAGAGCCACGTTATGACCTCAATATTGAGATAACTTCTACCGGGGAGTATACAATCAGAGTACGCCACAAAAGTTGGCATGAGAAGAACCTTCTTATCCATATCCGCCCCAAGGGATGGAGCTAGCAATTAGATTGGTTGGCAAATAGGAAAAGGGCATAGAAAGCTTTATACTCTACAGGTTTAGCTCATTCAGACTTGCGTTGCGCCGGTGTAGTTAGCCCTCTGTATGCTGGCGCTGTCGGTAAGCACTGACATAACGTCGCGCATAACTGTCGCGGCTCAACACAAGGTCAGCGGCTAGAATTACAGGACGAGCCTTAGCTACATCCACAATGAGGCAGGTCAACCCTGCCGCAATTGCCATCGCGGTGAATGTGCTGTTAAGGAGATCACGGTCAGGCAGTCCGAAGGAGACGTTGCTGGCGCCGAGGGTTAGATTCATTCCCAGTTCAGCCTTGGTTCGGCGAATAGTTTCAAGGGTAACTAATCCAGACTTGGGATCAGCTCCCAAAGCGAAGGCAAGGCAATCAATGACCACATCCTGACGAGGAATACCAATTGCCTCAGCACGTTCCACGATTCTTTGCGCAATCGCTAGCCTCTGGTTTGGATCAGTGGGGATACCTTCTTCATCTTGTACCAAACCAATGACCGCTGCCCCATATTCTTTGGCTAAAGGTAAAACCTGCTGTATAGAACGCTCTTCTCCAGTAACCGAATTAAGTAGTGGCTTTCCTTTATAGACCTTGAGCGCCGCCTCCAAAGCCTTGGGGTTAGAACTATCAATACATATTGGCGTATCTACGGTATCCATTACCAGCCTTACCACTTGTGGCAGCATACTTACTTCGTCGACTCCAAAGGTTGCCACGTTGATGTCAATCACATCAGCGCCGGCCTGTACCTGAGCTATTGCCTCTTGCTTAACAAGTTCCAGATCACCATTCTTAAGTGCTTGTGCCATTTTTTTCTTACCCGTGGGGTTTATCCGTTCACCGATAAGTACGGTAGGATGCTCATTTGAAATGACCACCTCTTTTGTCTTGCCTGTAAGTCTGGTTTGCACTAGCGTAGTCCTCCTTCAATTGTGCTTTGGCCAATAGCTCCTATACACATTGTCTTCATGAAAGTCTGCATAAAGTTGGGGGCGGTACTCAATTCAATATAACGAACGCGGGATGCGATATCTTTACCTTCAGTTCGCTTTTTACAGGATACTAAAGCTAACTGCGCTCCCATACCGGCTGCATTACCTACCTGCCGGAATCGGCTTTGGGGTAATGGTGGTAGCATACCAATAGTTATCGCACTGGCTACGTCGATGTAACTACCAAACGCCCCTGCAATAATGATCTGCTTAATGTTGCCCTCCGTGGCATCATTCTTTTCTAGCAGTATCTGGATGCCGGTTCGAATCGCAGCCTTAGCCAACTGCAATTGCCTTATATCCTGCTGGGTGATTACAATTGAAGTCTGCCTAGCTTGCTCCTCCTTGTCAACAAGCACAAACTCGCGCTGTTTTCTAACCGTGCGTACCCGTGGGTGGTTATCCTTTATCTGCCCACGTTCATCAATAACGCCGTGCAGATAGAGCTGTGCCATTGCATCCAGAATGCCAGACCCACAAATACCAACTGGGGGTTCTCCATCGATAGTATAGTACTCAACCCGGTCATTCTCCAGGCGTAGCCGTTCGATAGCACCGCTGGCGGCTCGCATACCATCTTTAATGTGGCCACCCTCGAAAGCAGGTCCCGAGGCACAGGAAACACTCGTTATTTGCCCATTAGCAATTAGTGAGACTTCGGTATTCGTTCCGATGTCAACGGCTAGCTGTGTTTCCTCTGTATACCGCGTCAGCGTAGCCAGTAGCATGGCAACGTGATCACCCCCGATGAAACCGGCAATGTTAGGTAGCAGGTGCACATAGGAGCCTGGAGCAAAATGTAAGCCCAAATCGCGAGCCTTGATATCCATGGCCATGCTGACTGTCGGAACGAAGGGAGAATACGCTAGTTGTACTACTGGTAGGCCAAGAAACAGGTGGTGCATGGCGGTATTGCCGACCACCACAACCTCGACGATTTCACTAGGACTAGCCTCAACCTCGGTGCATAAATCAGCAGCCAGTTCTTTAAGTGCTTCCAAGGCTAGTCTTTGCAGCTGAATGCCTTCACTCGGAGAGTTTACAGCTGTGGTAATGCGACTGATGATATCCTCTCCATAGCTAATCTGGGGGTTCATTATCCCCTTGGTTGCTATGGCATGGCCGTCGTTCAGGTCAACAAGATAGCCAGCAATCTTGGTGGTGCCCAAATCTACGGCTAGCCCGAGTTGGCGACTAGGCCAAGGGCTAATTGACACTACTTCGTTAACACGTACCGTAGCCTGACATTGCCAATCCTGGGCCCGTAACTGGGGGGAGAGATTTCGCAGTAGTTCAATATCGGCCCGGTCACATTTTAGCCGGTGCTGCCGGTTTACAGATTTAAGAAGACGATCGGCATCAGCCTGCGGGTCAGACAGAGTCGGCACTGCCAGTTTCACCTGGTAGGCTCTAACCAGCGGTTCTGGCGGGACAGCTATCTGCAGTCCCTCAACCTGCATGCGCTGCGGAGTGGTCAGTGACTCGTCGGGCAAACTCACGGTAACATTGCTTCGAGGATAAGTCTGACAAGCCAACCTCCAGCCATCTTCAAGCTCTTGCCGGGAGAACAACTTTAGCTCAATGGCACTCGGCTTCGAAACAATTCCGGTTGTGATACGCAACTTGCATGAGTGGCAGGTTCCTTTACCAGCACATATACTGACGATACCCACGCCTAGCTTTCGGGCAAAGGTCAAGAGTGAATCACTATCCTCGCATCTTCCTCGTCGACCAAGCGGCTCAAAATTTACAATATACCTCGCCATATTTCTCCCTTGTCTTGGTCAGCCCCCGCTAGCAATGCGCCTGTGAATAGTGGCAGGTTTGCTTCAAACCACACTGTTCACAGACCTCAGCGCGGGTTCATTTTGTCACTTCAGGACCCATGGGCGCAACTAAGGGGCCTGACTTAAGCGGTACCATCATTCCTTGGTGGGTCAGGTGTACACTTACAGTCAAACATAGGCAAATATCACGAATAACAGGCACAGTTACTCTCCTTTGGGGATAGTCGGAACCTCGTGGAGACGATTTCACTCATGTTATACGTTCAGGTTACAACAACGCAAGGGAGTAGGTCAATGTAACCTGCGTAAAGAATATTGCTTCTAGACTGGTTCGGGATTGCGCTTGACAATCTGCCATTAGCACTATCAAAGCTCACATCAGTGAAACAGACTAATAAGACTGCAATTTTGATTATCCCTGTTGTAATAACGCTTTTTTTGCTAGTAGGAGCACTTGACTTAATACTGGCTAGTGGTGGCCGAATTTTTGGATCTACTGGATACATGTATTCAAATGGGATATCTCTGAAGTTATTGTTAACAAAAACTTCCGTTGGGGACTCCCTTTCAATAAATGCATCAGATTCACTTTCAATACCTGAATAATTTGAATCTGATAACTGAGATAGGTTATTGGTACGATCATTATGCAGGATTGAGTCTCCGATTGAACCCATTACCAGAAACACAATGATAAATAATCCTACTCCACCCATAATCTTTCGGAACACTTTTTACACCTGATGAGAATTAATTAGGATAAGTACTAGTAACCAGATAATACGAAATTAACATTTGATAAAACTTTCCACTAGTACTTTTATTAAATGAAAAACCTTAATTTCATATTCTAATCATGTTATCTTGGTGTTGAAAACATGTCTCAAGATATCTTTGCTCAGTATGATCCTCTTGAAGAAGCTCTTCAAGAGGGCATTAATCCTGAGGAATACATTATTGGTACTTATATGGTTCAACTTGGACCTAGGATGGATCCATGGTTTATAGGGAGAGCAGCTGCCTGTGAGCAGTCAACTGGTACCTGGGTACCTGTTCCTGCGAACACTCCTGAACTACGATCAAAATTTGGTGCTAAAGTAATTGGTCTCTATGAGGTTCCCTCGTACGAGTTTGAAGTTCCTAAAAACGTTGAGGAACGTAATTATATCTATCAAATCGCTTTTCCTGCTATTAATCAAACAGATCAGATTGGTCTCATGCTAACAGCTACTATTGGGAATATTTCAATGGGTGGGAAGTTAAAATTATTGGATCTTCGATTTCCTAAAAAGTGGATCAAGAATTTTAAAGGACCGAAATTTGGTATTGAAGGAATACGTAAGATTCTCAAGGTGCCTGATAGACCTTTACTGAACAATATGATAAAACCCTGTAGTGGATGGACTCCAGAGGTTGGAGCTCAACTATTTTATTCTGCTGCTTTGGGTGGATGTGATGTTGTTAAAGATGATGAACTTATTGCAGACATGGATTATAACAAAATTGTTGACAGAGTTCCTCTTATGATGGAAGCAGTAGACAAAGTACGTGAAGAAACGGGAGAGGAAACTCTCTATACTGTGAATATCACCGATAAAATTACTAAATTGAAGGAAAACGCGTTAGCTGTCCAAGATGTTGGAGGAAACGCATTAATGCTGAATTATTTAGTCGTTGGGCTTCCTGCATTGAGGATGTTAGTAGAGGATAAAGAAGTCAAATTGCCAATCCTCGCTCACATGGACTTCGCTGGAGCTTTTTATGAGTCGCCATATTCAGGTGTTTCATCTTTTCTAATAATGGGTAAGCTTGTTCGGCTAGCTGGAGCTGACATTTGTGTTTATCCCGCGCCCTATGGAAAAGCTCCTTATTTAAAGGAAAAATATCTTGGTATTGCCAA
>Ga0209427_10004157_pt1 | contig 16790 bp, 14 predicted proteins | sample DeeMarSWOR136_30_FD_187465 | JGI IMG/M metagenome (GOLD analysis project Ga0209427, IMG submission 187465) | Marine sediment microbial communities from White Oak River estuary, North Carolina - WOR-1-36_30 (SPAdes) (version 2) | ecosystem: Environmental > Aquatic > Marine > Intertidal zone >...
AACATGTAGGACTGCATATGCCCAACGAAGAGGCCGAGCCTACCCATGAAGGTTCCGGCAAAGACGGCACCGAAGGCTAGGTACATGAAGTATTCTCCGAAGGTGGCGGACCAGAGGTGTGGGCCTTTGATCTCCGTCGTGTATATGAAGAACGACATCATCGTAATTATGCCGACCGCTATCACGGTTCGCTCGAATAGCCACATTGCTCCTTGGTCAAAGAGCGGCACTATTGTAGCGCTGATCTGCGTGATGAACTGTGTGAAGATATTGGTCCTAATGGTCCATCCCATTCCGATTCCGATTGTGAAGGCTATTGGCATCCGAGAGATGTAGGAATACTTGGGGTGAATCCTGAACCACATCATTAAGCCGAGTATGATGGCCGGGATCCAGATCCATTCTCCAGCTTGGAGACCTATTATCGCGTGATCTCTGATGTAGTTCCATGCCCACATTACGCTCATCGCTGTACCAGCGGCTAGATAGGAGTATTCAGCAAAAGATCTGAGGGGGTTTCCTTTGCCGTACAGTGTTGTAAACAGGCAGAAGGCTATGAATATCTGGAAGATTTGCGATAAAAATATCCATGTTTCCATCTTTTTCTCACCTTATAGTCGTTCTCTCCCTCTCCTCCGAGACGCGCTTGGCCCATCCGAAGTAGCCGATATTACCTATTACAATGAAAATTATCAGCAAATAGTGGCCAAGGGTAAAAGCATCCATAGCAATAAGGCCGGGTCCAGGTTCATTAACCAGAAGCTCTAGCTCGGATCCCCCCCTAGTACTTGCCAGTAATCCCGTAATGAGACCAGCATCTTTATTGGCCAAGGACCCAGGTAGCGACACCCCTATCTGATTCTGGATCATAGGTGTTCCAAAAGTCAATACGATGTGGTTTATCAGCCCAGGATTCCCAGCCCCCGTTGTATAGTCGGAGATCATGTCGATATCTGCGCCGGTTTCTATCCTATCTAGGAATGTGCCTTGTATGGAATCGCCCTTCCAGTCGACTTTTACGGAACCTTGGAAGTCGGTTGCCATAGCGAGGGTCGCCGCCTGGTTTGGAAGCGCAGTGCCAAGGATGATGTAGTCCTCTCCATACGTGTAGTCGTACTTCTCCATGTAACTTTTAAGCTCCTCATCGAGGAGGGCTTGAACGAGGGCGAGGCCCTCTGGATGACCTAGACAGATGAAGAGTTTAATGCCATTCTTGATAAAGTATTTGTGTGATGAAATCATGCCGGGTTTAAGCTCCATATAGCCGCTATACTCAGTAGACCAGCTGTCGAGTACAATGTCTCCCTCCTCTAGAGTTTCAAGCTGTTCGTAGTATTCCTTAGTTAGTTCACTCACGGATATTGGCATACCTATTGGATATATCATAGGCAATAGAACCAGTATGAAGAGTAATAGGTAGGTCCAACGTTTGTCGTATGTGGCCATCCACTTGAGTAGGTTAAAGTCTTCCTTTCCCATTTAGGACCCCTCCTCGCCTACGAAGCCCATGAACGCTAACTCTCTTCCCGTCAACATTCTTACATTCAGCATAATCGCGCCAGTGATAATGGCTATGGAGAACATCCTGTTGAGAGACATACCTACCTTCTCAGTGAGAAACACTGCGTATGGCGATATTCCGGGGAAGTAGGCGCCTGTCAATGGGGCTTGGTACAAAAGAACTGTAATGCCGGCTATAATAAGAAGGGCGGCTTTGAGACTTCTAGCTCTAAATGCTCTTGCACCAGCTGAAAACATGTAGAACGCCAATATGCCATAGACAACCGAGCTACATGGTGCAACTATGGAATTGACTAGCCACATGTAAGATGCGTGGTGTTCTCCCACTAAAAAGCCCATCAAGATCATCACGGACATCAATACTAATAGATAGATGTTGTACACCCAGCCTTTTCTTCTCTCACTTATGAACCTGAGACTTCTCCTATATTGGGAGTAAATGGCTATCACTATGGCAAATTGCCCCACTACGGCAGAGACCATTGTTAGTGTATTTGCAAAGCCGTAAACCTGTGGCACCTCGAGGAAGTAGGGTACAAAGCCCATCATGAAGGATGCTACCAGAATTGCGAGGTTGACTTGTTTACTTTTAAAGAACCAAGACATTCTTCATCACCTCAACTAGCGAGTAACCCCCTGATGAAATCGTTGCCAGTAGCATTTAGAATGATCAGGCCTACGACTATCAGTACTAACGAAAGGATCTTATAGATATCTATTACTCGTATAGTAGCTAACTGCTCTGGGTCCCTTGATAAATATGCTCCAGCTGCAGGCTGCTCGTCCACGAGCATGATATAGTCCGACGCGCATGCCAAAGCAGCCATGTTAGAGACATAAGTACCTGAGGTTATCGTGAGTGCTCCAACCAAGTTAGACATCTCAGCGATGTTCATAGCCTCAGAGGAGTGTCCTCCAGTCATGATCACAGCCCCTGGTCTTTCTCTTACGAGCATGCCGATGTACCCCGCTGTGAAAGAGTATTGTTCACCGCTGAGGAAGGGCATGTCATCCATGTTAAACATCTCAGGCTTCCCAGCCATTTGATACTGGCTCCTAACTATGTCGACGGCGAGTTCCCGGGTCAAATAACCAGTATGGCTCCCACCCGTAGGAACCAATAACCTAGTATCCGTCTCCGCAGCAATCCTAGCCACATGCCCGAGAACGCTCATGGCAGCGATCACCGAATAAGCGAAGCCCCCTCTGCCGTAAGAACATAGGATAGGTCTCCCCATCTCTGTGGAACGACCAAGTGCCTCATCGATCGCATCTATCGCAGCAACTCTCCTTATGTATGGCAGTTTTCTACGACGCATGTAATAGATTCCCAGTATGAAGATGCCTATGATTAGAATCAGACCTAACGCTCTACCAGATACTACTCCAGGAATATGGAATAACGATTCTACTATTGTAATCACCTAAAACTATTTTTATCCTTATAACTTTAAATAATTTGCCTATAGGTGTGGAGAAAGTCAGATATCGCCTATTCTAATGGTAACTAATTAAAAGAACAAGAATTTTCTACCAAGTGACTGCACTGAGAAGTGGTAATCCTTTATAACTAACCTAGACCCATGGCGAGAATGGGTGGTACTATCTTTGGCTATCGAGAAGCGTTGGGATTATTGGGACGACCTTCCTCCAGAGAAGGAGGATGAGCTCATCAACAAGATCGCGGAGTATGTCGTAGAACACAAGATGGATCTTATTGCCGAGATGCTCTTAGAGACTGGCGGTCCCATGACAAGCATTTTCGCGTCATTTGGATTAAATCTTTTCGGACCCTATCTGGAGTTCTTTGGGGCTGATACCTATACCGCCCTCTTAAGGAGGAGGCAGAATATTCAACGTCTAATAGACGCGATAGAGAAGATAAAGGATGAAAAGGAAAGAAAAAGGGAACAACAATAGAACAATATTCCTTTGAGTATTCATTAGGTGATTCTGTTGGATGAATCAAAATCAGGCGAAGAGGATACTAAAAGAGCTTCTCGTAAGAAGATAGCAATCAAACTATCTAGCAGGGAGAGAAATTTTATAATTATAAGTGATATCCTCATCGTCGGGTTTATTACAATAGATCTATTTGCTTTTACTGGCTTAATTAATATTAATATGGGCCTATTAAGCCTCGCTAACCTTCCTATGGTTGCATTCACCTATTACTATTATAAATTTAAAAAGAGAATAACGATTAGAGCTTTAAGGGAAGCTGAGAAAAATAGGTGAAATATTAGACTTCTATTATCTCAACGTTGGCCCTCGACACGATGACTCTCCTACCGTCTTCGAGTTCCACTTCAACCACCCTCACTTTTGATTCCGTCTCAACGGTCTGTAGTTCCACGGGGAGACCGACCACTCTCCCGAGGTAGCCGAAGTAGGGTTGCCTTATTATTCGTATTGAGGTGCCCTGTGTCATGCCATCGGATAGTTCATCACCGACCTCTTCCAATGCGAACTTTTCATGGGGTATAATCACTTCTGGTCTAATGACGCCAGCCCTGATCTGAGTTGCCCCATTTATACAGGCTATACTACCCTCAAATTCCTTGAAGATCTCTAATGTCCGGGGGTTCATTGCAATATCTCCGAATCCTTCTGTGATAATTAAGGTTAAGTTGATCTCTTCCTGCCCCGTAATCGCGACCCCCAATTCATACCCTAATATTTCCTCGAGAATGATGTCCGTAATTCCTCCCGTGACTATACCAATTACACCTACTTCTAATGCTCTATCGACGGCTTCCTTTGTAACTAGTGATCCTCCGACAACAACTTTTCCCTCATCATCTTCCTCAATAAGCTTGTGAGTTAGAATCTCATGGGGATCCTCGGTAGCAACTCTGAGTTCGCCATGGGCTTCTCCGCCTATTCCAAAGATTCCTTGGATAAAAGCGGCATTGGTTTCGATGATTGTGCCCTCATTTTCTAGCAACTGCACTATTCTACCTGGTATATAGGCATTCATTGAAAGGGGGACAGGTTCCTCTCTGATAATGACCTGACCAGAGATGGGGGAAATACTCTCTATAATACCATTTACAGGAGAATTAATGTGTTTTTTAAAAAGACCAAAGAAAGCATTATACTCTGCAATTACATCTCCCTTCTTTACTTTATCACCAACAACCATCCTCATATAATCATTAATATCCATCTCCAATATGTCAAGTTCAGCGGCGACTTTGATTATATTTGGTTCACCTGGAATCATGGTTTCCGCAACGATGGTGGAGAAATCGACCCTATCCCCCTCTTTAACTAACACCTTACCTAGAATTGGTAACCGTCTAATCCTTCTTATTTTATCAGCTCTCTTAACCTTTAGACCGGGAGAATATGCGTGAGTCTCCCTCGCCGACCTTATCAAGGTCATAAAATTTCACCTAACATTTTCTGAGGATACATATCAAGAGATTTAAACCATTCTAAAAGTTTCCTCTGCCTTTCTTTTATTTCCTCTGGCAGATTCAGTGGTCTTCCTCTTCCATCGAGGATGACGCCGACAACCCCTCCTTCAACCTTTGTAACTACCTCTTTCCCAGCTCCTTCCCCCATATCGAAATGTTTTGTGGGAGATATCCTTACATCGGTTACTTGCTTCTCATTGAGCTTAATCCTCTTCACCTCCCCCCACTTTACCTGTTCCTTCAATGTATCGCCTTCGGGCATTTCCATCTCGATATTAAGAACGTTCTCTGTTTCTCTCCCAATACCCCTAGGAGCAATGACGGAGCCGAGCCTAACTAAACAGTCTTTATCGAAGATATTCCAAGCAGCTTCGGGGTAAACTGTAGAGAGTACTCCGAGGTGGGGCATCATGAAGACGCTGTCTTGGAATAACATTGTGACCCCCTGCGGCTGGAAGGCGTCGGTGAGTATTAGGAGGGATTGCACTCTTCTTGGGGCGTGCGATAGGAGACCGCCTGTTCCAGCGATTATACCGATGTTCATCATATCAATATATGTCTCTATCATCTCCTGTGAGGTCATACCCCTCTCGAAAGCAGACACGGTTCTGGTTCCTTTTAACCTCGTAGCAATTGTTTTATGATGTTCTAATCCCAATCTTAATGCTTCACGGGCTACCGCATGCTCGATAATCATCTCCTCCAGTGTCTCAGGAATAGTAGTAGGACGTATCATCTTATTTCTAAGACTATTCCTAACCTCATTCTCCTCTAATTCGAGTGGTGACCATCTCATGATATTGTCTATACCAGTTTCCTTCAATACATTGCAGATACTGTAGCTCATACCAAGGTTTGCACTTACACTCCGGACAAATCTTTCACGAATAATCGAGTAGATATTTGTAGTGGCTCCGCCGAGGCCTACACCAAGGGTATTTTTTCCGAATGATTTTGAGATTAAATTAACTGCCATTCCCTCTCCAGCGGGTGTAGGCATGATATCCACTTCAGTCCACTTCATCAGCTTATTGTACCCTGGAGCATGGCTCATAACGTGCTCCATAAATAATTCATGGACAGCTCTACGAGCAGGTTCGATATCCTCTATCTCTAGGATTGGGCGTAGATTATCGACGATATCGAGGGCGAAGGGCTCCTCTAAAAGATTTTTAATATATTGTCTGGCTATCTTATTGCCAGCGTATACAATTGGAAGCTTGTATGTTACGCCTAACCTTGCTTTAGGGTCTGCCGACTTGATTAGTTCAGCCAGTTGGACGACGTGGCTTATAGTACCTCCATCAGTCCCGCCAGCTAGTAGGATCATATCAGGTCTTAGATTCCTTATTCTTTGGATTTTACTGTATGTTGCTCTTCCATCGTTGGTTGCGATGACATCCATAACTATGGCCCCTGCTCCAAGAGCTGCTCTGTTAGCGCTTTCAGCGGTCATTGTCTTAATGACCCCAGCCACCATCATCTGGAGACCACCACCCGCGCTACTCGTGGTGCAGTAGAGGTCTACTCCCTTATTATCTTGGAAAGGGAGAATAATACCGCCACCTTCAGACTCTAGCATCTGATGCCCTGTAAGCTCCTCAACCTCCCTCACGGCGTTCTTTACACCCATTGTAACGTCCTCGTAGGGCGCTTCAACCGTAGTCGGTGCTTCGCCACTTACGATATAACGCCAACCCTCCTCCTTCTTTTGAAAGAATCTCGCCTTTGTAGTTGTACTCCCCACATCAGTTGCGAGAATATAATTCATCTCCTCTACAGGTCTATGTAGCCTAGACCTCGCAGCTTCATCTACTTGAAAAATTATATCTCGTGAACTCATATTCTAGACGCCACCATTCCACGGTATTACGCCTTTACATTTTTAAATATTAAGGAAGTACAAATTTTTCCTTCTAATGCTGCGCTTCTGTGTAAAAAAATAGTAAGGAATTCATGTTAGATTTTTATTTATGGGGCTTGCTTAGTAAATCTTTGACATCCTCTTTCTTTAAAGCCTCTACAAATTCGCATAGGTTCTCTAGGAATGCCTCCATATTTGGCTTGATCTTCTTGGCTGAAGCTGTGGAGGCATCTAGTTCTTGGCCAGCAGATCCAAGGAGGCCTGTATCTGTTAAATCTATTGTATCCCAGGGGAATTGGGCTCGACCCACACGGCCCATGCCCGTCATATTCAGGCCTCCAAGCTTCTCCTTTTGAATGGTCTTTGGTGCCCGCTCCATCTTAACGAGGTGTGGGTGCCAATAGAGGTTCGAACTCGTCTCTCCACCACCAGCGTGTCCTCCCCCTAATTCCATCATACCAGGCGGAAAAGCACCGGTTACCAAAGCAAAGATTCCGCACTTCCTTCTGAGAAAACCCGCGACCTCTAGAAGGCTGGCCGTGTTTCCACCATGACCATTAACGATAATGATCTTGTTTATACCATGGCTTGCCACTGATAGGGCTATTTCCTTCATATATTCTCTAAACACAGGTGGAGAAACCCATAGGGTCCCCGGGAACTGCCTGTGATGCTCGGAGACTCCCACCGGTATGACGGGCAAGACGAGGGTGTCAGTCCTCTTCCCAACCTCCTTACTCACTGCCTCTGCGTTAAGATAATCTGTGCCAAGGGGATTGTGGGGGCCATGCTGCTCTGTACTACCCACAGGAAGGATCACGAGATCCAACTCCGCGAAAAATTTCTCAGCATCCGACCAACTGATTTCAGCTAACTGAACCATTTTTTACCACAATCACATATTGATACTTAGAATATTTATTCCCTTCTTTCTCAGTATAAAAAAGTGATTTAAATGGCTAAAAGTTTAGAGATGATCTCTCCTCTTTTCCTCTTCGACTTGGAAAGGAGGTTCATAGCTTAACAACTAGAGGAGAGGGCTGGGAAGGGAACGGGATATAATAAGAGAATAAGATTACTCAGTTCCATATCATATTTAGTAAAAGGGGCACTCACATGCTTGAATAGGTGCTTTCCAAGCCAAGAGAAAAGCTGAAAGCGTATCGACTATACCTGAACCTCCCAATCTCCCGCGTAGGCACTTACATCAAGCATGTTAACAAGGTCTTCAATGAGTTAAAATTCCTGTTTTTCAGCCTCTTTGTGTTTGTGCCATAATGTGAATCTAATATATTCATAAGGCGTGCGCGTAAGATCTGTGAGATATGACGTGTATCTGCTTCACTGGCATATTATGAGCATATATACTCAGAGAACAAAGAGATGTCGGATTATTACGACACTTTGAATAGCCGTCCATCTTGCTGCTGCTTGAATTCATTGATCCCTTGACTCGTTGCGGGAGCAAACCCACTTTTTAGGCTACTCTCATCAGTAATCGGATACACACTTTATGTGAGTCGCGATTAAAAAGAGAACATTGGAGTACTAATTAGTGAGATGATTTGAGTCAATCCCCTCAATTGTATAGACCTACAGTCACCGATCTAATCTCACTCGAATTACCTCTCAACACTAGTGTCTCCCCTGATGGCAGCAAGGTCGCCTACACGGTCCAGACTGCAGATTGGGGTACGAATATGTACCAATCTTGCTGCTATGTGTATGAAGTAAACAGAGAACGTTCCTCCCAACTCACGCAAACTGGAAATGTGATTCAAGCTCATTGGATAGATCATGACTCCTTGGCATTACTCAGGATAGACCCGAAGTTGTCACTTGGTCCACAAGTCTGGGTTTATGACAACCTAGATGGAGATGGAATTCGAGTAACCAATCATAGAACAGGTGTTCGATCCTTCGAGCCATTCGCAGGAGGAATCGTCTATCTAGCTAATAATCCAGAGAGGGAAGAAAAGAAGACACGAAAAGAAGAATACGGATCTTTCATTCACTTCGAACAGGAAGAGAGTGCATCAGCCCTATATTTCACCAATATCAAGAAGATGGAGGAATATAGAGAAAACCACAGACAGCTAAATGAAAATCAAACGATCGCAGAACCAGTTATTGAATTGTCTCGTATCATCGGTAAAACGTTAAGGATAATGAGCTTTGTCTGTTCACCACTTAACGATGCGATTTATCTAAACTGCCAAATTAAGGATGATGAGATATATAGGTATGAAACAAGCCATTATCGAATACAGGTTGACCCCAACCAAGTTCTAGAAGATTACTCGGATAATTATGGAGTCATTGACTTTACATGCATAGGGAAATTAACTCAGATGTGTTTACCAAAAGGTGCTTCCATTGTAGATATTTCACCCGACGGAATGAAACTCCTAATTCAACATAAAGAAAGAGACAACATGGTCTACACACAATTTGATCTATGGATCTTAGATCTAACACAGGTCGAAGATATTTTGGGGGATGAAGCTCTTGTATCCCAAATGCAGATAATCACTCAGAATATAGATCGGGAAACACGGTCTTTCGTGAAATGGGTTAACGAGGGTATTTTCGTTAGTTATGTCGATGGGACAAAACTCCGAATTGCCAAGTTATCTGAATCTGGAGATTATAAGGTCTTAGATTTCAAAGAACAATGTCCATTGCTTAATTTCGATATTTCAAGGGATGGTTTCATCACAATTATTGGGTCTAGCGAGAAAACAATACCTGAAATCTTCGTATCAACTAAGCCGATTTCTTCTTCCAGTTGGGAATTAAAACGATTAACTTCTTTCGGGAAAAAGGTTGAGAGTTGGGATCTTGGGAGAGTAGAAGCTATCAAGTGGAAGAGTAAGGATGGAGTTGAAATTGAGGGGATACTCCGTAAACCTTTGAATTTTGATCCAACAAAGAAGTATCCCCTATTGTTCAGACTTCGTGGGGGCCCCAGATCTTATTCATCTTCGTTTTTACTGGAAAGTGATGATAGACGTCTCTATCCAAGTATACAGTTTGTTCATAAGGGTGTCCTTGTTGTTAAAGTTAATCATCGAGGCTCCTATGGGTATGGACAAGAATTCATGGATCTTCAGAAACATAATCTAGGGGTGGGAGAACTCTGGGACCTTGAAGGTGCCATAGAATATCTCGATTCCATAGGATTCATTGATAAGGGAAGAATCGGTTGTATGGGCTGGAGCTATGGTGGCTACATTTCTGCCTTCGTAGGAATTCATACAGATAAATTCCGTGCTGTGTCTGTTGGTGCTGGGTGTACTAACAACTACAACTATTATGTAACGCGTGGCAGCCCTCAAGATATAGCTCAATATCTTTCAGGGTCACCTTTCATAAATCCCGAAGACTATGTGAAGACAGCCCCAATCAGCGGGATCAATCAGGCGAAGACACCCATGCTTATACAGCATGGAGCCAGAGACCAATCTGTTGCCTTATATAACGCAACTGAACTTTACCGAGGACTAAAGGACATGAATGTCCCCGTTGAATTATTTATATATCCAGAAATGGGGCACATGATCTCTAGACCCCGCGAAATGAAAACAGCAATGCTACAAAACCTTGCATGGTTCAACCACTATCTTTTAGGTGAAAAAATGGAGTTCCCCGGATCTAAATGAGAACCATGTCATAACGCGCGATATGAGACAACTCCTATGCGCCCGGGCAGATGATATAATTGTGCGTGCGAGCGCGCCTGTACTAAGATCAGTTTCATGAGCTTGTATATGAGTTCGTCCACGATAAGATCCTTAGTCTTTGCCAGTTCTCTCACCTTTATCTCTCCATCCTTAACGTGAATTAGTACCAGCCCTTTTCTGGCATGGACATAACTCTGTAAAAGGTATACAAGATTGACCAGTTAATTATTTAATTGGCCTGCGAGGGCAGGCGTCCCTCTGGACTTTCCATCAGGCTAACAGTGGCCATCTCTGTAGTGTTCTGATGTTCCTCCTTTATACCAAAGAGCTAAGCATTCCCTTGGTTTACATCTCCCAAGCTCGGGAGAGTACCTAATGTACATCGGCTTCGGCGCCATCTTCGCCTAGACGTTCATGGGCAGGTTAGGCCTATTCGTCGGGTACATGAAGTTCAACACGACTCCTACGTGAAATATACCTTATACCCTCGCATCGGCTGTCATCTGTCTAAACTCCGTCGTCTTCTTCGATAAGTCGGGTCTAGTCGAAAAGCTCTCAGCAGGAAATAATTCACCTTTTTTTAATTTGATTAGAATATAAGACCTCTCCCTGCTTGTACTGCCCTAGAATTTCTTAGATTGGTAACGCTTTATTATATCCATGTGATAATGGTATCTGTGAGATAAATGGAGACACGGTTATTCAAGCTCACATGGCCTGAAGTAGATGAGTACCTTAAGGAAAACGATGTGGTCCTATTCCCGACGGGATCAACAGAGCAACATGGCCTGCACATAGCAGAGGACAACGATGCCTTCACGGCCTTTGAGATCGCGAAGAGGGTAGCCGAGAAGACCGGGGTGCTAGTTGCACCTCCTATGCCTTTCGGCAACTCGGTTCACCACATGAAGTTCCCCGGTTCTATCACGCTGACCTTCAGAACCCTCGTCAACGCCTACAAGGAGGTCTGCAAGAGCCTCCTCCACCACGGCTTCAAGAAGGTAGTGATAATGAACGGCCACGGAGGTAACACGAATGCAATCTCCCAGGCCCTGAGGGAGATCAAGGATGAGATGGGTGAGACCGTCTACTCCCTTGGGGTTTTCCCGGGTCTGAGGGGCTTCGGAGCCGAGTCGAGAACAATCCTGAAGCAGGTTGGAGGTGGTCACGCCTGTGAGATGGAGACGAGTGTGGCACTCTATCTGGGGCAGAGGGTGCTGTTTGAGAAGGCTGTCAAATGGCAGCAGCCCAAATCGTGGACTGATTTCGACAAGAAGTACAGGGGCAAGGTCGGCTGGACGAGGGACTTCCACGAGAACACCGAGACAGGCAACCTCGGAGACCCGACCATCGCCACTGAAGATAAGGGCCGACAGATGGTGGAGGCCGTTGTCAAGGATATCGCAGCCTTCATCGAGGACCTGAAGGCCAAGTAATTACGAACCCAACCCTATTTTTAATTCTTCTAACTTTATTTTTCAACCTATAGATCTTTAAATCCCCATAAGTAATGGGTTTTCTTTCGGATGCCTTATTTTGGTCTCGGGGAAGTTGTGGTGATGGTGAGTTTATTGGAGGACAAGCAATTGCATGGAAATTTAAATTTCACCTTGGGAATTATGGTTTCTGAACATCTTTTCTTATATATTAATCCCACAGATTTAAAACATAGTTTATTAATTCATTTTCTCTGGTGGAGTGGTGCTATCCAAAGGGAAATTTATGGGCATAGAGCTCGTATCTTATTTAATGCTCATCGTGGGCACTTTCGGAGACCATATATCCACGGTAATCGCTCTGACTCGACCATACATTTACGAGACCAACCCTGTGACGATTCAGCTAATGGCTAAGGGGCTTTGGTTACCTGTAGATCTCATCCTCATTGCCCTAGGTATCGGGATCCCGTATATACTAATCAGGTTCACGGACAAAGAGTACTTTAAAGCTATCTTAGCCTATCCACTGGTGCATGGCATTGTGCGGCTGGGAGCCTGCATCTGGAATTTCAGCCTGATCATCTGATCGAAACCCTTCTAAGTCCAAGTCTTGAGACCTTTTTGGGCTAGTCGTTGACCATCCCAAGGGACTTCCTATTAGCTTTGCTCCGAGGAACAAGGGATCAACCCGTCGATTCAGCGGAGCTGAATGACGCCCTGAGGATTACCGACGAGGCCTTCGAGTCTTTTCTCAAACAAGCGCTGTCGGAGGGCCTATTGAAGGAGAGGAATGGGCTGCTCGAGGCTTCTTTGGAGCAGAGGATGGACATGGCCGTGAAGGCCATCAGGGCTGGGGCCGACTTGGAGAGGGTGAGTCGGGCCCTGGGTTGGCTAGAGTTCGAGGAGATCGTGGCCTACACCTTCGAGGCGAACAGCTACCGGGTTAGCAAGCGTTTCCGTTTCAGCGCGAAGGGAAGGAAGTGGGAGATAGATGTCCTGGCGAGGAGGAAGCCTTGGGTCGTCTGTGCTGAGTGCAAGCACTGGTCGAAGGGTCTGGGCAATATGACCGCAAGGAGGATCGTCAAGACCCACCTTGAGAAGGTGGAGGTCCTAAGTGGAAACGTTGTCGACCTAAGAGATAGGTTGGGCCTCGAAGACTGGGGGAGGGCAATCTTCGTCCCTATAACCCTATCCCTGCAGCCCGCAAGGAACCAGTTCTACAGGCGTATGCCTATAGTGTCAGTCTTTAAACTCCCCAGCTTTCTGAGCGAGTTCGAGGGGCAGATAGACTGGCTTGCCAGCTTCGATGTGGAGCTACCACCGTCGAAGCCCAGGCTCACCCAGACCTACCTGAAGCGCTGATCAATAAGGGGTATTAAAAAAACTAGTTGAGCTTGACGAACTTTTCGAGTTCTGCTGCTTCTGCTCCGAGTTTTAACTTATCCATCGTCGCCTTCGTCGGGATCCCTCTATCGTCCCAGCCCCTCATGTCATAGTAGGTTTGTAGCAGTTCGTCGTACCTGTCCCTGTGGAGGTGTTCTCCCTTGAGGACTCCTTTCTTCAACGGCTCGTCGAACCATCTCTTGGGCGGGTAGTCCATCTGCCTATCCCATTTGCCACCGTACTCCCGGACCCAGAATGCCCTGATTAGGGCGTATATCCTGTCCCCCAGAGCCCACATCTCGTCGAGGTTGGTCTTGACCCCTGTGGCCGCCTCGAAGTACTGGGGGTAGTAGTCGAGTTCGAATCCCAACTCAATCCAAGGAAACCTGCAGGCGACCAGGCTCTCGAACATTCCTCCTCTGATCCTCTGGAACTCGATGACCTTGTCAGCCTTCTCCGGACCGTACTCTCTCCTCGTGCCGCTTGATATCTCCCACGAGATGACCCAGGCGTCCTTGTGGTGAGCCCCTATCGGTGATGTACCGAAGCTGAGGGCCATACCAGGACAGAGATGGCAGTCGTAGGCGCTGCACTCGAGGCCCTTCACCTGCATTGTGAAGCCCCCGGCTCCCCCGCCGATCTTCTTGGCCGCCTTCTTCGTCCCCAAGGCGAGGGTCGCTCCCATTCCCCTCATGTAAGCCATGTCCGTGATCAGCCTCTTCGCGCCCTCGAAGTCTCCCCAGGCGATGTCTAGGTCAATTAGCTTCTTCTCGGCCGCTTCCATGGCGAAACCTATGCAGTTACCGGCTCCTATGGTGTCGAGGCCGAGCTCGTCGCACATCCGGTTGAGGGTAGCAACCTGCTTGAGGTCGCCTACTCCGATGTTGGATCCGAGCATGACGACGTTCTCGTAGTCGAGCTCGCTCTCCCTTCCCTCAGTGTCCGTGATCACGTTCCCGCAGATCATGTTGCAGTTGGGGCAACCTCTCTGCTTGATCACCATCTTCTCCATCGTGTTGCCGTCGATGTCGGGCGCCTTGTCGAAGATGCCCTCATTGAAGTTGTGTGTGGGCAGGGTGTTGGCCTCTTGGCACCACTCGACTGTAGCCATTGTGCCTTGCCTCTTCCAGAACTTGTAGTTGTCCTTCTTCATTATGGCCTGATAGCCATCTTGGCCCAGATCCTTGAGCTTGGCGGGGTCGTGGGCAGGCAGCTCCTTGGTCCCGTGGATGATGAGGGCCTTGAGGTTCTTCGATCCCATGACGGCGCCCATGCCCGGTCGCCCGCCAGCCCTTCCCTCCTGGGAGACCACAGTGGCGATCCTAGCGAGGTTCTCGCCAGAGGGTCCTATGAGCAATGCGCCCGAGGCCTTGCCGTGCTCCTCCTTCAGCTTCGCCTCAGCCTTGTATGAGTCGAGTCCCCAGAGGTCTGAGGCGTCCTTGATCCCGATGTCGTCATCATCTATGAGAATGTAGCTGGGCTTTTCTGCCTTACCGGTAACTATGACTGCTTCCAGACCTGCCTTGCGCAGGTGCGGTGACGCTTGTGTACCGATATTGCCATCTCCGTAGCCGCCGGTCAGGGGGCTCTTGGATGCAACCACCATCTTACCGCTGTTAGGGAGGATGAACCCCGTGAGGGGCCCCGTAGCGAATATGAGCATGTTATCAGAGCTTAGTGGATCGGTGCCCGGCTTCAGCTCGTCCCAGAGGAGCTTGACAGCGAATCCTCGTCCCCCTACGAATCTCCTCGCGAGGTCTTCAGAGTACTTCTGTACGGAGGTCTTGCCTTTGGTCAAGTCAACTCTGAGTAGTTGGCCATTCCAACCCTTCAAACGTCAAACACCGATATTGAAGATACACAGACCGAATAAGCCTTTTACTGTCGAAATGCACGGGCTTGCACTTCGAGTCACCCTCCCATGGTAGGTATGAGAAGTACGACCTCGTCACCGTCCCTAAGCACTGTTGCCAAACCATCTAGAAGATCTATATTCCTACCATTGACAAGTATTGCCATCTCACTTCCTCCCACCTCGAATTCACCTAGGTAACCTTTCCTCTTCTGCCCAGTTATCCTAGCGATCTCTTTGGCTAGTGTCGATATCGATGCTTTCTCATCCAATTCCAGATTATGCCTGTTACCAACTATCTGTGTTAATTCACCGAAAACGCGGACCAATATCTTCATTGAAGAATCTATTATAATTGTTTAAAATAAAGAATGGTGTAGGGGAAGAGTCACTTTCGGAACTTCTTCATTGCAGGTTCCAGCATGCTCAGGCCAAGCTTATCGAGAGTCTCTTCTTCCGGGATTCCCCTCTCGTCCCAGCCAACGGTCTCAAAATAGGTTGCCCTCTTCTGCTCTACGAGTTCCTTGTCGGTAGTTTTTCCCTTATATGGTCCAGACGGGAGCGGCTCATAGAATCTAGGCGGGTTGTCGTCATCCTCTAGAGGCTCCCAGGTTATGTCGGGTCCTCCCATAAGCAGGAACGCCTTCTGTAGGGTCACTATCCTGGGCCCGTTCTCCGTTCGCCAACTCTCTAAAGTAATTGGGAAGCCTGTCACAGCCTTCAGGAACTCAAAAATAAACTCTGGAGGATTGCTGCAGAAGTTGCAGTAGACAGCTGAGTCGGAGAATACGGCTCCTGACATGTCTCTGTGGCCATCAAAGACGATACTCGTGTGGTCGCCGCCCTGCACGCTGGCCGCGTAGCTGATGTCATGAGTATAATCTACGTCGCTCCTTGTGCCGTGGGCGCCAATCTCGATTCCCTTCACGTGAACCGCATAAGGGAGGCAGTCCACGCCCTTCATGTCGCCTATCTTCAGGGCTGCCCTGAAGGTTCCCTCGGCCAGGATGTCGCCGATCTTCTCCCTATTCGCAATCATCCAGGCTAGCTTGGTGAAGGCCTCGGCGTCACCCCAATCTAGCTTGAAGCCGAAGTCCTCCTCCGTTAAGATTCCACGCTGGTAGAGCTCCGCAGCGAATGCCATTGTGTTGGCGCTGTTGATCCCTGAGAATCCCAGGTTGTCGATGAGGGCGCTCATGTGGACATTGTCCTCAGGATCGAAGATTCCGAAGTTGGTGCCACAGTAAGCCTCAAGCTCATAGTCTGGCATGTCAGTGATATCCCCCTTCCACCTGCCACTCTTGATACAGCTCACCTTCATGCAGTTCGTTGTGCAGTTAAAGTCGGCCCACTTCTTCTTAACCCAGAACCTATTCTCGAACCTTGGTCCCGCGAAAGTCCTCTCGTCGTGCCACTCCTCCTGCCAGTTCCTTACCGGCTCTGAACTCGTAACGGCACCAACAGACCAGCCAGCGTACCCAGTTCCCCAGCGACGCATACTGCCTCGCTTTATCAGATTGGCGTGGGCTTCCCGCCAGAGTTCCTTCACCTTCGACGGCGAGGACACCGTCGGTATCTTACCCCTACCCTTGGCGACAATCGCCTTTAGGTTCTTGGATCCCATGA
>Ga0209427_10004158_pt1 | contig 16786 bp, 13 predicted proteins | sample DeeMarSWOR136_30_FD_187465 | JGI IMG/M metagenome (GOLD analysis project Ga0209427, IMG submission 187465) | Marine sediment microbial communities from White Oak River estuary, North Carolina - WOR-1-36_30 (SPAdes) (version 2) | ecosystem: Environmental > Aquatic > Marine > Intertidal zone >...
CCAGATTCTGCCAAAAGACAGCTACCAACTGCAATATACCTTCAAAGACGGCAAAATGGTCGATGCCTTAATACGTATGCCGGAATTCTCCGTCTCTGTCGATGCTAAGTTCCCGCTGCCGGGCTTCGAAAAAGTTGCAGCGGCCCAGACCGACGAGGAAAAAAGCAAACTGCGCAAACAGTTTCTAAAAGATGTGACCATTCATATTGATAAGATTGCTTCCGACTACATAAGGCCGGCCGAAGGCACTCTGGACTTTGCCCTTTGTTATATACCTGCCGAGAATGTCTATTATGAAACGATTGTCAAATATGCCGGCGAGACACAGGATATCCTGAAGTATTCGCTCGACAAGAGAGTGATACCCGTATCGCCGAATCTTTTGTATGCGTATCTTATGACGGTGGCCATGGGTCTGCACGGCCTGCAGATAGAGGAGCAGGCAGCAGAAATTCGCCAGAATTTGAAAAGACTCAATGCCTCCTTTGCTGATTTTATTTCCCGCTGGGATGTCCTTGGCAAGCATATTCGCAATGCTTATAGTCAGTATGATGACGGCCAAAAAAAGCTCGACCGATTCGGCCTCCAGCTCGACCAAATACAGGGCGAGACGGAAAAAAGTCATGATCGGTTAAAGTGAAATCTGTGATTTAAACAGGATTAAGGGCTTTGACACAAGGTAGAATGAAATGAAAATCTTTCAAATGATGCACTTTCCGCTTGCCGGAGCGGGGACAGGAATTTACGTTGATACTCTGGCCAAGTCCTTGGTTCGAAAGGGCCGTCAGATAATGGTTCTTTGCTCCGATCACCACCCCCCGGACAAGCCATATCCTGTCGAAGCAGTTTTGTTCAGTAATGGTGATAACGAAATATTCGATTTAAACTTCGACATTCCCGTCTTTGCTTCGCACTCTTTGAGCAAAGGAAAGAAATTTGGCCGGTTGAGCGAAACCCAGCGGCAGGCCTACGTTCAGGCTTTCAGGGCGAAAATCGGGATCGGATTGTCGGAATTTGATCCTGATATCATCCATGTGCATCACGGCTGGGTCATTGCTTCGATTCTCGCGGAATTTGATGTACCTTATGTTATAACCCTCCACGGGACCGAATATCATGCATTCAAAGAGTATAAGGATTATCGGGAAGATGTCCTCCGGGGTCTTCACGGTGCTCAGATGGTTGTGGCCCTGACCGAAGATGAAAGGAATCGTGCCATTGAAGCCTATGGCCTTGATCCACGAAGGATAACAATCATCAAAAGCGGCACCGATACTGGTATGTTCAAACCCATTGAGCTGGACAAAAAGAGCTTCTTCAGAAGCTATTCTATCGACGCAGTGGACAGGCCCGTAGTGTTCTTCGGAGGAAGGCTGACAGACCAAAAAGGAGTCGACACCCTGCTTCGGGCCGCTTCAATCTACTCGAAGACTGATGGAAAGCCAATAACTCTTATCGCCGGCGACGGTAACTTGAGAAACGATTTGGAGCAATTGGCCGAGGAACTAAAATTAGACAGTGTTTATTTTCTCGGGGCCCAGAGCCACGAGCAGATGGTTAAGTTATTCAATGTCGCTGATGTCGCGGCAATGCCTTCGATATTTGAGGCCTTTGGATTGGTATCACTGGAAGCTTTGGCATGTGGAACACCGGTCATAGCCGGCAACGTCGGTGGCTTTAGCCGGATTGTCAATAATGAGATAGGCTACCTGATGGAACCGGGTGATTACACAAACTTGGCCGAGAAGATAACTGCCTTCATCAGAGATGGATTTAAAGAAAAAGTAAAAGACAAGGCTGTTGCTTATATAAGACAAAATTATAGCTGGGACAAAACGGTTGATAACATCGAGAAACTATATGAACAGGTTTTAAACCACCACAGCAAAGAATCTGGCGGTGGTTCTTAACCGTTTCTTGGAATCTATTTTGACTGTTTTTATGAGGAATCGAAGAAAATGAGTAATGTTGTATATGATGTTATTATTGTAGGTGCTGGCCCGGCCGGTCTGGGGGCGGCGCTTTATACGGCGCGCGACCGTTTTAAAACATTGGTATTGGAAAAATTTATGCCCGGCGGGCAAATCATCAATACCGATAGAATTGAAAACTATCCGGCTATCGAGCGTATTGACGGTGCGGCATTGGTCCAGAGCATGCAGAAGCAGGTCCAGAACTTCGGCGCCGAAATAAAGACCGGCTGCGAAGTCAGCAAACTCGAGAAACTGCAGGATGACAATATCGCTGTGTTCTGTGACGAGGACAAATTCACCGCAAGAGTTGTGATTCTTGCGCCGGGCAGCGTCTATCGCAAACTGGGTATTCCGGGCGAGGAAAAGTTTGCTGGCTCTGGAGTAAGCTACTGCGGTACATGTGATGCACCGTTCTTTAAGGGCAAGCAAGTCATCGCCGTAGGGGGTGGCAATACGGCCGTGGAAGAAACCTTGCATCTGATTAAATTTGCCGATAAGGTGACGATGATACACCGCAGGGATGAATTCAGGGCGGCCAGGGTACTGGTCGAAGAGCTTCTGGAAAAGGCCAACGAGCCGAATTCAAATTTGGTTATTAAATATAGTACCGTGGCAACGGAAATTCAGGGCGAAAACAAGGTCCAATCGGTTACATTAAAAGATGTTAAAAGCAATCAGGAACAGGACTATCACTGTGATGGGGTATTTATTTTCATTGGTATGGTGCCGAATACTGGCTTCTTGAAGGGTTTTGTTGAGCTCACGGACAACGGATTCATCAAGTGCGACTGCGCGTATCTTCGCACGAATGTGCCCGGAGTGTTTGTAGCTGGTGATTGCAGAGTCGGAGCGGCTATGCAGCTGGCCACCGCAGTCGGTGATGGCGTCGTTGCAGCGATGATGCTGAAACAGTATTTCAGAGATCCGAATTGGTGGAACGAATCAGTCAGCGATGTCCTTCAGCCGGGAGGATGGTAAATTCTGAAAATGTGGGTCAAAGTTTGCAAAATTAGTTGGCATCACGAGATTGTTTCGGGTATGATTGTGGCGATTTAGGCAATTTCGGATTTTACCGGGAATTCTTTGTTGAAAGGATGACATAATGGCTGGTAGCGTAATTGAACTCAATGATGCTACTTTTGATGAGACCGTTCATGGTTCTGACTTGCCGGTGCTTGTTGATTTCTGGGCGCCGTGGTGTGGGCCTTGCAAGATGATGGGCCCCATTATCGAGGAAATCGCGGATGAATATGCAGGCAGAGCTAAAATCTGCAAACTGAATACCGATGACGCTCGTGACAGTGCAATAGAATTTGGTATAAGTGCGATACCGACGACCATTTTATTCAAAAATGGCCAGGTGCAGAAGAAATGGGTTGGCTTAACCAGTAAAAAAGACCTCTCCGCGGCAATCGATGAGTTGCTCTGATAGTACCGAATTTACATTTGTATGTAATCCACGCCTTAATCACGGCCATATCGGGGTTTGAACTGCTTAAAAGAAATATTTTGAATGCGCACGTTTTATTAATAAAATGATTTACGAAGACTTGAAAGGCAGGAAGGTTTTAGTTACCGGTGCCAGTAGTGGGATCGGCTCGGCAACGGCGGTAATGTTTAGCAGGCAGGGCTGTTTTGTCGGCGTCCATTACTTCAGGACAAAGGATGGTGCCCGGAAAACTCTTGAGCAGGTGAAAGAAAGTACCGATGGTCTCTTGCTTCACGCGGATATGCGGGATGAAGAGCAGGTCCATAACATGGTCGGGAAGTTTGCCAAAGAGGCAGGCGGTATCGATATTCTTATCAATAATGCCGGCTCGCTGATTGACAGACAGCCCTTTGAGACTGCGACAATCCAGTATCACAACGATGTGTATGCTACCAATGTCCTCAGTATCCTTTTGGCGACGCGGTCGGCCTTGCCATATTTAAAAAAAAGCAGGGGAAATATCGTTAATATCGGCTCTGTTGCAGGCCATCACGGTGGAGGAGTCGGCTCGGGAATATATGCGGGCGCAAAAGCAGCGGTTGCCACCGAGACTATTTCTATGGCAAATGAGTTTGCTCCATACGGTATCCGGGTCAACAGTGTCCTGCCTGGATTTATTGAGACCCGATTCCACGAGCGCTTCAGTTCGGCCCAGCGCAGGAAAGAAGTAGCTGCTCGAACACCGCTTGGCAGAAACGGCAACGCTGAGGACGTCGCAAAAGCGGTACTTTTCTTGGCGAGTGATGCCGCCGGCTTTATTACCGGTGAGTATATCGCCGTCAATGGCGGCTTGTATATGAGGGCGTGAATAGCAATCATTGCAATACAGGCCTCGTTCCCGTATATAAGTATGGGTTGATATAATAAGTTAGGAGGAAAGGAAAAACAGCATATCATGGCAGAGTTTTATTACAATTCAATAAATAGAAGAGTGTTCATCAAGACTGGTTTAGGTGCCTTGGTGGGCTTGATTTCGGCCGGTACACGCAAAAGCGTTGGCTCAGACAAAGTTCGGAAAAAAGAAACCACGTGGGCGTTTCTGGCTGATACACATATCTCGGAGGATGTCAGCGATAATTACAGGGGATTTTACCCCTATCAGAATCTGCAAAAGGTCCTTGCTCAAATCATCTCTGACCCGCCCGATGGTGTTGCAATCGCCGGTGATCTGGCCCGTCTGGAAGGCAAAGTAGGTGATTACGCCAACCTCAAGGAGTTATTAAATCCGGTTGCTGAAAAGACACCGATCTTTATGGCACTTGGCAACCACGATAATCGAGAGAACTTTCGGAGGATTTTTAATAAAATTGCGGGCGAAAAACAACCGGCTGCGGGTAAGCACGTAGTAGTTTTCAATAACCCCCCCATTCGTCTGATTGTTTTGGATTCTCTTTTTTACGTTAATAAAGTACCGGGTTTGTTAGGAAGAGCGCAAAGGCGATGGCTGGAAGACTATTTAAGAAAGTGCGACGACACTCCGACGATTCTTTGCTTTCACCATTCCTTGGGAGATGGTGACGGGGACTTATTGGATGTGCCCCGGCTTTTTAATATCATTAAACCTGTTCCCAAGGTCAAAGCTATTCTGTACGGCCATTCGCATGAATACAGGTATTCGCAGTTTCAAGGCATTCATCTGATTAATCTTCCGGCTACGGGGTACAATTTCAGCGATGCCGAGCCTGTTGGCTGGGTCGAAGCCCGGTTGACTGCAAAAGGCGGCGATTTTACTCTACATGTTGTGGCTGGCAACAAGGCCAAGGATCGAAGTCTAAAAAAGCTTGTCTGGCGGACATGAAATCTGGAATAAAACATTCCTTGCAGTCTGCGGCGTGTTTGGAGTATAATGGAATTTGTTTTTTCAGATAGGATTTACCCCGCCTCTGGCGGACTTGTTTTATACTATTAATCTCGTCTAAAAGATAAGGAACAGGACGGATTCTCAATGTCAGTTTCTGCACGGATGCAAAAGACCTCCAATCCTGCCGCTTTACAGGCCTTGCGGGAACCAAAAAAAATGCGCTTGGGGTCCCAAACAAAGCGCTGGATTATCCGGCCTCCCGACGCCCGCTCTACTCCGCTTGCCAAATCGCTAAAAGTTTCGCCTCTTTTAGCACAGGTTTTGATCAATCGCGGCATAACAGATGTCAACGCCGGACGCATTTTCCTGAGTCCGAAACTGACTGAGCTTATTGATCCCGCAATGATGCCGGGAATTGAGACGGCGGTCCGACGATTGAAGCAGGCTATTAGAGAAAAGGAAAAAATCTCCGTCTACGGCGATTATGATGTGGATGGCATTACCGGCGTCGCAATTCTCTGGCAGCTATTGACCCTGCTCGGGGCGAAGGTTGATTACTATATTCCCCATCGAATCGATGAGGGTTACGGCCTAAACGCCGAAGCTGTCCGACAACTTGCAAAAGCCGGCGCAAAGCTTTTAATCACCGTCGACTGTGGAATTACCGATTTTGACTCCGCATCACTTGCTGAAAAGCTGGAAATTGGACTTATAATAACAGACCATCACTCTCCTGATGTAGATTTGCCAAGGGCCGTCGCAGTTGTCCATCCGGAACTGGATAACGCATACCCCAACAAGGATTCGTCCGGTGCCATGGTGGCGTTCAAACTGGCTTGGGCGATAGCAAATGAGTTTAATGTCGGCACAAGACTGGAACCGGAATTACGCGAATTTATGTTAAACGCGACCAGCCTTGCCGCCATGGGTACAATCGCCGATATCGTCCAATTGTGCGGTGAAAACAGGGTGCTTACAAGCTATGGACTGAAAGCCCTGCCGGAATGCGGGATGCCGGGCATACAGGCCTTGATTGAAACCGCAGGATTGACGGGAAAGGGACTTGATAGCTTCGATATTGGCTTTCGGCTTGCTCCAATGTTAAACGCTGCCGGACGAATGGGACATGCCCGATTGGCTGTCGAGCTGTTGACAAGCGATAGTGAGCTACGCTCAATGAAAATCGCCGAGTACCTCAAAGAGCAGAACAAACAGCGTCAGCAGTGCGAGAGGAAGATTTTCAGGCAGGCATGTGAGATGATAACCGGGCAGGGTCTTAACCACCCCGACCGAAAGAGCATAGTGCTTGCAAGCCGGGATTGGCACGGCGGCGTATTAGGCATTGTGGCCTCGCGAATAGTGGACAAGTTTTATAGACCGACAATTTTGCTGTGCATCGAGGACGAAATCGCTCAGGGTTCCGGCCGCTCCGTACCAGGATTTTGCTTACTGAGCGCGATCAGGGAGTGTTCACAGCATTTACAAAAGTTCGGTGGCCACAAAATGGCCGCCGGTGTCACTATAGAGACGGCAAAAATAAAGCAATTCGCGACCGATTTCGAGGCCCATGCAAAGCAAAACTTATGTGAAGATGATGTGGTGGACAAGCTCTATATCGAGGCAGTCTCCCCATTACGCGAATTTCGAATTGCAGCCGTCAGTGAATTTTCACTTCTTCGCCCCTTTGGAGCTGGCAATCCTCGGCCCATTTTCGCAACAAAGGGTGTCCGTCTTGCTTCCCCGCCCAGAAAGGTTGGCGCAAGGGGAGACCATTTACAGCTTGCGATAACAGACAACACCGCCACAATCAGATGTATTGGCTTCCGGTTCGGAAAAATGGAGAAGAAGCTCCTTGAGCATGAGTTCTTCAATGTTGCCTATCAGCCGCAGATAAATACCTATAATGGAAACACAAATGTCGAATTTGTGCTCTCCGATATCCAGTTTGAATAAAGTTTAGGCCGTCGCTGGAGGCCTTTTACTTGCGAGTTCATTTGCGTATAGTACGGTAGTTCTTCTTAAAAATGTATGCCTTTTATAAGTAAAGGTAGATTCTTGAATTATGAATCATCCCCCGACACATTCGCCGAGTTTTGTGATAAAGAAAGTCGCCGTTTTATTTATTATTTCCATCTCTATAGGGATGGGTGCTTATCTTGGCAAAATGAGCCCTGATCAGGTTTTTGTTATTTGTGTGTTTGTAAGTTCAATCCTCGGAACATTGCTCTTTTGGGATTTCAGATTGGCCTTCGTCTTCACTGGCGGCGGAATACTTGTGCTCACTCGCAGCGTTGGAGTCAGAAGTTTTATAGAATATGCCTCCCTCGATGTTATTGTATTTCTAATCGGGATGATGATAGTAGTCGGAATGGTTAAGGAGGCGGGTTTCTTTTCCTGGCTCGTAAAAAGATTGTTGGCGATAAAGAAACTTGGCGGCTTTGGGCTTTTCACCATTATCATGATATCTTCGGCTGCCCTGTCGGGATTGACCGGCGAGGTTACCTCAATGATTGTGATGGCGGCAGCAATTCTTGATATTAGTGACCTGCTTGAGATAGACCCGGTTCCATTGATTATATCTTCTGTTATGACGACCAACATTGGTTCTGCTTCAACGCTTTTGGGAAATCCTATTGGAATATTGATAGCCTTAAGAGGAAATCTCACGTTTGAAGATTTCTTAACACAGGCGCTGCCTTTGTCGGTGCTTGTTCTCGCCGCCGTTATCCTTATCCTTTGTCTTTGGTATCGCAAATATCTTCGAAATATCACCTCCAGACTCGCCGTGCTCAGCAAGGAAAAACGGGCATCTCAGAATATCGCCTTCGATTCGAAGAAGATATATAGCATTGCACTTTTCGGCTTAATGGTCATTCTTATAGCGATGCACAAAAGATTGGAAATGATACTCGGCATCAGGGAGAATGAATTGTTGGTTGTTTTGCCGATTATTTTCGCCGGACTCTCGCTTCTGTTCTGCCGTGGCAAGGCCGTTTTCTGCATCGAGCACGAGGTGGAGTGGAAGTCTCTTCTGTTTTTTATGTTCCTGTTTGCGCAGGCCGGCGTTGTACAGGCATCGGGCGTGGCTCAGTTCTTGACGGAAAAGCTCCTTGCTCAAATTGGAAGTCATCCGAAGGCCCTTGTAGGCGTCACATTATTTTCGAGCGGTATTCTCTCTGGGATTCTCGATAATACGGTGGTTGTTGCATCATATATTCCCGTCGTTAAGAACCTTCACTTAATGGATTCTACCTTGCATTTGTTGTGGTGGGCTTTATTGTTTGGTGCATGTTTCGGGGGCAATATTACGGCTATCGGGTCCACGGCAAATATCGTGGCTTTGGGAATACTTGAAAAGGAGCGGAGAATAAAGATTAACTTTGTTGGATGGCTGAAACTCGGCTTGGTTATTAGTGTTGTGAGTATGGCAATTGCGTATTTAGCCTTGTTGTGGATGCCGATTTACCCGGCATAAAAAGATTTCGCGTTTTTTTCGTTTTATTCGGATGGGAAAATTATGAGATTTATGAGTAGGTTGTTTCTTGTTATTTCGGCAGTGATTCTGGTGGGCTGTACTGGTGTTGAGCCGGACTTAAAAATTCAGGCTTCCGTGCGTGCAAATCCCTGGACGCATCTTAATTTGTACAACAATCCTGATAATTTCCGGTTCGCAATTGTCGCTGACCGGACCGGTGGACATAGACCGCCTGTCTTTGCCGATGCTGTGGAAAAGTTAAACCTTTTGAAGCCTGAATTTGTGGTCTCTATTGGTGATTTAATCGAAGGCTACACGCATGATGACTCTGAATTAAATCGACAGTGGGACGAGTTTGATGGTATTGTGGATAAGCTGCAAATGCCCTTTTTTTACGTGCCCGGCAACCACGATATCAGCAACGCGGCAATGGCCGATAAGTGGAAACAGAGACTCGGCCCAAGCTACTACCATTTCGTCTACCGCAATGTCCTCTTTCTTTGCCTTAATACTCAGGATGGTTCCTCCCGCTGGATTGATGACCGGCAGATGCAGTATTTTCAAAAGGCTCTCGAAGAAAACGGAAATGTCCGCTGGACATTGGTATTTATGCACCAGCCTATGTGGCTGAGTGAAAGCCACGAAAATTGGCAGCAGTTCGAGTTGTTATTGGCGGACAGACCCCATACCGTTTTTGCCGGGCATCTCCATGTATATAACAAATCTATCTTGGAAGGCCGGGGGTATTACATTTTAGCTACAACGGGTGGGGCTGGCAAGGGCGAGGCGGGCAGGCCGGCCGGGCTTGAACAATGTCAGTTTGACCATATAGTCTGGGCCACTATGACCGATGACGGACCCGTCATGGCAAATCTCTTACTTGATGGCATCCTGGACGATGAGCCTTGTCCTGATCAATAAAACATTCATCTATTATGAGCAACAGGTTATGCTCAGGATTATTTTACAGTCACCTTTTCAATCGTGAACTGCCCTAATGTACTTGCCATATTGAGAAAATCTGCCGGCTCACCGCCCCCGGCTGCAAGGGCAATATGGCCGGCGTCATAACCTCCACGGCCCGTACCCTTAAAGGCCGCGTCCAGCCCCACCCATTTACCTCCGACGTATGCCTGGGTCCAGGCATGGCCGCCGAAGCCCTGAAGGCCGGCAAAATCCTCTACATACGCAATACCAACCACCACCTGTGCGGGAATTCCAACTGCCCGGCACAAAGCCGCAGTCAATACCGCAAACTCGCTGCAGTCACCCTGTCTGCTGGCAAGAACTTCTGCCGCTGATGCGTAACCTACAGAAAGACTTGTATTTTCAATGTAATCGGCGACAAATGCCTCGATCTTTTTTATGGCCTCGGCCGCATCCTTAGTCCCGCCCACGGCGCGACGGGCAACCTCAATTATTTCTTTGCGGTCGCTCTGTAGAAACCTTGTCGGTTTTGTGGCCTCCAGAATTGTTTCGTCACTCCCTGTATAAGGAAAAGTTACTCCTGGAGGCGCGGAAACCGGTTTGACTGTAACGACTACTTTACCGTTGCTGAGCCGCTGGGCAGTTTGGTTGTCGTTGGAGGGTATCGTTAACTTACTCGCGTCTCCGGTTGGAATCAAATCATAAGTTATGGACTTGACCGAGCCGAGATTTCCCAAAGGCTCTGGACTCCGTACAAACATCTTTTCAACTATTTCCAGCACGTCGTTTTCGCCTAATGCAAATTCCTTTGCGCATGCAACCATCTCGACATGCAATCCGGCCACAGGCATAACGTTTTTCAGGGCTCGAAGGTTCTCGTCAACATAGGTAGTGCTGGTAATCTCTCCGGCACCCGGCATGTTGAGCGTTGTTGTCACTTCCGTCAAAGAAACAACACGCCCTAACAGGTCAACGTTTTGTTTCGATCCGATAACTATATTCACGTCAAGGGCCTGCATGATTCCCGGACTGAATACCTTCGCCGTATACGTCGAGCCTTCTTTCAGACCTTTTGACAAAGTCAGCAAACGCAGCCCTTCGGCCATGACCGCACCGCTCGGCCATTCAAGCGTGCTTTTCTGATCGGCCCCCATCGACTTGGTCGTAACATTCACCGTACCCTGTTCGTCCACCGTACCTTCCACCTTCATCGTCATAATACTCATATCTTGCGAGACCCTGAATCCCAGCGGTTTGCCGGCGGGGGTCTCGATGGAAGTTTCCGTCATATTGATAGTAATTGGAACATCAGCCCGGCTTATTGTGATGCTTACCTCTTCCGTGGTCGTTACTTTTTCATCTTCAACCACACGGCTCTGTATAGCGTGCCCAACCTTCTTGCCTTCCATAAATACGGCGAAATACTCCGTCTCGTCTGGCGCCTCCTTCTCTGAAACTGGTTGCTCTGCCGGAGCTTTGTCCCGCACAGGTTCCTTTGATACCGGTTGTTCTTGCACGGGCCGCTCTGTTACAGGTTTTTTCGGCGCAACTTCTTTCGATGCGGTTTTTACCGCCGTAGGTTCCTCCGGAGTGGGTTCCGGCTCATTCTTACAGCCCGTTGTCACTAATGCCAATGCTAAACAGATGCCGACAAGATAACGAATTCTCATAATCCAATTCCTTTCATAATACTGACGTGAGAGTTATCGATAGATTCATACTTGTGGACAAGTATATACACAAAACTACAATTTTTCATCGCAATAATTTTTCTTCCGGCTAAAATAGGAAAAAAATTATGCATGGAAGCCTATGACTTTTGACGAACTTATAAATCTGGTTTCTTCGAGTAAAGCCCCCCATATTTGCCTCGATTCCCGTCTTGTTGAAGATGGAGATGTATTTGTAGCGGTCAAAGGCACGATATACGACGGACACGATTTTATTGATCAGGCCGCCGCCCGTGGTGCTAAATATATAGTGTGTCAGAGCCGTGATGCCGGCAAAGAGCAAGGTACCACGAGTTGCGAAATTGTTCTTGTTGAGGATTCCGCAGAGGCGGCAGCCATTTTGGCTCAGGCAGGCAGGGGCAATCCGGCTGCAAAATTGACTAATCTGGCCGTTACCGGAACAAATGGTAAAACTACCGTGGCCTTTCTGGTTCGCTCGGTTATTCAGGCGGCGGGCCAAAACTGCGGCCTTATCGGCACTATTGTCTACGATACCGGCCTGGAAAGTTCACAGGCAGACTTGACAACACCGGATTGCCTGGCAATCGCCGACGCACAGGAGCAAATGGTCAGGGCTGGCGCAAAGTATATGGTCATTGAGGCCAGTAGCCATGCCCTCGCGCAAAACCGCCTTGCAGGCGTCAAATTCAAAGCCGCTGCATTCACTAATCTCGCAGGCGACCATCTGGATTACCATAAGACCAAAGATGAATACTTGACCGCCAAAACCAGGCTTTTTGCTGCCCTTTCTCCTGGTGCAACTGCGGTATTGAATAAACAATCGCCCGAAGCTGAACTTATTGCCGGGCAAATCCGGGATAAAGAGATTCAGATTCTATGGTACGCTGTCGATGACCACGCTGATATCACTGCAAAAGTGGAGTCGATGGCTGTGAGCGGCACGAATTTTGTTCTCAAATTCTCGGGCAAATCGGCAATCGTAAAAACGCCTTTATTGGGCCGGTATAATGTAAGTAATCACCTGGCGGCGGCCGGCTTGTGCCTTGCGGCTGGCTTTGATTTGGAAACAATAGCGGCCGGTTTATCTGCTTTGGAGATAGTCCTGGGACGGTTGGAAAAAATTGATGACGATGGCATTGCCGCTGCTTCCGAAAATGATAAAGGATGCTTGGAAAATCCTTCGGTCCTGATAGATTATGCCCATACTGATGATGCCTTAAAGAATGCGCTCTCCGCCCTCAAGCCTTTTTGCAAAGGCACTCTTTACGTTGTTTTCGGCTGCGGTGGTGATAGAGATAGAACAAAACGCCCCCGTATGGCAAGAGTGGCCGAACAATTGGCCGATTTTGTAATCGTTACAAGTGATAATCCGAGGACCGAAAGCTCTGATGATATTATTAGTGAAATAGTAACGGGTTTTGAACATCCGGATTCAAAAACTATCGTAGTCGAGCCCGACAGAAAAAAAGCCATTGAATTTGCCATCAAAACCGCTGCCCGGGACGATATTGTGCTCATAGCAGGCAAAGGACATGAAGATTATCAGATTATTGGCACGCAAAAATTTGATTTCAGCGATAAGATAATTGCCAGACAGTGTCTGAGAGACCGGTAATGAAGGAAATCTCAATAAACAACCTGGCCCGGATAATAAAAGCCGAACCGGCACCGGATATTGGCGATTTTGTCTTCGGCGTCAGTACTGATTCGAGAACGGTAAAACCCGGCGATTGTTTCTTTGCCATTGCCGGCGATAACTTCAATGGTCACAACTTTGTAAAAGAAGCTTTTGCCAAAGGTGCTGTTTGTGCCGTGGTCAGTGAGGATGTCGAAGCAGGTCCGATACTCAAAGTTGACGATACTACAAAAGCTCTTGGCGATTTGGCCCGGCATTATCGGCAAAAGGCCGGATACAAAGTTGTGGCTATTACCGGCTCCGTAGGAAAAACAACAACAAGACAGATTGTGTATCACGTCTTGAGTCAACATTTCCGCGTATCACAGGCACAAAAGAATTTCAATAATCAGATAGGTCTGCCTTTGACACTCTTGGAAGCCGATGAAAAGATGCAAATTGTCGTTGCCGAGCTTGGCACAAATTACCCCGGCGAAATAGCGTACCTGACTCGAATTGCCTCACCTGATATTGCCGTTATAACCAGTGTCTGCTCGGCCCATTTGGAAGGATTTGGTGACTTGCAGACGATCATAGAGGAAAAATTATCCATATCAGAAGGCCTGCAGCCCGATGGTGTTTTTTTAATCAACGGTGATTTTGACCAGCTTGTTAGTACCTGCCGGGCCAAAAGCGGCAGGCCTGCTGAATTTTACACCTTCGGAAAATCTGATGGCTGTGATTACCGGGGCCATGATATCGCCAATACCGGCTTTGGCAGCAGTTTCACCATAGATAACACGCAGGTTAATTTGCCGTTGGCCGGCCCGGGCAATGTCGATAATGCGCTCGCCGCATGGGCTGTTTGCAGCCGGTTTGGGCTCAGCGCTGCGGATTTTGCGAAGGCCGTTAAAACACAGCCGCCTGTTTCTATGCGGGCCGAACTCCTGCAAGTCGGAAACCTGACAGTATTGAATGATTGTTACAACGCAAATCCAGCCTCAGTTAAAAATGCACTGGATATCTTGGCAAACCTTGATTCAGACAGAAAACGGCGGTTGGTTTTTATCTGCGGCGATATGGCTGAACTGGGCACGCAAACCGAGGGCCTCCATGCCCAAATCGGCCCTTCGATTGCAAAGGCTGGCGTAAAGCTTTTGATGACTGTCGGCAAATATGCCAAAGTTGCTGCAGAGGCCGCCAAAGCAAGCGCAGAATACGGTTTAAAAGCAAAATGTTTCGACGACACGCTTTCAGCTTGTAATAATCTGAAGGATTCAATAAAAGATTACGATATAATATTAGTCAAAGGTTCGAGGACAGCCAAACTGGAAATGGCCGTCGAGAAACTAAAACGGCTTTTTTCATGAAGTGTAAATCGCGACTTAAGCCTTCAGCCTCAGGGTTAATCCGGCACTGTTGGCTGATGTCTGTGGCTTGTTTCTTGGTAAGAATTATTTTCGAATTATAAAAGGCCGGTTACAGTATGATATACTACTTGTTATGGTATTTTCGCGCCGAGCAGCGTTTTCATTTCTACGCCTATCAGAACGTAATGTTTCGCTCCGTTGCAGCGGTTTTGACCAGCTTTTTGATTTCGCTTTTGATTGGTCCACCGATTATTCGTTGGCTCATGCGAAAAAAAATTGGTGACCGTCCGGAATTTCATCACGCCGCCCTGAATGAGCTGACAAGAGATAAAGCCAACACTCCGACGATGGGGGGCCTGATAATCATACTTTCCGTTCTCGTAAGCACGTTGTTATGGTCCAAGCTCTACAATCCCGACACAAGGCTCTACAACCCCTTCGTGGAGAAGGCAATTTTCTTGATTGTATGGTTTGGGGCCTTGGGTGGCGTTGATGACTGGCTGAAGCTCACCGCACGGCGTCAGGGCAGACACGGACTAAGGGCTTGGGAGAAGCTCCTCTTTCAAATCGGCGGAGCGGTCTTGATAGCCTCCTTTTTATACGGCGATTTTCGAAACATAGAGGATGCCAAAGTGTTTTGGCTCTGGCTGCCATTCTATAAGAATCCAATTCCCTTCCCTCTGGCCGACTGGATGTTTGTCTTGATAGCAACTTTTTATATATCAGCCACCAGTAATGGTGTTAACCTCGCCGATGGTATGGACGGATTGGCCGCCGGCTGCGTCGGTATGGTTAGTCTGGTGCTCGCGGTAATTTGTTATGTCACCTCGGAGACGATGGCAAGAACCAGCGTCACATGGTCCGAGTATCTTTTGCTGCCGCATATACCTCAGGCTGGTGAGCTCAGCGTTTTTTATTCGGCAATCCTGGGGGCGGTGCTCGGCTTCTTATGGTACAACTGTCATCCTGCTCAGGTGTTTATGGGTGATGTAGGCTCGCTGCCTCTTGGGGCCGCTATGGGCTATGGGGCGCTCGTGACCAGAAATGAAATTCTCCTGTTAATTATTGGTGGTGTATTCGTTTTGGAGTTGGTCAGCGTTGTTCTGCAGGTCACCTATTTCAAATATACCGGCGGAAAACGACTTTTTAGATATACTCCTATTCATTATCATTTCCACTTGGCCGGATGGAGCGAACCGCAGGTGGTTGTGCGGTTTTGGTTGTTGGCTGCTGCCTTTGGCGCGCTTGCCCTGGCTTCACTAAAGCTCCGCTAAAAGAAGAGTAAATGTCGTATCCTGGTCCGTCTACCATTGATGTTCATAAGTTACTCGTCATAATGTTCTTCAATGTGGATGCGGACGTTTTCTCTGTAATCTGAAGGATCCTCAGAGCTCATTTTGTCCAATTTCTTCTGTGCCAAAAATATTTTCACGGCGGTAACGCACGAACCGATTCCTGCAACAAAGAACACCGCAGCGGCAAGATAAGCAAAGATTTCTGGCAGCGCCGCTATAATCACCGCGAAGCCGATCAAAAGCAGCCCCACGATAAATATCCCGGCAGCAAGGCTCTTTGATGCCTGAGAGATTGCATTTGTATAAAAACGAAAACTCATGTAAGAACCCTTGATTGTATAAGAAAATGGGTTCCCTGATAGGAACCCATTTTCAATTTACCTTTTAATACATATCGCCACCCGGCGGCATCCCCGGCGGCTTTTCTTTCTTTTCTGGAATCTCACTGACTATCGCGTCCGTAGTCAACAGCAGCGAGGCAATTGAGGCCCCGTTCTGCAGCGCAATTCTCTCAACCTTTGTAGGTACAATAACGCCAAAATCAATCATGTCGCCGTATTTTTTGCGCAGAGCGTCATATCCGAAGTTTTTCTGTTTGCTTTCCATAATCTTCTGGGCAACGATTGAGCCGTCGAGTCCTGCGTTTTCGGCGATTTGCTTGATAGGTGCTACAACCGCCCTTCGCACGATATCGACGCCAATCTTCGCATCGCCTGTGACCTTGACTTTATCAAGTGCCGGTAGGGCCCTCAGCATTGGAACACCCCCGCCGGGGAGAATACCTTCTTCAGCCGCTGCCCGGCAGGCATGGAGTGCGTCTTCTACACGGGCCTTCTTTTCCTTCATTTCCGCCTCCGTCGCCGCTCCCACATTAATCTGTGCCACGCCGCCGACCAATTTTGCTAATCTCTCCTGAAGTTTTTCAATGTCGTAGTCGCTCGTGGATTTATCAATCTCGTTTTTAATCTGCTCGATTCTGCCTTTGATTGCCTCTGTACTGCCGCCACCCTCGATGATGGTTGTGCTGTCTTTGTCGATGGTAATTCGTTTTGCTCTGCCAAGCTGCGTCAATTCTATGTTCTCTAACTGTAGACCAAGGTCCTCGAAAATAGCATCGCCGCCGGTCAGAACGGCAATGTCGCTGAGCAGG
>Ga0209427_10004160_pt1 | contig 16778 bp, 12 predicted proteins | sample DeeMarSWOR136_30_FD_187465 | JGI IMG/M metagenome (GOLD analysis project Ga0209427, IMG submission 187465) | Marine sediment microbial communities from White Oak River estuary, North Carolina - WOR-1-36_30 (SPAdes) (version 2) | ecosystem: Environmental > Aquatic > Marine > Intertidal zone >...
CCGAAAGGGTCACCTCGAAAGCAGGGGAAGCGAAAGGACAAGGGTTTTCGCTAATCAAAAATAGAGTTTGCCATATAATGAACAGGTTATGGAAATATACCCTATAAAATGCCGGAAACCCCAGGACACAGAGAGGTCAATTCCACCTTTGGATTACATATGTTGGAATCGCCATGGCTTTCGGGTTTTGACCGTATCGGCTCAGTTATGGGTTGGAATATCGAGCAGTTGTGTGATAGTATCCGGTTCCATCTGACTTCAGTGCGGTGAGTTTCATCTATGGCAGGACCGCTCTTATGAGGGAAGGAGGATGACATATGATATTGAAAAAGACTGGCATGAAGGGCAGCAAGCTAATGATTGTGGCGTTGGTCTTATGGGCGGGCGTAGGACTCGCCGCCGGGAGCGCATCTGCTGCGGAATATCCCAAGCGGCCCATAACCATGATCTGTCCGTGGGGAGCGGGCGGCGGCACGGATGCGGTGTCCCGGATCCTGGCCACCCTGCTCAAGACCGAGCTTGGCGTGCCGGTCAACGTGGTCAACCGCACCGGCGGCGGGGGCGCCATTGGGCACACAGCAATGGCCACAGCAAGGCCGGATGGCTACACCATTGGCCTGGCAACGGTGGAGATCACCATGATCCACTGGATGGGCCTTACCAGGGTAACCTACAAGGACATAACGCCGGTTTGCATGGTCAACTCCGATCCAGCCGGCATCAACGTCCGAGCCGACGCCCCCTGGAAGACATACAAGGACCTGGAGAAGTACGTCCGGGAGAATCCAGGTAAGCTTAAGAGTTCAGGCACAGGCCCAGGAGGCATCTGGCACCTGGCCATGGCCGGCTGGCTCAAGGCGATCGGCATGGCGCCCACAGCGATCAAGTGGATCCCCAGCAAAGGCGCCGCCCCGGCCCTGCAGGACCTGATGGCAGGCGGCATCGACATGAGCACCTGCTCCCTGCCTGAGGCAGCTACCCTGATCGACGTCGGCAGGATCCGGCCCTTGGCCATTATGGCCGAAAAGCGAGATCCCCTGTTCCCCCACGTGCCCACGCTCAAGGATAAGGGCGTCAACTGGTCCTGCGGCGCGTGGCGCGGCGTGGTCGGTCCTAAGGGCACCTCTCCCCAGATCGTGGCCGTCCTGGAAAGGGCCATCAAGAAGATCGTGGACAGCCAGGAGTTCAAGAAGTTCATGAAGAACCGCGGCTACGGTATCTACTGGATGGACTCCGAGAGCCTTGCCAGGACTCTGGCCGAGGCTGACGAGGCCAACGGCCAGATAATGAAGACAGCTGGAATCGTCAAGTAGACTAAGTCGGAGGACAGGAAAAGCGATGCGGGTCAGCAACACGACCATTGGACTGGGGCTGATTATTTTCGCTATCGCGGTGCTCTTTTACACCCGGACTTTCCCCACTCTGGAGAAAGGCTACCCTGGTCCCTCGCTCTTCCCCAACGTCCTGGCAGTATTGTTCATCATCAGTGGCATCACCCTGGTGGTCCAGGGGGTTCGGAGTGGTGAGAGGATCTTAAGGTTCGACACCAGCGGAATCACTGGCAGCGGGCTCATCAACATCCTGCTGGCCTTGGGGTCTATCGTTTTCTACATCTACCTCTCGGAGTTCCTCGGCTTCCAGATCACCTCCTTCATCCTCCTCTTTGGCCTGATGAAGTGGTTGCGCGTGTCCACGCCCTGGAGCCTGGTGACGGCCTGCGGCGTTACACTGGCCATCTACGTCCTGTTTGCAAAAATACTGCTGGTGGCGCTCCCCTGGGGCCTGTGGGGCTGGTAATGATGGCTGAGCATGTCTACACGGCCATTTCACTGATAGCCCAGCCATACGTCCTTTTTGTTATAGCTATGTCTGCCGTGTACGGCTTGTTCGTGGGGGCTATCCCCGGCCTGACCGCGACCATGGCAACGGCCTTGCTGGTTCCGATCACCTTTTACATGGACCCAGTCCCGGCACTGGCGGCCATCGTGACCATGACAGCGATGGCCATCTTCGCCGGGGACATTCCCGCCGCCCTGGTTCGAATTCCAGGCACGCCCTCCTCGGCCGCCTTGGTAGCCGATTCCTATGCCCTGACCCAGAAGGGGAGGGCCGGGTTTGTGCTGGGCGTGAACGTCACCGTGGCGGCCATCGGTGGCCTCATCGGGGCAATTATCCTGATCTTGCTGGCCCCGATGCTGGCCGAAGTGGCCATGAAGTTTACCTGCTTTGAGTACTTCTGGCTGGCCTGCATCGGGCTTAGCTGCGCTGTTCTGGTGACCAGGGGGTCTTTGATCAAGGGTCTGGTCTCACTTCTGATCGGTTTGTTCATGACTACGGTCGGAGTAGATATCACCCTGGGCTTTCCCCGTTTCACCTTCGGCATTACTAGCTTTTTGACGGGGTTTAACTTCATCCCGGCCATGATCGGCATGTTCGGCGTCTCCGAGGTAATGCGGAATGTCTCCTCGGGTGAACTGTCCTTCAGCGGCATCTCGGCCAAAACAGAGAAGATGTTCGCCGGCATCGGCACGGTCTTGAGAAGGTACAAGCTCAACATCTGCCGGGCCGGTGTTGTCGGCACCTTTGTCGGAGTCGTGCCTGGCGCCGGAGCGGACATCGCTGCCTGGATTGCTTACGCCGTGAGCAAGAAATTCTCCAAGGAGCCGGATAAGTTCGGCACGGGCCACATCGAGGGCGTGGTTGACGCAGGAACGGCCCACAACGCTGGCCTCGGGGGGACCTGGGTCCCGGCCCTGGTCTTCGGTATTCCCGGTGACTCCATCACCGCCATCGTCATCGGCGTACTCTTCATGAAGGGCCTGCGTCCTGGACCGATGATCTTCCAGCAGACACCCGAGATCCTTTACGCCATATATGCCACCTTCATCCTTGCCAACCTAGTGCTTATCCCCTTCGGCATTCTGGCCATCAAGGCCGGCAGCCAGATGCTCCGAGTCCCGCGCAACATGCTCATGCCCGCCATCCTGATGTTCTGCATTGTAGGCTCCTTTGCCATCAACAACACCACCTTTGATGTGGGCATCATGCTTGGCACCGGGATCCTGGCTTACTTCATGGAGGCTAATGATATACCGGTCGCGCCGGCCGTTCTGGGCCTGGTCCTGGGCCGGTTGCTGGAGGACAGCTTCATGGTCTCCATGATCAAGAGCGATTGGGACCTGACCGTGTTCTTTCAGCGTCCGGTTAGCGCCATCCTCGGGGTAGTCAGCATCATTCTGTGGTCCTCGCCCCTCATTGCCGCCCTGCGGGCGCGATGGAAGAGGCAGCAGAGATAGAAGCCGCCCACCTTTTTGTTTGACATTCAGGCCGCGTTTTCCTATATTTCCCCTGCTCAAAAGGAAACTCTGTGACGACTGATCGATACCGTAAGGAGGCGATGAGAAAATGAAAGATGCTGAGTTTATCCTCGACGCCGATGTGGTTTTGCTGAAAGATAGGACTGTCAGCGTTATTGGATATGGAAACCAGGGACAATCCCAGGCACGCGTCTTGAGAGACAATGGCATTAATGTTATCGTCGGGAACATTAAAGATGCTTCCTGGGATCGAGCGGCCAAGGACGGCTTTCCTGTTTACGCAATCGATGAAGCGGCGAAAAGGTCGGACGTGGCCCTCGTTCTCATTCCCGATGAGATTGCCCCGGATGTCTATTATGGGGAGATTGAACCCGAGATTAGGAAAAAAAAGCATTTTGTACTCGATTTTGCAAGCGGATACAACATTACCTATGGCTCTATCAAGCCACCCCCCAATACTGATCTGGTTATGGTTGCGCCAAGGATGATAGGATTCGCGATACTGGACCTTCATGAAAAGAAGAAAGGTTATCCGGTGCTATTAGGCGTGGCACAGGATGTCTCGGGGAAGGCATGGGAATATGCGAAGGCAATCGCCAAGGGCATCGGGGCCCTTGGCCTGCCAGGCGGTGTTGCCATTGAGTCCTCCTTTGAAGAGGAGACCTTGTTAGACCTGCTGAGCGAACACTCGTGGGGCCCCATCATGTCTGCTGCAATGCGGGCCTATTTTGATGTGGTTACTGAGGAATACGGGGCATCACCTGAGGCCGCGATCCTCGAACTCTATGCCTCCGGTGAACTCTCGGAGGTCGCAAGGGCAATGGCTGAACGGGGGATGGTGGAGCAGATGGCGGACCACTCTAGGACAAGCCAGTACGGTCAATTCACCAGGACGGAGCGCTTTTACGACACGGTTAAGGAGATGGTGAGAAAAGAGGCAGCAGATATCTGGAGCGGGGAGTTCGCACGGGAATGGTCCCTCGATCAATCATGTGGATCCATAGTGCTCAATCGAATGTGGAAGATTGCCCGGGAAAGCAGGCTCGCAAAAATCGAGGACAGGCTGTATAAAACTTTAGGGAGGAGGTAAGGATGTGGACCGATAAGGAATTTACCGGCGAAGCAGATATTCCAGAACCCTTTAAGATTACCCGCTGGAGGGATTACGCGAAGTTTCTCTTTGGTCCGGGTATAGTCGCCCTGGGCCTTGGCATCGGGACCGGAGAGGTCATATCTGGCCCCTACCTGGTGGTGAAACATGGGCCTATGATCCTCTGGATTGCCCTGGTCTCGATGTTGCTCCAGACAGTTACATCCATAAGTTCCTCAAAATATACTATCCTGACGGGGGAGCCGGTACAGCTTGGGATAAACAGATTGTGGATTGGCAAGAAGACATGGACTGTCTTATGGACGGTCTTCAGGACAATTCAATTGATGTGGCCGTATTATATGGCCCTGGTTGGAGCGACCTTAGCGGCAATGCTCATTGGTGTCCCTCCCGGGCCTGAGCAACGGATACTCTGGTCAGTGCTATCCGTGGTGGGTATCATTATCTGCACCGCGCCACTCCTCGTAGGGGGCAAGGTCCTGACTACACTTGCCCGCATGTTCTTCTGGACTAACTTCGTCTTCCTGATACCCCTGTTTTTCATACTGGCATTGCTATATGTTCCCGGCGATATATGGTGGCAGGGTTTCAAGGGGTTCTTTACCTTCGGCTATATACCAGAAGACGCTGACTGGCTGGCGATGGCCGCCGTTGCTGGGTACGCAGGCCTTGCATCCTATGCTGGCTTGCTTATCTCCAATTACTACAGGGATGCTGAGTGGGGTATGGCAAAGAAGGTGGGTTTCATCCCAAGCCTCGTCGGCGGGAAGAAGGTGGCCTTTCTGGTAAAGGGGTTTATGCCAAAGGTGAGCCCGGAGAATATGCAGAGGGCAAAACAGTGGTACAGGTACCTTCACATGGAGCTGTGGCCCGTATTCTTCCTCTTCTGTTTCTTGACCATGTGGTTTCCATGTATCCTGTACTACAGGTTCGTGCCTGTTGAAGCGGCAGTTGAACCCGGCTTCGGCTTCGCAGCGGTGCTTGCCAAGTATATGAGTGGGGTACTCGGAGCAGCTTGGTGGGTAGTGTTGATCGCCTTGCTCTTTGTGTTCTGGCCAGATGGAACAGGATTAATAGATGCCCTGCTGAGGGAGCTGACGAACATCATATGGAACAGCTTCCCAGGCCTCTATAAAAAATGTAAGGGGGATGTCAGGCCCTTATACTACGGGATACTTGCAATCTTCACGGCCATATGGTTGGGAATGATCGCTGCTGGAACGAAACCATTAATCATGGTGCTCCTCGCTGGGACCTTTGCCAACATAAGCGGTGTGCTGTATGTAATTGGGCTGTTGGGGGTTAACTACACCCTTCTTCCAAAGGAGTACAGGTTTTCGAAAATCGAGGTGGGGTTCATCTGCTTTGCCATCGTGTTCTATGGATTTTTCTTCACGAACTTCGCGTTACACCAGTTCTTTGGCATAGGACTCTAGCCTGCTTCCTTATGCGCTCAGACTGAAACGGACCGAGACCTCTGTCTCCTGTTCCACCAGGCGGCTGGAGAGCCATTCGGAAGCGTGGTGCAAACCGACCTTTTGAATGGATTGTAGCTGAAGCTCGACTTCAGGGACTCTGAAAAGTTCAGATATAAAGGGATTCTCTACCAAGGGAAGCGCACTCCTGTGATTGTCCCCCAATCAATGGGTGATAGCTGAGATTCAATCAAACAACCTTGCGTTAATCGTCTTAACTTGCTCTGACAATCCTTCTTTTGTTTTTTGTTTCATCTTTGATTTGAATGCTGTGATGAATTGCTCTACAAACATGCAATGAATTGAGGCTATTGGGAAATGTAGAGTTCAGTTAGCAATCGCTCCACAGCGTTGCCGCTGTGTGCTATATCAGAAAGAAACAATTCCAGTTTCTTAGGAGCAGTAAGCACCGGTGGGGTTAGGAGAAAGTGCTTGACTAATTTCCCAAGCCTGCCAATATATAAGTGTTCATGCTGGGTGGTTGCTCCAGGGTTGAAATAGGCCAAAGCAGGGCTGAACCTGAAGTTGGTGTGAATGGCCTACTCTTTTCAAGGGGAAAAGAGTAGGCCTTTTTGTTGAGCCGATAAGGCCAAACCATCTGTGAGGGTGGGACGGCAAGCAACGGGTCTAGGGGGAGGAGATCCCGGCTTCTGAGCACAGGTATTAAAAGCACACTGCCTTTGAGAGTATGGTAAAAGGCAAACTGTTCTCTCCGGCTTAATTCGGGCTAAACAGTAAGCCGCCGGGTTAAGAAATCTAGCGGTTTGAAATTTAAGATTAATTCTAATTAAGAGTCAAACGGAGATGTGCCCCATTTTTACCCGTTTTCTTGATTGTGCCTGACTCGTATATGTCCTTGCATCTTTTCCCGTTTTAATATGGCGGCCTCAACAAATTTGCCCCTGAGTCTACTTGGGGAAAGAATGAAATGCCGAAAATGCCAGTTTGATAATCCGGAGGGCGCCAAGTTCTGCGATGAGTGCGGTAATAGATTAGAAGCTATCTGCCCGCAGTGTCAGAAGCTGAATCCGCCTGGCAGCAAGTTCTGCAATGAATGCGGACACGATCTAAGAAAGCCTACAGAAGCTCCTGCCATCGACTACGATCAGCCCGAATCCTACACCCCTAAATTCCTTTCCGATAAAATCCTTGCTAATAAAAGCTCTATCGAAGGTGAGCGTAAATTTATAACCGTACTCTTTGCTGATGTGACCAACTTCACTGCCATCTCTGAAAAGCTCGACCCTGAGGAGGTTCACCAGCTCATGGATGGATGCTTTAAGATCCTGATGGATCAGATTCACAAATATGAGGGGACGATCAACCAGTTTACCGGCGACGGGGTTATGGCCCTTTTTGGTGCACCCATTGCCCATGAAGATCATGCACAGCGGGCCTGCTATGCCGCCCTTGCAATACAGAAGGCCCTTGGAGGCTATAGGGATGAGTTGAGGAATGAATTCGGGATTGATTTCAGTATGCGAGTGGGTCTTAACTCAGGCCCAGTGGTTGTGGGTTCCATCGGTGATGATCTTCGGATGGATTACACTGCCGTTGGAGACACGACCAATCTTGCCTCGAGGATGGAGGCCATGGCCAAGCCAGGCCGCATTATGGTTTCAAGAAACACTTATAAGGTTGTCAGGGATTTCTTCGAATTCGAACCTCTGGGCAGAATCCAGGTGAAAGGGAAAGAAGAGACCCTGGAGGCCTATGAGCTGATAAAGGCCAGTGAGGTTGAGACCCGGATTGAAGCAGCAGTCGCAAAGGGTCTGACGCGATTCGTTGGAAGGAAAAAAGAAATGGAGACCCTGAAAGAAGCCTTTGAGAAAGCCAAATCCGGATCGGGTCAGGCCATTGCTATCGTGGGCGAGGCCGGCGTTGGGAAGTCCAGGCTTATCTTGGAGCTGAAGGACATGCTCCCCAAAGGGGATTACACGTACCTGGAGGGCCGCTGCCTCCACTTTGGGGGCTCCATGGCTTATCTACCCATATTGGATATCCTGAGATCCCACTTTGACATAAAGGAGGGAGACCGGGAATATCTTATCAAGAAAAAGATGGAAGAGAAGGTCTCCCAACTCGATGCGGAGCTAAAAGTCGCCATTCCCCCCTTCCACGAGCTCTTATCCCTCAAGGTGGATGATGAAGCATACCTCAAGCTTGAGCCCAAGCAGAAGAGGGAGAGGACCTTTGAGGCCGTAAGGGGCCTACTCATCAGAGAGAGTCAAGATAAGCCCCTCATCCTTGTTGTGGAGGACCTTCCTTGGATTGATAAGACCTCTGAGGAGTTTTTAGACTATCTGATCGGGTGGCTGACAAATACCCGTATCCTTTTGATCCTCCTTTATCGGCCGGAATATACGCATCAATGGGGGAGCAAATCCTTTTATATCAAGATCGGTGTGGATCAACTCTCCACCAACAGCAGCGCCGAGCTGGTGCAGTCTATTCTTGAGGGGGGAGAGGTAGTGCCCGAGCTCATGGAACTCATCCTCAGTAAGGCTGGAGGAAACCCTCTTTTCATGGAGGAGTTTACCCATAGCTTAATTGAAAACGGCTCCATTGAGAGAAAGGGTCATCAGTATGTGTTAAGCAGAGAGGTATCATATATTCAGATCCCCGATACCATCCAGGGGATTATTGCAGCCAGGATGGATCGGTTGGAGGAGAACCTCAAACGCACGATGCAGGTCGCATCTGTTATTGGAAGGGATTTTGCCTTTCGCATCCTTCAGACCATCACCGGGATGAGGGAGGAGCTCAAGTCCTATCTTATCAACCTTCAGCGATTGGAGTTCATCTATGAGAAAGGGCTGTTCCCGGAGCTGGAATACATCTTCAAACACGCCTTGATCCAGGAGGTCGCTTATACCAGCCTACTTCTCAAGAGGAGAAAGCAGATCCATGGGCAGATAGGAATAGCCATAGAGCAAATCTACCCTGAGAGGTTGGAGGAGTTCTACGAGATGCTGGCATATCATTATTCCAAGAGCGATGACTCCGGAAAAGCCTACCAGTACCTGAAGTTATCTGGACAAAAAGCGATGAGAAACTTTTCCACGTGGGAGGCCTTTCGTTTTTTCAAAGAGGCGCTGCAGGTACTCAAAAAAAAGCCCGAGACTGAAGAAAATCTAAAAGAGCAGCTCGATGTTCTTCGTTTATTGACGATCCCCGTTAGATTTCTGGGCTATCCTCAAGATTCCCTCCAGATCCTTCAGGAGGGTGAACGGCTCTCAAAGGAGATCGGAGATGAAAAAAGTCTTGCAATCTTTTACAGCAGGATGGGGAATTATTATACAGTAAAAGGAAGAAAACTAGTTCTGGGTATAAAATATTCCGAGAAATCCTTTCAAAATGCCGAGAAGGTACACGATATTGAATTGATGGCTAGAGCTGGATGGGATCTTTGTAGTTCTTACGCCATATCAGGGCAGTACTTAAAGCTAACTGATGTAGCTCCAAAGGTCATCGCTTTGCTTGAAAAAACAAGAAAAGAGCATGAGTCTTTCGGCACAGGACTAAATGTATATTCTGTACTTTACTCATTCTATGGGGTCTATATGCTGTATTATTTGGGAAATCTTGAGGAAGCAAAGCCCTTATTTGAGAAAGGTCTTCGTTTTGCATCCAAGATCAATGACAGAACGAGCTTGGGATTGATAGAATATAATTACGGTATGTCCTTTCTCATTAGGGGAGACGGGAAAAGTGTTATAGAGCATTTTCAAAATGCTATTAGGTATTCGGAAGAAGTAAAATATATCCTTATACTAGGCCTGGCCTGGACTGGGTTAGGATGGGGATATCATCTTTTAGGAAATTCAAAAACCGCCCGAAGGTATGCTGAAAAGGGCCTTAAAATCCAGAGGGATGCGGGAGTTCGATTTTGGCTTTCTCTCCATTTTTTATTATTAGGTATGGTCCATTTTGATTCAGGTGATCTCAAAAACGCCCAAGACTGTATAGAGGAGGCATTAAGGTTGTCACAGAGTAATCATGAAAAAGAATGGGAAGGATATTCAAACATTTGGCTGGGAAGGATATTGGGGAAATCAGAGAAATCACCAGCAGGTAAAGGGGAAGAATATATCCTACAAGGAATCAAGATGTCCGATGAACTCAAACTAAAACCATACTGCGCTCAGGGGTATCTGTTCCTGGGAGAGCTTTACGCAGATAGGGGTCAGAGGGAAAAGACACTTGCAAACTTGAAAAAGGCAGAAGGGATGTTTCAGGAGATGGGAATGGATTATTGGCTCGCCAGGACACAGGAAGTCCTAGGAAGGCTGTAGGAGGTTTTGGTCGGGCAAAAGTTTTAAAGGAGGGCAAAGATGGCAAAGATCTTTGAACCCATCACAATTGGGACCATGGAACTGAAGAACCGGATAGTCGCTTTGCCCACAGTGATGAGCTATGCTGATCGGGAGGGTTACCCAACCCATCAGATGATCGAAACTTATCGCAAGAAAGCTGAAGGGGGCGCAGGTTTGATTATCGTTGAGGCCACTTATATGCGGCCGGACGGAAGCTGTTTCTTCGGAATGCAGGGTATTTACACGGATAAAATGCTCCCCTACCTGAACGATATAGTTGAAGCCATACATGAAATGGGGTCCAAGGCCTGTATTCAAATCATGCATGGCGGTCGGCAAGCAAATCCACGTGTCACCAAACAGCCTCTGGTTGCTCCTTCCAAACATTACAATCCCATTGTCCCCGGACCGGCTGGCGAGGCGCGGTCGATGAGCAAAGAAGAGGTTAATCAGATGCTAGATCAATACGTGGAATCTGTTGCCTTGGCTAAAGAGGCCCGCTTCGATTGTGTCGAACTTCATTGCACACACGGCTTCCTAATTAACCAGTTCATGAGTCCCTACACCAACAAGAGGAAGGATGAATATGGGGAACTGCTCGCCTTTCCCACGGAATTAATCCGCCGATGTAAAAGGACTTGTGGAGAGCATTATCCAATCCTGATTCGGATGACAGTAGATGAGAAACTTCGAGAAATCGGCATGAAAGAACAGGGAATTACACTTGATTTAGCCAAGGAATTCGTACCCAAGTTGGTCGAGGCGGGTGTGGATTGTCTTGATCTTTCAATGGGTATCGCTGAAACTGTGCATTATACTATGGAGCCCATTTATTTTAGACCTGCTGGTCGAATTTACTCCGATTTTGCCCCGATCAAACAGGTCTCTACAGTTCCGGTTATCGGCCGTGGCCGGGTTAACGATCCCCGACTTGCCATGAAGATCATTGAAGACGGACAGCTTGATTTAATTGGGTTGTGCCGCCAATTAATTGCTGATCCATTGACTCCGCGTAAAATGATGGAAGGTCGATATGAAGATGTCCGTCGGTGCATCGCCTGCGACATTGGGTGCTCTGAACGTCTATTCGATCAGCTACGCATCCGTTGCGCTGTAAATTACAGTCTCGGGATGGAATACCGGGAGTATTATGGACCTCCAAAAGTACAGTCGCCCAAGAAAGTCCTCGTTGTCGGTGCCGGTCCAGGGGGTTTAGAGGCCGCTCGGGTTTGTGCTGAGCGAGGACATAAGGTTGAGCTGTGGGAAAAATCAGAAAAAGCTGGCGGTATGGTTAAGTTGGCCTCCTCGGCACCATCCATTTTGACTCAGGACCTTTGGCATATTATTCCGTGGCTCCAAAGGCAATGCAAAAAACTTGGTGTGAAATTCGAGTTCAATAAAGAGGCCACCCTTGAGGACATGGAAAGGGGAGATTGGGATGCCATAGTCCTCGCTACGGGGTCCTCCCTGAGCAAACCGCAGATTCCAGGCCAGGACCAGGTCAAGGTGATATACTTAGACGATTATTACTTCGGGAAGTCCCCCATTGGTCAAAGGGTTGTCGTGCTGGGTGGACAAGAGGGAGCAGAGGCGGCCTATTCTCTGGCCAAGGAAGGGAAGCAGGTGACTCTGCTGTCAGAAACCGCTGATTATGCAGATGCACCCTATATTTATATAATACGCAGAATGACCCTCCAACTGATGATACAAAAAGAAGAGAATATTAATGTTATGACAGATCTAAAAATCATGGAATTTACCAGGGACGGCCTTCATATCAAAGATAGTAGTGGCCAAGAGCAGACACTTCGCGCCGACACCTTTTTAGTTGCCCTAGGAAGGATCCCCAATAGGGAATTGGCAAATGACCCCAGCCAGAAACAACGTCCAAGTGTATTCGAGATTGGAGATTGCAATCAGCCACGTCGTATCATGGAGGCTATCCACGAGGCGAACGCCGTTGCAAGAGCGATCAATTAAACCACTGATTTCACCTTTATCACTGAACCTCACTTCTCTTCGAGCAAGGCGACAGCAGATGGATAGAATACGATCGGGTCTATGAGAAGATGTGGAAAGACATGGCCAGGGTAACGTTTCCCGAGGAGCAGGAAGAGGAGGTTCGGCAAATGGATCAAGACATCTACGAGAAAGCCTATAAGTTCTTCATATACTCCCCCTTGACCCTCTACGCCGTGAACAAGGAAGTCGATTTTGTTCCGCAGAAGGATACCTTTTTACGCCCCAGGGAGACCTCTGTGACCGACAATCACTGGTCGGTTCGGGAGGAAAAGAAATAGATTCCCTACCTCTTGGTTTTGATTACTGGTTACGATGTTTAATGAATAGGCAGCTCTTCTTAGCTCACGAGGATAGGCTGACAGAAAATGACGAGAAAACAAAAGCGGCTGGATAGCACAATATACGGTACTGAAAGTGAAGAGCTCGAGACTCTCCTGAAGATAAGCCGGTCGCTGCATCAATACAGAGATCTCAATGACCTGATTGAGTATATCATCAATCAGGTAACTGAAGTTATGCTCGCTGAAACAGCTTCAGTTATCTTACATGATGAGAGAAAGAATGAGTTCGCGTTTCGCTGGTCGACTGATATTCCGGAACGTAGGGAGAAGCTTGGTGAACTCCGTTTTCCCGTCTCCAAAGGGATCGCCGGCAGTGTGTTAAAGAGCGAAAGAGGAGAACTGATACTGGACGTTACCAAAGATCCTCGCCACTATAGGAAGATCGACGATGCCACGGGGTTTAAGACAAAGTCCATGATCACAGTACCGCTCAAGACCAAAGAAAAACCAATCGGCGTGTTAGAAGTCGTTAATAGAAGGGAAGGAATTTTTGGCGAGAAGGATCTGGACTTCATGATGACCCTTGCGCCCATAATCGCCATGGCACTGGACAATGCAAGGGTGTACAGCGAGCTTGAGAGGGCATATGGGGAACTCCAGCTCGTTGATAAAGGCAAAGATGATCTTATCAAACAGACCAAGAATGAGGTTGCCTTTCTTCGACGAGAGGTTGAGAGGCATTACCGGTTTGAGAACATCATAGCAAGCAGCCGACCTATGATGGAGGTATTCAGGCTGTGTGAACGGGTAATTGACTCCGACATCACTGTTTTAATCGAGGGGGAGACGGGCACAGGGAAGGAGCTTATCGCCCGTACCATCCACTATAATGGGCCGCGAAAAAGCAGGCCCTTTGTCACACAGAACTGCGGCGGCATCCCTGATACCCTTCTGGCAAGCGAGCTTTTTGGACATAAGAAGGGGGCTTACACTGGAGCCTTTGCAGATAGAAAGGGACTATTCGAGGTCGCCCACGGCGGCACGGTGTTCCTGGACGAGGTCTCGGAGATGTCCGCCGCGATGCAAGCCAGTCTTCTGCGAGTCATACAGGAAGGCGAAATCAGGCCCTTAGGGTCTGAGCTCACCAAGAAGGTGGATGTTAGGGTGATCTCCGCGACAAACAAGAGCCTGGAGGAAGAAGTGAGAGGAGGGCGGCTCAGGGAAGATCTCTTTTACAGGCTCAGCGTGTTCACCATCAAACTGCCACCGGTGCGTGAGCGGATAGGAGACATTCCCGTTCTGGCAAATCATTTTGTCAGAAAACTCAATAAAAAGACCGCCAAATCTATCAAAGGGCTGAGCCAGGAAGCCGTGGATTCTCTATTGGCCTATCCCTTCCCTGGAAATGTGAGAGAATTGGAGAACGAAATCGAAAGGGCCGTTGCCATGGCGGAGGATGGCAAGTTCGTTGAGGTGTCTCATCTTTCCGAAAAAATCCGCCTCAAATCGATCACGGGTTACCCTGGATTCCAGCCCCACGGCTGCCTGAAGGAGATGGTTGAGGCATTAGAGAAGTCAGTTCTCTCTAAGACGCTCGCAAAGTGTACCGGCAACAAGACCAAGGCAGCAAAGGAGTTGGGGCTGAGTCGATACGGTCTAACGAAGAAGATACAGCGATACGGTCTTTGACTTAACCTGCCAGGTTAGTTGCCACTTTCCAGCCAACTTAGTTTACATCCCTCAAACTGCTCCATCCCTGGAGTATCTTCCGAATTCATCTTTAGGACTGTCAACTCAGTTGGCATTTCTTGAGAGAGTGATGACCCTCTTCCCGCAGATCCTACCCATCTCGATTCTCAGAAAAGCATGTCATATCAATTAGTTGAGCAAATGCTCCCGAGTTTTTTTCGCAGCCTCGCGTTTGGCACACAGGTTGCTGGGTAAAATATAGAACCTAGCTCCGTGTCAGGTTGAAAGGAGGTGATGGAGAGGGGATCATTTAAGATCAGAAGGAGGCAGAGTTTTTTAATCAACAGCTCAATTCTGAACTTCAAAAAAAGGAGGAAAGAATCATGGCTAAAATATCCAAAATAATAGCATTAACAGCCCTGATCATATTAGCTTTTGGTATGACCGCTATTGACAATGCGGTGGCAGATGAGGCGACGAACGAGGCCATTGTCCAGCGCAACGTTGAGGAAATCTGGCACAAGGTAAATGTGGGCATAGCAGACGAGATTGTTGCTGCCAACTACGTCCGTCACCTGCCCGGAGGTAAGGAGATCCGTGGCCGAGAAGCCTACAAGAAATTTGTCACCGGCTATATGACCGCCTTCCCCGACATGCGTTGGAATATAGATATAATGATTTCAAAAAGGGACTATGTAGCGGTCTTACTTTCAGGTAGCGGCACACACACGGGTCCAGGAATGGGTCCGCCTACCGCCAAGAAGGTAACAGACACATCAATCATCATCTACCACTTAGCTGGCGGTAAGATGGTTGAAGACTGGCTGATGTATGACACCCTGGGCTTCATGCAGCAGCTCGGCTATCAGCTTGTCCCTCCGGGCGGAGAGTAACTCCTTTAGCCTACCTTTACGGTGAGGTAGGTTAGGAAAAGTTCAAACGGGGTGGCCGCCAGATCGCCTAACGAGGTAATAATTGGCTATAAGCCTAAGGTAAGTCTTAACAGCGGTTTTTTAAGCTATGTGATCAGAAAAAGGCAGGGTCAGCAATGGTCCTGCCTTTTTTGTTTAGTTTAAGATGAATTTCACAGTCTTCATTGAAGCTTCAATCTGGTTATTTGCGTTTCAAATAATCAGAAGTGAACCCAGTCTACTAATTTTCAGGAACCCGAGCTCAGCCCCAACAATCTGCCCTTTGATTACCTCAAGCTGATCGAGTCCTGTGGTCAGAGTCTGCTTATCCCATCGGAAGGGAAAATGTCTGACCCGGACTCAGGATGACTTGCTTAGGTGCACTTGGATCTTCTTTACAGGCCTGCTCCAATAATTCTGCAAAACGGACGATTTCAGGTAGTCCTGGGTCGTCGTGATGGCACGGAATTGCATAGTCAAGTCGCAACCACCGGCAGGCCATGGCAGCCTCTTCAGCGGTCATCTCCCCTGTCAGATATTCGGGCACACCATGGGCTGCGCCCCTATGTTCGCGCGGCACACCCACATTAATCAATCCCACAGTGGGTTTATAGAGCTCGGCGATGAGCTTGAGATCGCTGAAGATCCCCGTGTCGCCACTATGGTAGATACGCACGCCTTCACCTGCGTAGATAATGAACCCCAGGGGGATGCTTGAAAAGGCATGGCCGTCCTCAACCTGGATGTACGACCAGTGGTGAGACTCGACCGGTCTGACTCGAACCCCGGCCTCCTCGATCATCATGCCCCAGGGTATAGCCCTGAGACGGTCTCCACTGATCCCGCGATGCATTAAATAGCCTCGCACATCAGCACCACAGATAAGTTTGAGATCCATGAACCGATGCAGAATCGCCTCCGTGTCGCCAAGGTGGTCATGGGCAGCATGGGTGACCAGAAGCAGGTCCAGATGGTCCAGATCAGCCACCTTAATGGGGCTGACTGGATTTTCGTCAAGGTAAGGATCGATGAGGATCCGCTTGCCTCCGGAGGTGATGATCTCAAATGCAGCAGTGCCCAGAAAACGGATGGAAACAGACATGGTCTTTCTCCTCATTCAATAGATTGCGATGATGGGACCTGAGCTACAGTACCAAAATCATAACGGGGGTGCAAATAGCTCGATCCCAGGGGTGCGTCATAGTAAAACCTAACATATTGATTCCTTGGCTCATCTGTGGGTATGGGTATCTTTTTTTTCATTATGCCCTCACATGGTTCAGACTAGTGGGCGTTTCAAAATGGTTTATAGAGATGGAGCCTATTATTCTAAGGCTTATGGCGCACTAAACCATTTTGAAACGACCCAATAAGGCCTTGCGTTATAGGGCATAATAAAAAAAAGATACCCATACCTTGCACTTTGACGTTACTCTGACCTCGATGCCACCATGGTTGACCTCGGGCAGGGGAATTTGGTAGTGTCATGATTCGGTTGACGTCCGTAAAACTAAAAGCTACAGAAGATATCAGCGGGTGGAGCTATGGAAAAAGAGAGCGTTCCATTTGGCATGGCCATGGGTATGAAGGTTGCCTTCTGCAATGCCATATCAGTTCACTTGTCACAAGTCGAGAGACTCATATGGGTCTCAGGCC
>Ga0209427_10004162_pt1 | contig 16773 bp, 16 predicted proteins | sample DeeMarSWOR136_30_FD_187465 | JGI IMG/M metagenome (GOLD analysis project Ga0209427, IMG submission 187465) | Marine sediment microbial communities from White Oak River estuary, North Carolina - WOR-1-36_30 (SPAdes) (version 2) | ecosystem: Environmental > Aquatic > Marine > Intertidal zone >...
ATTAAAGAAAATTTTAAATCATTCCCCATTGCAATTAACTATCGGATCAATGCTGGCTTTATTCCAAAGGATCACTGGACCCAGGATGCGGAGATCGGGGGCGGCAGGATCATCGGCGAAGTATGTCATTTTGTTGATCTCTGTTCATATTTAGTCAGCAGCAAACCAATTACGGTCGCTGCTTTTGTACTGGATTCCCAACAGCAATTAAATGATACAGTAATCGTTACACTGAAATATGAGAATGGATCAATTGCAACGATCTCTTACTTTTCCAATGGCAGCAAAGCTTTACCAAAGGAATATTTAGAAGTCTATGGTCACGGTGTGAGCGCAATTCTAAATGATTTCAAAGAGTTAGCTATTTATGGTAAAAAAAAGAAACGAATCAAATCGATGAGGCAGGATAAAGGGCATCAACAGGAGGTCTACCAGTTTTTAGATGCAATCAAATTGGGTAAACCTTGTCCAATTCCCTTTGAGGAGATTTATCTCTCCAGTCTTATTCCATTTAAAATTATTGAATCAATTCGTACTGGCCAAACGATAGCTATTGGAGATCCTCAAATTTAATTATCAATTACCCAATCACCCAATTACCTAATCACCCAATTACCTAATTACCTAATTTCCCAATTACCAAAAAGCAATCGAATGGTTAACAAAAACTTATTAGAAGATATCATTCTGAAACATTACGATTATCTAAAAGGAGTAAATTTTCAAGGCTGGGACGTTTTAGATGGTTTAAACAGCAGACTGTTTCATAAGCTCCCTTTGCATCATAACAAATATTTTCGCCTATTCTGGATTCAATTATTTAGAAGATCGCCAATAAATTTAAGAAAGTTAACGCTGATCCCGAAAGAATATAATCCCAAGGCATTGGCATTGTTCATTAGCGGACTTCTAAATTTGTATAAATATTATCGAGATAAATCATATCTCGAACAAGCCACAAAATTATACAATCAACTATTGGATTTAAAAACAAAAGATTATGAGGATCTTTGCTGGGGATATAATTTTGACTGGCAGGCAATGGCATTCAATGTCCCGAAATTCAAGCCAAATATGGTATGTTCCATTTTTGGAGGGCATGCCCTGCTCGACCTTTTTGAAGTCACCCAATCCAATTGTTATTTGAACGAAGCTCAGCAAGTTTGCCAATTCATTTTAAACCATCTGAAATTAGTTGAAGCACCTGATAAGCTCTGCTTTGCCTATATTCCTGGTGAACCGGCTATCATTCACAACGTGAATATGCTTGGGGCAGCGTATTTATCTCGACTTCACAATTTGGCAGGATTGGATAATTATCGATCCTTAGCAGAAAAATCAATTCGATTTTCGGTTGGTCATCAAAGAGAAGATGGCGCCTGGAGTTATGGGAATCAAAACCATCATGGCTGGGTTGATAATTTTCATACTGGTTATAATCTGGTTTCAATTCATCACTATCAGCAAAACTGTAATAACTTTCAATTCGAAGATGCCCTGATTAAAGGATTGGATTTCCATTTGAAAAATCATTTTACCAAAAATCTGCTGCCCAAGTATTCTGATCGCAATATTTTTCCTTTGGATATCCACTGTTTTGCCCAGGCGTTAATCACTTTCATTATTCTACAGGAATACATTCCACAATATGAATATAAAATTAAATTGATGTTAAACAATGTGCTAAATTTGCTCTGGGATAAGCGGCATTGTTACTTCTGGTACAAGAAATCAAGATTGTTTAAGAGCAAGATTCCTTACATCCGCTGGTCCCAGGCATGGATGTTCTACGCATTAACTTACTTATTGGCAGGCTTAGATGAATAATAGAATCGAATTGATGGGTTATCCGGTCGACAATTTAACTACTCAAGAAATCATTCAGAAAGTTAACGATGCCATAAAACTGCATCATAAGACTCATATTGTTGCAATCAATGCAAATAAGTTTTATCAACTCCGATGCGACAGACTGCTTTCTAAAATTCTTAAAAATTCAGAGATTGTTATTCCGGAATATACCTTTGTCTGGGCGTCCAGAGTGATTGGAACACCACTTGTGGAACATATTGGGGGAATTATGTTAATGCGGAGCTTGCTTGAGGTATCTGCAGAAAACCATTACTCTTTTTTCTTTCTGGGTGCCAAAAATGAGGTCATTGAAATGATGATTTCAAATATCCAGAGGAAAAATAAGGATGTGAAAATTGCAGGCTGGCATCATGGTTATTTCAACGATGAGAATCAGGTAATTGAAAAAATCAATAAAAGTATGGCAAATATTTTACTGGTCGCCCTGGGTGTGCCAAAACAAGAATACTTTATCTATCATAATAGAAATAGAATAAATGTCCCCATTATGATGGGGGTGGGGGGGAGTTTTGATGTTTTTGCTGGTATCCGCCGTGAAACTCCTTCCTTTTTGCGTCACGGCTTTGAATGGATTTTCCGCATGATTCAGGATCCTAAAAGTTTATGGAAAAGATATTTGACAATCAATCCATATTTTGTTTTCCAGGTGTTGAAGCATAAGATCAAAAGAAATTCAAACTCAAATTATCCGCTAAGACAGCCTTGCCGTGAACGACAAGGCTAAGACATGGAAGGATGCTGAAGCACCCTCAAAAATTATGCACTTTCAGGGTGGTTCCATATCTTTGCCTGATGGTTCACCATCAGGAGGAAATTTAAATAAAACAATACCCAATATGAAAATTATTAAATTTCTCCATACAATCACAAACATAATTTTATTTCAAATAATTTTGGTGATAGCACCAGGGATTGCCCAGAATCACCTGACGATACCGACCTATCATTGGTCGTATTCATATATCCAGCAACTGCGGGTGCGAGGCTACCTGAGTGAACTGAATACCATTCAACAGCCTTACACCGTAGCGCAGCTTTTGAACAACCTGGCGAAGCTACAGGAGCAAATTCGGCAAAATGCTGTTACACTTTCTTCGCAGGATAAGTGGCTGATCGATTTCCTGATTGATGAATTTCAGGATGATGATTTTAAAAACAAAGACGATGCCAAATTGATATTTCGACCAGGAATTTGGGCGAATGGATTGGTAAATAATTCAGATGGCGAGACGAAATTTTATGGGCAGGTCCGCAGTCAACTGGGATTCAATTTTGGTAATAAACTGTCATTTTACAATGGCATTCTGGCAGATCAATCGCTATTGGATGATCCTGATTATGTTGGGAAAAAGTGGCGGGGTTTTGCTGCTTACACAGAACAGGCCTATGTGCGTTTTAATCACTCCTATTTTCAATTTACACTTGGGCGGGATTTTTTAAATTGGGGTTCGGGAAAAACTGGCAGATTACTTTTTTCGGATAATGCCCAGCCCCTGGATCTGGTTGAATTCAATATCAAATATAAGGGCATAGCTTTCACGGCGATGGCAGCCAACCTGAATCAATGGCGGCTGGCAGATTCATTGGTTCAGAAATATAATGTCTGTAAAGCAAACCGTTATGTCACCGCCCATCGCCTGACTTTCAATTTTAAGAATAAGTTTCATTTCGGTCTAACCGAAGCTTTACTATACGGCGGTCCGCACAGCACCTGGGAGTTGAAGTATCACAATCCGCTACTCTATTACCACGGCGAACTGTTAAACGGCGGCGGTTATGACGGCAACGGATTTCTTTATGTTGATTTCGATCTGTATCCCTGGCGCAACTGGGAATTTTATGGAGAAGTTCTGGTTGATGATTTTCAGGTGGAAAAAACAGTTGATGGCGATCTGGAACCAAATGAAATTGGAATGATTTTTGGATTTCAACACAGCGATTTATTTGGTTTGCATGGAACCATGGTGGGGCTGGAGTATGTGAAAATTGCCAATCGCACTTATAATTCGGAAAAAGACTGGGAAAAATTTGTACATTTCAAGAAACCAATCGGCTATCATTTGGGCAATAATTTTGATCGCTGGAATTTAACAGCAAGTTACTGGTTTCTAAAAGGCTGGCAGGCAGGCGTGGATCTGGATTATATTCGGAAGGGACAGGGATCAATCCTCGATCCCTGGAATACACCCTGGACGAATTATACGGTTGCGCAGGGTTATAAAGAACCTTTCCCCTACGGAATCGTTGAGAAATCGTTTTTGGCAACTTTTAATCTCAGGTTTCATGTCAGAGTCAACATATTTTTAGCAAGTCAAATTGTTTATCAAGATATTGATAATGCATTTCATGTGGTTGGAAGAAAGGAGGCGATGTGGTCTTTGTTTTTGAAATTGCATTGGAATTTTAAAGGGAAATTTTTTTATTAAATTTAGCATAACTGAAAAATAGAAGGAAGTTAAATCCATGAATTGTTTAGTTGCCGGCGGAGCTGGTTTTATCGGCTCTCACACCGTAGATGCATTATTAGCGAGAGGATATGAAGTAAGAATTTTGGATAATTTATCAAAACCGGTTCATCTCAAGGGAAAGCCAGATTATATTCCTGACGAAGCAGAATTTATGCTGGGGGATGTCCGCAATAAGCAGGATTGGGAGCGGGCACTGGAAGGAATCGATGTGGTTTATAATTTTGCGGCTTATCAGGATTATCTTCCTGATTTCAGTAAATTTCTTCATGTAAACAGCTTCGGGACTGCTTTACTGTACGAAATTATTGTTGAGAAAGAGCTTCCAATTAAAAAGGTGATTGTTGCCTCTTCCCAGTCAGTTTATGGTGAAGGAAAATATCGTTGTCCACGCTGTAATAGAATTAAGTTTCCTGATATAAGAGAGGTTGAAAATTTGGAGAAGGGAGAATGGAATCATCGCTGTCAGGACTGCTCAACACCGCTTCAAGCCATGTGGACCAATGAGAAACGTGTGAATCCCCAGAATCAATATGCATTGTCCAAATATTCACAGGAACAGTTGAGCTTACATTTGGGCAAACGTTATCAAATTCCCTCGGTTTGTTTAAGATATTCCATTGTCCAGGGACCAAGACAGTCAATTTATAACGCCTATTCTGGCGCGTGTCGAATATTTTGCTTAAGTTTGTTTTTTGATCGCCAGCCCCCGGTTTATGAAGACGGCATGCAGGTTCGCGATTTTGTAAACATTTACGATGTGGTAGAAGCAAACATAAAGGTGATGGAATCTCCCCAGGCAGATTACTGCGTGTTCAATGTCGGCGGTGGAAAGACCTATACTGTGTTAGATTTTGCGAAACTTGTTGCTCAAGTTTTTAACAAAAAGATAACACCAAAGATTACAGAACAGTACCGATTTGGTGACACCCGTCATATATTTTCTGATATTTCAAAGTTAAAATCAATTGGATGGAAGCCAAAACACTGTGTCGAAGATAGCATTACAGCTTATGTAGAATGGCTGAAGCAGCTTCAGGAGATTGACAATGTTTTAGATCAATCTGAACAAAAGATGAAAGACCTGAATGTTGTTCGTTACCCTCAAAAAAGGTTGTCAAAGAAACAGCGGCTTACTGCAGTTGCTTAGCCATCTGCCAAGGGAAATAGCTGGTGAACTCACTCAATTTACTTAAAAAACTTAATTCTAATTATGAAAGCATTTCTATTAGCTGCCGGTAATGGGACGCGGCTGAGACCACTAACATACACGATTCCAAAATGTCTGGTCCCGATAAATGGACATCCCCTGCTCCATTATTGGCTGAAGTTGTTCGAGGAATGTGGAATCACTGATGTGCTAATTAATTTACATCACCTGCCGGATTTGATATTTGATTTCATATTCCAGAATAAATTCAACCTTAATATTCACACAGCTTATGAGCAGGAATTGTTGGGCAGTGCCGGGACAATTCGTACTAACTTTGATTTTGTTAGCAGGGATAGAGCATTTTTAATCTGTTATGCCGATAATTTAACCAACATCAACCTGGCCAAAATGATTGATGCTCATCTATCAAAAAAACAGATTTTAACATTGGGACTCTTTCATACTGATAATCCCCAGCATTGTGGTATTGCAGAAGTGGACGAAAATAATACGGTCATAAATTTTGTTGAGAAACCGAAAAATCCCAGGTCGAATTTAGCTGGCGCTGGTATCTATGTTGCCAACCATGAAATTTTCCACTATCTGCCAGAACATTTCCCATCTGATATTGGGTTTGATGTTTTACCTCAGTTGGTCGGGAAAATGCAGGGATATTTTATTAGCGAGTATTTTATTGATATCGGAACAACAGAAAATTATAATCGAGCAATTCGCGAATTCCAGGAAGAATATCTGAGTTTTGAATGTTCAAATTAACAATATGAAAGTTCCAAATCAAAAGTCACAAATTTCAAATACATCCCAATCATCAATTGAGTCAAACAATGAATATATTGAGGCAGGTTTATGATTATTTCACAAACGCCGCTAAGAATCAGCTTCGCAGGTGGGGGAACGGATTTACAATGTTTTTATCGACATGAGGAAGGATGGGTCATCAGCTCGGCGATTGATAAGTTTGTATTTGTGATTATAAAGGAAAGATTCGATGATAAAATTTATATCAATTACTCACAAAAAGAGATTGTTGATAGTGTCGATGAAATTAAGCATGGTCTTGTTCGTGAAGCAATGCGAAAAACAGGGGTTAAAAATGGAATAGAGATCACGACTCTTGCAGATATTCCTTCGACTGGTTCAGGATTGGGTTCATCGAGTAGTGTTACCGTAGGTTTGTTGAATGCGTTGTATGCTTTTAAAGGCGAATTAATAACGGCAGAGAAATTAGCAAAGGAAGCCTGTGAGATTGAAATTGACATCCTGAGAAAACCCATCGGTAAACAGGATCAATATATCGCTGCCTATGGCGGTGTGCGCTTTTTTCGATTTATGCCCGATGAAGAGGTAATCGTTGAACGGATAAATTTAAATAATAGTCATAATCGGCAATTTGGATCGAATTTGCTGTTATTTTTTACCGGCAAAACTCGAAGTTCAGATAAAATATTAAATGAACAATCAGAAAATACCGTTCACAAGATGGAAGTTTTGAGGCAAATGAAACATCATGCTGGTGAAATTAAAGAGTGCATTCTTACCAATCAATTTAATCAAGTGGGATCTATTTTAGCCAATAGTTGGGAATTTAAGAAAAAAATGGCAAGCCAAATTTCCAATGGCGATATTGATGAAATGATTAATCGAGCAATGAATGCTGGCGCACTTGGGGGAAAGATTTCTGGCGCTGGTGGCGGTGGATTTTTACTTCTGTATTGTCCACGAGAAAATCAGAATAAGGTCCGGGAAGCGCTGAAAGAATTCCGCGAGTTTCCATTTTTCCTGGAAAAATACGGTTCTAAAATAATTTTTAATATGGGGAGATACGAATGGAAATGATCAAAGAGTATTTCAACCGAGTGTATGCAGCGTGTAATTCTGTTCGAATAAGGGAAAATACACAACTTATCCAAATACTGGAACATGCATATCATAATAATAAGCATATCTTTATCTTCGGTAATGGAGGAAGCGGTGCCACTGCATCACATTTTTGCGAAGATTTAGGTAAAGGTACGCTTAATGGGAAAAAAGATATTAAACGATTCAAAACGATTAGCCTCACAGATAATGCGTCATATATTTTGGCCTGGGCAAATGATGAGGGCTTTGAAACCATTTTTGAACAGCAGTTGAGAAATCTGGCGCAACCCGGAGATATTGCAATCGGTATCAGCGGCTCTGGCAACAGCCCAAATATCATTCGGGCGATTGATTTTGCCAATAAAAATGATATGATTACCGTTGGAATGACCGGTTTTGATGGTGGTAAGTTGAAAAGGATCGCCAAATACACTTTACACATTCCAGTGAATGATATGGGAATTGCGGAATGCGTTCATTCGATAATCACTCACTATATTACTGATTACCTGCGGGAAAAAATAAATAGTGAACACCGGGATATAAATAAGGTGGTAACAATTTTTGATGATAAAGTGGAACAACATCGAATGGTTGAAGCTGTTGATTTTTAATAAATTTTGTTATTCAGAAGCTAATGTTTCATTTCAAAAATTTTAAATATCTTAACTTAGAATAAGTAAACAATTCCCAAACTTATCTTCGGTCCGCTATAATTATCCGTAAAAACGATAGTCCTGTTGAATTTTACATAGTGATACCGAAATTCCATAGCAATGAAAAATTTCTGAGAGATTTTAAAATCAAAACCGGTACCAACATTAATCCCAATGCCAATTTCGACCTGGGGATCACTCTTCACATCTTTTTCACTTCCAACAAACCAACCCAAGCCATAGCTCACGTAAGGATTTACAATCACATCTGCAAGAATTGAGTACTTCAAATCAACCAAAATTGAGATAATTTCAATCGATTTTTTAGGGTCAACAGCTTCTTTGGTGCTATAGCTCCAGTACCCCAGGCTTGAACGGAATGTCATTCCCCACCGCCAGGGCATTAAAAGCATAGCGCCAAAATAAGGATTTTTTTTGACGTCCTCCAGCAGGGTTAATGAAGCGGATTCAGATATTTCACTGGGTTTCCAACTACCAATTTCTAATCCCAATCCAAGCTTTGAGCTTTCGCTGCTTTCTTGTGAATGGATTGTCATCGGTACCATTAAACAAAAACATAAAATATAAAAACAATTTCGTATTTTGTGAACTGTCAAAAGGATTTATCTCCCCTAAGTTTTTGAAATAATTGAATCTTCACATTGGTCAGATTTGATAATTTATGCAATTTGGAGTTAGCAATCTATTAAGTTAAGTAGTCACTTATTATTTTCATTGCACTGTTGTATCTGGCGTTGGCATTTGTTGAAATCCTATCGGTTTCGCTTTTGGATCGCCAAGTATTTTGATTTCTCCAAATTGGGACTCATATTTTTTAATATTTTCGTCAAGCGCTCTTAATAGAGATTTTGCATGCTGCGGTGTCATAATTACTCGTGCATACACTTTTGTTTTTGGAACGCCAGGCAACATTCTGGTAAAATCAATCACAAATTCTGCTGGCGAGTGCGTAATCAATGCTAAATTTGAATAGATACCCTCAGCCTCTTTTTCTCCTAATTCGATATTAATTTGTTGCTGATGCGGTTGTTGATTCATGTTATTCTTCTCCTGTCTTTAAATTAAAACATAATTATAAGAAATATTTTGGTAATAGTCAATTAAAAAGAACTATGTTTTTAACAAAATTTTTGGGATTATTAGTCCATTTAATACATTTCATAGTTGACATTAAAGAAAATTTATAGTACATTTGATCGAAGTTTATTTTGTATCTGAATGAAACCTCATCATTCATTGTTTGATAGTAATAATCTATGATTTGATTACTCGAATGAAATGATACGGGTTGCTGAATTTTTGATACTGGAATGAAAAGTTCATTATCTTGAATCCAGAATCATCAAATTAAGTTCCGAATTTTAAAATTCAAAGGAAAATGAAATGGGCGATTCGAAAGTAAAGACACTATTTTTAATAGATGGCAGCGCATTGGCATATCGATCCTACTTTGCATTTCAACGAAATCCATTGATCAATTCAAAGGGAGAAAACACGAGTGCGGTTTTTGGCTTTTTGAATTCGTTGTTAAAAATCAACGATGAGCATCAGCCAGATTATATCGCAGCAGTTTTTGATACTCCACAACCGACTTTCCGACACAAAATTTATCCTGAATATAAGGCAACCCGCGAGAAAATGCCAGATGAGATGATTGAGCAGTTACCGAGAATAAAACAAGTCCTGGATGTGTTGAATATTCCTGTTATCGAAGTCCCTGGGCTGGAAGCGGACGATGTTATGGGAGTATTGGCAAAACAGGCGGAATCACTAAAATTAGAGACATTTTTGGTAACTGGCGATAAAGATTTTATGCAACTCGTTAGTCCTTCGATTAAAATATTTAATCCAAAACGGGCAGGCGAAGAGCCTGAAATTCTTGATGTGAATGGGGTCATTGAGAAAATTGGATTACCTCCCCAAAAAATCATTGATTATTTAAGCCTGATGGGGGACAGTTCAGATAATGTGCCGGGCGTCCCTGGAATCGGTCCCAAAACAGCAAAAGATATCCTCACCCAATTTGATTGCCTTGAAGATGTTTACAATAACCTGGATAAAATTGAACGCGATTTGGTCAGGAATAAATTGTCTGAAAATAAAAGCCTGGCATTTCTCTCTCGTGAGTTGATTACGCTCAATACAGATGAATCAATCCAGGTGAAAATTGATGAATTAAAAAGCAAAGGACCTGATAAAGCCCGTGCTTTTGAGTTAATTAAGGAACTGGAATTTAATTCATTATTGGATCGCTTTACTATGGCTAAAAAGGTCGAAGATTTTGAATATCATACAATTATGGATTTGGATCAATTAAATCAATTTATCAAAAAACTCGGCTCGTGTGAGGAATTTACATTCGATTTGGAGACGACTGATGTCGATCCTATGAAAGCACAAATTGTCGGATTATCGTTTTCATGGAAGGAAGGGGAAGCCTATTATGTTCCAGTGATTTCAGACGATACCGCGGTCACTTCAGATCTTTTTACGGATAAGAAATTTCGAGGTCTCCCCTTAAAAGTTGTGCTGGATCGTCTGAAACCAGTTTTGGAAGGCGATTCGATCAAAAAAAGTGGGCAAAATGTTAAATACGATTTACTTGTCCTGTTGCGTGCTGGTTGTGAAGTCAGAAAAGTTGATTTTGACACGATGGTAGCAAGTTATGTGGTAAATCCCTCGCTGCGACAACACAACCTGGATGCACTGGCATTGACGTACTTCAATTATCAGAAGATTCCCACAAAGAAGCTGATTGGCTCTGGCAAAAAACAGGTTAGCATGGCAGATGTTGCAGTGGAGGATGTGAGTCGCTATGCCTGCGAAGATGCAGATTTTACCCACAGGTTGCGCCTTGTTGTTGAGCCGAAGTTAGAAGAATTCGGGCTCAGAAAGTTGTTTGAGGACGTTGAAATGCCGCTGATTGAAGTTCTGATGGACATGGAAAGAAATGGAGTTTCCCTCAATGTTCCATTCCTCAATCAAATGTCCAAAGAACTCGATAAAAGGTTGGGTGAGTTGATTGAAAATATCTATCAGCAGGCGGGACAGCAGTTTAATATCAATTCGACAAAGCAATTAGCAGAAATCTTATTCGATAAATTAGGGCTACCGGTTATTAAACGGACCAAAACTGGACCTTCGACAGATGTGACTGTTCTAGAGACTTTAGCCCGCGATCACGATCTACCGCGGGAACTGCTTGAATATCGGCAATTGTCAAAATTAAAATCCACTTACGTGGATGCGCTACCCAAGCTGATAAATCCTGCAACTGGTCGGGTACACACTTCGTACAATCAAACCGTGGCAGCGACCGGCAGGCTCTCCTCAAGCGATCCCAATTTACAGAATATTCCCATTCGCACCGAGATCGGGAGAAAGATTCGGAAGGCATTCGTTCCGATCGATGATAATCATGTCATTCTTGATGCCGATTATTCGCAAATTGAGCTCAGAATTATGGCCCATCTGTCAAATGATCCCACCTTACTCAACGCCTTCGAGGAAGGAAAAGATATCCATCGGGAGACTGCCGCGCTGGTTTTCAAGGTTCCCCCGGATGAGGTGACAGATGACATGCGCCGCCGGGCTAAAGAGGTGAATTTCGGAATTATGTACGGCATGGGACCTTACGGTTTAGCCAGTCGATTGGAAATACCGCAGGAAGAGGCAGAAATGTTTATTGTCAATTATTTCGCCAGTTATCCAAAGATTCAGGAATTTATGACAGATGCCCAGGAATTCGCCCGCAAAAATGGTTATGTGACGACACTGCTCAACCGACGTCGCTATTTGCCCGATATTCATAGCGATAACCGCCGGGTGCGGGAGTTTGCTGAGCGCAATGCAATTAACACTCCAATTCAAGGCACTGCCGCAGACCTGATAAAAGTGGCGATGATTAAAATTCATCATCGGCTCAAAGAAAAAAAGTTATCCGCAAAAATGATCATGCAGGTACACGATGAATTGGTTTTTGAAGTGCCAAAAAATGAGGTCGAAGAAGTTAAGAAATTAGTTCGATCGGAAATGGAAAATGCCATCCAGCTTTCGGTGCCCATCAAAGCTGATGTTGGAATCGGGATGAATTGGCTGGAGGCACATTAAAATAAAATTCCAGATTACAAAATTAAAATAAATTTTAAAAGCCAATTTCCAAACTTTGTTAAACATTAGGATTTGTAATTTATACTAAAAGCAGAGTGGTTTTCGGATTGGAGGTATGTCATGCCCCGATATATCGGGACATCTCCTAACTCTCTGTAGTTATTGAGATTCCTGCATCCGCAGTGATGACATTCGAACAAGCTCAAAATCCGAAAACCTTTTCGTGTCGAGTATATTTGCAATTTGGGATTTATTATTTGGAAAATTCCTTGACTTTACTATTTGTCTTTTATATATTAAAAATACTCGAAATATAAAACTGGGCTGTAAAATTCAAATGACAGGAGGCGTTATGGCTGAAGTTTATCAGCGCAAGATTTCCGCTGAGGAGGCGAAGGAGCGCTATATTATGGTTTTAAAAAGTGCGTTAGATTTTTTCCCAAAATTGGGCAAGCCTTTTACACTGAAAGTAGAGGACAAGGAAATTGAAATGTATCTGGAATCCGTAGAAGTTTGGAGTATGGGACCGAAAAAACCGCAATACAGCTATCGGATCGACGCGAAGAAATTTTGGGATGTCTTTCCACTCCATTTTGGCAAAAAAGTAACAATTACGAAAGAAGCAGATAAAGTTTATACATTGAGTTAATAAAGCTATGTTTCCATTACGTGATGCAAATCCCTCGCGTTCATTTCCCCTGGTGACGATCATTTTGATCATCATGAATATCCTGATTTTTTTGTATGAGGTTTCATTAGGACGGGAATTAAATGTATTTTTCGACAGATTCGCTTTAATTCCTGTAAATTTTTTTAACCTTGCCAGGGAAGGTGGTTTTAATTATTTTGAACGCTTCTATCCTTTTGTTACCTCGCAGTTTCTCCATGGTGGCTGGCTACACATGATTGGAAATGTTTGGTTTTTATGGATCTTTGGTGATAATATCGAAGATTACCTGGGACATTCTAAATTCATTATATTTTATTTATTATGTGGTGTTGCAGCCGGTCTCGCCCATGTTTACACAAATCCTGGCTCGTCAATGCCTACAGTTGGTGCAAGCGGTGCGATCGCTGGAATTATGGGAGCCTATACAGTGAAGTATCCCAAAGCGAAAGTTCTTACATTATTATTTTTTTTCTTTTTTATTCGCCTCGTAGAGTTGCCTGCTTTTATTTTTTTAGGAATTTGGTTCCTTTTCCAATTCGTTAGTGGCGCTATTGCTCATGTTTCAGGTGGCGCCTCTTCCGGCGTTGCCTGGTGGGCACATATTGGCGGATTTGTTGTTGGTGTTGTGTTAATTTTACTTCTCCCACGAAGGAAATATCAATAATAGTGAATTTTACGTCAAACGTTCCTTGGCAGATGATTGATGTAAAAAATTGCACCAATCTATTAATAAAGGTTTTTCCCCAGAAAAAAATTCTTAACGATGCTTTTTTATCGTTTTTATGCTCAAATTTTATAAGTTAAACATCCTATTAAACCACAAAAATGGTTGAAATTATACTAAAAGCAGAGTGGTTTTCGGATTGAATGTATGTCATGTCCCGATATATCGGGACATCTCCTAACTCTCTGTAGTTATTGAGATTCCTGCATCCGCAGGAATGACAATCGAACAAGGTCAAAATCCGAAAACCTTTTCGTGTCGAATATATAATCGTTATCTTGAACCAACACCCCAATTAATTTGGCTGTTGGTTTATCAACCCATCTCTCCAACCAATTCCATTAAAATTGCAGAGGCAGCAATCCCGGCAGTTTCCGTACGTAGTCGTCTTGGTCCCAATGAGAAACGATGAAAACCGTTTTCAATTGCTAATTTTATTTCGTTTTGAGAAAATCCTCCTTCAGGTCCAATCAGCATAGTAGCTGATTTTATCGGTGCTGATTTCTGTTTCAGTTCTGAAATAATAGTTGAAAGACTTTTTGCATTCTTTCCCATATCAGCAATCAAGCCAAGTTTTAGAAGTCCTTGATTTCTCAGAATATCCTGAATCGTCTGGGGCGCTGTAATTTCTGGAAGAACTGAACGCGCCGATTGTTTCATTGCTGCAATGGCAATTTTCTTCCAGCGATTTAAGCGAGAAGAAACCTCGTTTACATTGGAATTTTTACACAGTAGCGGAATAAAAATTGAGACGCCAATTTCGGTCCCTTTTTCAATAACCAGGTCAAAGCGTTTTCTTTTGGGAATTGCATGCGCTAAAGTGAGTTTAAAATTTGGTTCGGCAATGTATCTTGCTTTTTTTTGAATTTCAGCCTGTGCAGTCTCTTTATTAATTTTCGTTAAAATAGCAGTATAAAGATTCCCCTGCCCATCGACAACTTCGATGATATCTCTTACTTTTTTGCGCAAGACACGAGAAAGATGTTTTAATTCCTGTCCTTTTATTTCTAATATTCCTTCTGAAATATTGGTCGGTTCGGTATAAAAATAGTCACGATGTTTCATAGCTTACCTTTTTAAATAATTTCTTAAAACGCAACTAAAACCTCGGCAATCAACTGTGGCTTCCATTCCAGATTGAAGCCACAATCCAATCTCAAGACATCAATATAAGGGACATGGAAATGGATGCCAGCTCCAAATCCTGATTTAAAATGTTCAGCAGTCAAAGCCTGATTTTGATTCCATACAGCGCCGCTTTCGATAAATATTCCTGCACTAATTCCAAATTTAAGATTGCTCGAATAATCTTCAAATCCAGATATCGACTCTAATTGGAAATATTTAATTTTCATTAATGGAAATCGAAATTCTATTCCGCTAAAGAAAAGATTTTCTCCCTCATAAATTTCGTAAAATCTGCCCCGTATTCGCTCCTCATAACCGAGATAAACACGATCATAAATTGGAATATTGCCAGAAGAGAGATCAATTGCATTTCTCAATGCTAAAGTTACTTGTTGATTTATCGGAATATAGCAGCGTAGATCACTCCCGTAACGATAGTAATTTATCAATTGACTGTCCCCAACACGTTTGCCCCAGAACGTCAAGAGCCAACCTTTATGTGGATATTCTTTTAAATCACGATTGTCAAATTGAAAGTTTAAAAGGAGCGATGGAAGATAATCTTTACCTCCGGGAGATAAGGTCAATCCAATTTCAGGAGGTGCAGAAAGCTCAACATAGCTAAGAGTTATTCCAGCAGAGGTGAAATGTCCGAATCGTTTGCCGATCAGCCATTCAATCCCTTGCCGGGTATCTTCATGCTCAGTTAGCTGTGGGCTCCTGACTTTGACTTTGCTATGATAAATAGAAAAATTAGTAAATAGTTTGAGATTCCCCGCAAACCAGGGATTGAAATAACTAAACTTAAATTGAGGATTGTATCCAAATGTTGCCATAAAAGTTAACAGGATATTTCTTCCTAAAAAGTTATAATAAAGTAACTGACCGCCATAAGAGATTTTGCTCCAGCTTCTTTCATTGAGATAAAAATAGGGTATGGGGAGTATATACCATCTTTCAAAAACAGTGATCATAAGAATACGGTAATCAGAGTCGCCTACGATATCAAATTTCACTCTGGTGAATAAGGCAAGGCTTTGGACACGCTTATATGCAGCAGAAATTTGATCAAATGAGATTAATTGATTTCCTGTAAAATGGAGTTCACGAAGAATAATTTCTGGCTTGGTCTTATGATTCCCAATAATTTCTATTTTTTCAAAACGAAAAATAGTTGTATCTGGTATTGGAGATTCATTTACATCTTGTGAATTTAAATAAATCTGACTAAAACCAATTTTTAAATAAATAAGTAACAGACAGGATGTGATAAATATTCTTTTTAGCATATTTCCCTGAGATATTATAATTACAACGAAATATAACTGATGTGAATGGGACTAACAATTTTCCTTTTATGTTTGTATAATTTCACCATACAACATATCCTAAAAATACTACAGATGCTAATATAAAAAACAATACATTAAAAAACAACAAAAAATCATTGTTAGATCTCAGAGATCTAAGAGAACTTATTCGGTTAAAAAATATAACAAAGCCGAATACTATTACGACCAGACCATACCAGAATTGTACGATATGCCAGACCTGAATTTCCCGGGATTCCAGATCAAAAAGGCGTTAAAAAAATATGATAAGGCGATGGATTTTATCGATAGTGCTATCAATCAAAGCAACCAGCCGCAGCAATATATTTCCCAAAAGATGCAGGTTCAGCCAGAGCAAGAAGGCATTTAAAGGCAACAGTGGGAGAAATTGATAAAATATTCCATGAGCAAAAACGAGCCGTTTGTGCTGAAAGAATTGGCAGAAAAATTTTTAAAGGAAAATGGATTTGAGAAAGCTGAAAAATATTATAAGGAAATATTCAAATATGATAGCAGTGATTATAACAAGAGTCGACTGTGTTACTGCTTTCATCGCTCCCAGCGATGGAAACGGTTCTTATTGAGATACAAATTAAACCTTAACAGCTATGACAATTGAAAAATTAACTAAAATTGGTGGATCAAATACCATTGAATTTAAGCATAGTTTTCAGAACGAAGTAATAGAGACTGCTGCTAGTGCCAATGCAAAAGGGAAAAATCTATAAATCCAATTGCCCAAATCACCTTATTACCCAATTA
>Ga0209427_10004163_pt1 | contig 16772 bp, 14 predicted proteins | sample DeeMarSWOR136_30_FD_187465 | JGI IMG/M metagenome (GOLD analysis project Ga0209427, IMG submission 187465) | Marine sediment microbial communities from White Oak River estuary, North Carolina - WOR-1-36_30 (SPAdes) (version 2) | ecosystem: Environmental > Aquatic > Marine > Intertidal zone >...
ATTGTCATTCTAACGGCACGGAGTGAAGAAGCTGATATTGTAACCGGCCTGGAACTCGGCGCCGATGACTATATCACAAAACCCTTCAGCCCAAGAATTCTTATTGCCAGGGTACGTGTTGTTCTTCGAAGAAGGAGCGAGGAACCTGTACCTGAAACCGCCACCCTCAAAAGAGGTGATCTGGTAATTCACCCCGGCCGCCATGAGGTTCTCGTCAAGGACAAACCCGTTGAACTTACTTACTCGGAGTTTCGGATTCTTCACTATTTGGCCAGGCATCCCGGGTGGGTTTTTACCCGTTCGCAGATCGTGGATGCCGTTCGAGGTGATGATTATCCCGTCACAGATCGGTCCGTTGACGTCCAAATCGTTGGGCTGCGAAAGAAACTCGGTTCATATGGCAGCTTTATCGAGACCGTCCGTGGCGTTGGATATAGGCTTAAGGAGTAAATAGTCCATGCCGAGAAAGCGGTTGATTTGGCAGCTCTATCCGTCTTATCTGCTTATTACCCTGATAGCACTGCTGGCTGTCTCATGGTATGCCTGGGAGTACTTTGAACAGTCCTACATAGAAACTATGAAGGGGGATCTTGAAGCAAGGGCCCTGCTTATGGAGAGGCAAATCTTGGAACGAATTTCAGCGGTAAACGGAGATTCCGTGGATTCATTGTGCAAAGAACTTGGCAAAAGGGCTTCAACCCGGATAACGGTAATACTCACTTCTGGTAAGGTTATCGGCGATAGCGAAGAGGATCCTGGAAAGATGGATAACCACGCAAACCGTCCCGAATTTATCGATGCGCTGGTTGGGAAGATTGGCAATTCAACACGATACAGCAGAACCCTGCAACAGAAAATGATGTATGTAGCCATACCCCTCAAGGAGGATGGTGAAATCATTGGGGTCGTACGGACATCCATTCCTCTCACCTCCATCGATCAGGACTTAAAGGCCGTTCAGCTTAGAATAGCGATCGGGGGAATAATCATAGCCGTTTTTGCCGCCGCAATAAGTTTGGTCGTATCCAGGAGGATTAGCCAGCCTCTGGAGAAGATGAGGAAAGGTGCAGAGAGGTTCGCTCGGGGAGAGCTGGAGTCTCGGCTTCCTATCCCGGATTCGGGGGAACTAGGGGAGCTCGCCCGGGCAATGAACCAGATGGCAGCCGAGCTTGACAGTAGAATCCGGGCGGCTACGAGGCAAAGGGGTGAGATGGAGGCCGTCCTTTCCAGCATGGTTGAAGGCGTTCTGGCAGTCGATACAGAAGAACGCCTTATTAGTATCAATAATGCTGCTGCGCAATTATTCGGGGTTGATTTTGCTGATGCCCAGGGAAGGACTATCCACGAGGTTGTGAGAAATAGCGCCCTGCTGCGTTTGGTAGGAAGGGCGTTTGTGAGCACAAAGCCCGTTGAAGAAGAAATCATTTTGCTCAATGACAGTGAGAAATTCCTCCAGGCCCACGGAAGCGTCCTCCGAAACGGTGATGGGCGTGGTATCGGGGTCCTTATCGTACTCAATGATGTGACCCGAATACGTCGCCTTGAGAATGTCCGCCGAGAGTTCGTTGCAAATGTAGCACATGAGCTCAGAACCCCGGTGACTTCGATCAAGGGCTTTGTGGAGACCCTTCTCGATGGTGCGCTTCGTAATCCCAAGGATGCAGACCGCTTTTTCGCCATTATCGCGCGGCAAACCGACCGACTCAACGCGATCATTGAAGACCTTCTTAGCCTTTCAAGGATTGAGCAGGAAGCTGAAAATGCGGAAATTGTCTTTAAGGAAGACCGATTAATTGATGTTCTCCAAGCAGCAATACAGCTCTGTGAGTCGAAAGCAAAGGAAAAGATGATTAAGGTCGATATGAAGTGCGAGGAGGAGATCTCCGCAAGAATCAACCCTCCCCTGCTCGAGCAGGCAATAGTAAACCTCATTGACAATGCCATTAATTATAGCAACAGGGGAAGCGCAATTTATGTCGAGGTGGCTAGAGGAAATGCTGAGATCGTCATCAGCGTCCGCGATCAGGGGTGTGGAATAGGAAGGGAGCACCTCCCCCGACTCTTTGAGCGCTTCTATCGAGTTGACAAGGCGAGAAGCAGAAAGCTCGGTGGAACAGGACTTGGGCTTGCTATTGTCAAACACATCACTCAGGCCCATGGGGGGAATGTCACCGTCGAGAGCACCCCTGGCAAGGGAAGTACTTTCCAGATACACCTCCCCCAAACCACTCGTTATCCCTCCTCTTGATCGTTTTTCACACGATTCTCATTCTCCTCTAATAACCCCCTAACAATTGCTGGGTAAGTTTCTGTCTAAAAAAGAAGGTGAATTCAGAATTGGGCTCCATCTTTTTAATAACCTTTATACCCTCTAACTCTCTTGGCTGATTCTCTTTTCCCAGAAAAGGAGAAGATCTCTGGGGAATAGTTGAAAGGGAGGTGAGAATGGGAAAGGCTAAAAAAGTTTTAACACGGTCCTAACGAAAATCTAACAATTGGCAACTATCGTAAAACAAGGAGGAAACAAGATGAAGGAAAAAGCTATTATTGCGGTTGCACTTGCGATGATGTGCCTTACGGCAAGCTGGGCTTTGGCAGGGTCGTCCATTACGATTAAGGGCTCAACCACCGTCCTTCCCATTGCCCAAAAGGCGGCGGAGGCGTACATGAAGGAGTATCCCAACGTAAAGATCTCCATTTCAGGAGGGGGTTCGGGAAACGGGATCAAGGCGCTCATTGATGGGACGACCGATATTGCCGATAGCTCTCGTTTTATTAAAGATAAAGAGGTGAAGCTGGCATTTGAAAGGGGTACCTATCCCGTACCATTTGCAGTGGCCTATGACTGCATCGTACCCATCGTTCACCCCAGCAATAGCGTGAGAAATCTTACCCTGGATCAACTTAAGGCGATCTATAAGGGCGAGATTAAGAACTGGAAGGAACTCGGCGGCCCTGATAGAACGGTTGTGGTCATCTCCCGGGATACCTCATCGGGGACCTATGAGGTTTGGGAAGAAAAGGTGATGAAAAAGGAAAGGGTCTATCCGGGAGCACTTCTCCAGGCATCAAACGGTGCTGTAGCTCAGGCCGTTTCCAAGAACAAGAACGCCATCGGCTACATAGGCATTGGATACATGAATGAAGGTGTAAAAGCCTTAACAGTGAATGGCATCCGGGGATCAGAGGAGACAACTCTCAATGGAACGTATCCCGTCAGCAGGCCGCTCTACATGTTTACCCGCGGATGGCCACAGGGAGAGGTGGCAAGCTTCGTTAACTACGTTCTCCATCCCGAAATGGGTCAGAAGCACGTGAAAGAGGCAGGGTATGTGCCCTTGTACTAAGCTGCGCTGAGAACATTATCCTGCCTTTGACAATCGTGCGTCATGCATAGCAAGGAGATGAAATTTGTCGGGAAAACGTTCGTGTAAGACTTAAAGTAGACCAAACCCACATCGCCCAAAATCGCAACATTTACCCCCAGCCCGCTACGCATGGCGCACGGTATTTTTTTACCAGTCTCATGGACTTTCCCAGCCCTGAAGTAAAAAACCGCTAGCAAAAGGACAAAGATGCTCAAGACTCGTCAAGAGAAGGAACGTGCCATTCGTTCTGCCTTTTACGGCATTGCCCTGGCCTCAATAACGATTCTCTTTCTCATTGTGGTCTTCCTCTTCCTGGAGGGAATTCCGATTTTCAGCAAGGTTTCGGTAAAGGATTTCCTGTTCGGCAAGTATTGGTATCCGACATCGGAGCCTCCGGAGTTTGGAATCTTTCCCCTTATTATGGCATCAATTGCTGTCACTGCCCTTTCCGGCGTGCTCTCGATCCCGCTTGGGGTAATGACCGCTATTTACCTTGCGGAGATCGCTTCCTTCAGGGTTCGTGAGGTGGTCAAACCAATAGTGGAACTTCTCGCAGCGCTCCCCTCCGTGGTGATAGGTTTTTTCGGAATGGTGGTCGTTGCGCCATTTCTCCAAGAAGTGCTGGATATCCCGACGGGGCTGAACCTTTTCAATGCCTCGCTGATGCTGGCCTTCATGTCCATTCCCACGATATGTAGCATCTCGGAGGACGCGATCTACAGCGTGTCCATGGAGATAAAGGAAGCCTCCTTGGCCTTAGGTGCTACGCATTGGCAAACCATTTATCGTGTGATCATTCCCGCTTCCCTTTCCGGGATCAGTACCGCCGTCATTTTAGGCACGTCCCGGGCCATCGGCGAGACTATGGTGGTCCTCATGGTAGCTGGCGGTGCGACCCTCATTCCCTCCTCGCTATTTGATCCAGTGAGGCCCATGACGGCCAGTATAGCTGCCGAAATGGCAGAGGCCCCCTTTCGGGGTGACCACTATTACGCCTTATTCGCCACGGGAATCGTGCTCTTTTTAATTACCTTACTTTTCAACATGTTCGCAGATCATGTATCTCATAAATACAAACAAGTGGGGACTGCGACGCTTTGAATAAAAGGAGAAGCGAGGTGGAAGCATCTGGAAGTGCGATGGAAACGGTTTGGAGTAAGGGGAAAAATACCTCCTTTCACGGGGGGCGAAAATTCATTCAAAATTTTGTGTTTATTCTCCTTCGGATGGCAGCCGCCATTAATGGTGTTGCCCTAGTAATCGTCATCTACTTCCTCGTATCGAGGGGATGGCGTGCTATTAACTGGGAATTTTTGACGCAGCCGCCAATGGACTCCATGACCAAAGGGGGAATTCTCCCATGTATCGCCGGAACGCTTTACCTGAGCCTTGGTGCCATCGCGGTGGCCCTCCCCATTGGGGTTGCATCCGCCATATACCTCCACGAATATGCGCGTCCCGGCCGCTTGCTCCGAGTGATTCGCCTGGGTATCAACAATCTTGCCGGCGTTCCATCCGTCGTGTTCGGGCTATTCGGTTTGGCCTTCTTTGTGACGTGGTTTAAGTTCGGAGTAAGTCTTCTGTCTGGAATTCTAACTCTCGCTGCCCTAACGTTACCTGTAGTCATTGGAGCCGCGGAGGAAGCGCTGCGAGCAGTTCCTCAGACTTACAGAGAAGCTTCCCTGGGCCTGGGAGCCACGAAGTGGCAAACGATCTACCGTGTGGTCTTGCCGGCTGCCTTGCCGGGTATACTCACTGGGGCGATCCTGGGTATCAGTCGGGCCGCGGGCGAAACTGCGCCGATTATGTTTACCGCGGCGGTATTCTTCACGCCCGATTTGCCGTCTTCGCTCTTCGATGAGATCATGGCCCTTCCCTATCACATTTACGTCCTTGCAACGGCCGGCACCGAGATTGAGAAGACACGTCACCTGCAATACGGAACGGCCCTGGTTCTCATCGTTTTGGTTTTGGGCATGAACCTTATTGCTATCTGGTATCGATCCCGGCTTCGCCGGCGGAGATAGGTGATACAAAAGGCTTTTCCCAGAGTTCCACGAGTAGAGGGGGGATCTTAAAAACGACGATGCGTCGACTCAGATACAAGGCACAGAGAGGGTTGTCATGATGAGCAATCCAACAAAGATGACGACGAGAAATGTGAGTTTCTACTACAATGGATCCCAAGCGCTCCAGGATGTTACGCTTGATTTCTACTCCCATCTGGTGACGGCCCTCATCGGACCATCTGGATGCGGCAAGAGTACTCTCCTGCGCTGCCTGAATCGGATGAACGATCTCATCCCCCTCACTCGGGTTGAGGGAAGAGTCCTTCTCGATAACGAGGACATCTATGCTCCTGGGATAGATGTTGTGGAAATTCGCCGTCGTGTCGGCATGGTATTCCAAAAGCCCAATCCCTTTCCCAAGAGCATCTTTGACAATGTTGCTTATGGGTTGAGGGTTAACGGAGTAAAAGACAAACACTATATCACGGAACGGGTGGAGCAGGGCTTGAAGCAAGCGGTCCTATGGGATGAGGTGAACGATAGGCTTCAGGATTCAGCCCTTGGCTTATCGGGAGGCCAGCAGCAACGCCTCTGCATCGCACGAGCCCTGGCTGTGGAGCCCGAAGTCTTGTTAATGGATGAGCCTTGCTCCGCCCTTGACCCCATTGCTACCCAAAAGATTGAGGAGTTGATCTACGATTTGAAGAAGAGATACACTATTATCATCGTCACCCATAACATGCAACAGGCGGCTCGGGTATCCGACTACACCGGATTTATGTATCTCGGAAGGATGATAGAATTTGACCAAACAGAGAAAATTTTCACGAGACCGAGCAACAAACAGACTGAAGACTACATAACGGGTCGCTTCGGTTAAAGAGGGAGAAATGGTGAAGGCAAAAATACATTTGGAACGAGAACTGGATAAGTTACGGAAGAAGGTGCTTTCCTTGACGGCGATCGTGGAGGAGAGGATAAACAAGGCCATATCATCCCTCACCCGCCACGACCTGAAGCTGGCTCGAGAGGTCATCGAGAAGGACTACGAAATAGACAACCTGGAAGTGGAAGTGGAGGAGGATTGCCTCAAGATCCTCGCCCTGTATCAACCGGCTGCCATCGACCTGCGGTACGTCGTTGGTATTCTGAAGATGAACAACGATCTGGAACGAATGGGGGATCTCTCAATAAACATCGCTGAACGAGCGACCTACCTGGCCCATCAGAAGGAGATGGACCTCTTTCTCGACTTTACGGAAATGAGCGAGAAGACCATTGGCATGGTGAAGGGAGCATTGGACTCCCTCATGAAGATGGATGTCACTATGGCAAGGGCAGTCTGTGCCGCCGATGACGAAGTGGATGAAATCAATAGGGAGATGCTCAACCTCATCCAGGATCACATTGTGCAGAACCCCAAAAAATTGAGGCCGCTCATTCACCTCCTCCTCGCCGTTCGCCACCTCGAGCGCATTGCGGATCTTGCCACCAACATCGCTGAGGACGTTATTTACATGGTCCGAGGTGAGATCGTCAGGCATAGGACCGAAGATTATAAGCCCCACCCTGATGATGAAGGTGGAGATAGATCGTAATCCCACCAAATCTAATGTCCTCACGAAATTCTCACATTTTCCGTATCTTCTGAAAATGAAATCCCTCATTCAATCGGATACATAATCGGGATTGGGAAACTTCTTTGCAGTATCTTTCTTCCCCATAAGATCTGATGCTTGCATTTCCCAAGGTGTATCCATATAATTACTCCGGGTTGGTAAAGGAGCAAGAGATTTTATGCCGAAGGTGGTAAATAGGGAAATCCGAGCACGTTGCGCGAAGTTGCTATGTCAATGCATCTATAGAATTGGGCGTGGAATGATCAGTTAGGAAGGGTTGGAGGAAACATCTATGGGAATTGAAGAGCTCATCTTTCGCCTCATAGGGGGATTGGGGCTCTTTTTCATCGGGATGAGATTTATGTCCGAGGGCCTCCAGATGGCCGCTGGGGACAGGCTGAGGAGGATACTGGAAGCCCTCACACACAATCGCGTGGTGGCAGTTCTTGTGGGGCTCGGTGTCACTTCTATCATCCAGAGCAGCAGTGCCACCACCGTTATGACCGTCAGCTTCGTCAATGCAGGCCTCATGAGCTTGCAGCAGGCTATCGGGATCGTCCTGGGGGCCAACGTTGGAACCACCGTCACCGCGCAGATCATCGCCTTCAAGATCCACCACTATGGTCTGCCCGCGATAGGTCTGGGGGTAGGATTGCGGCTTTTCGCCAGATCCGCTAGGTGGAGGTCCTTGGGAGAGATTATCATGGGGTTCGGGATGCTCTTCTACGGGCTTGCCCTTATGAAGGACGCCATGGGCCCCCTGAAGGACTCCCCCATGGTTAGGGAAATCTTTGTAAATTTCGACGGCAATCCCCTCTTAGGGGTTTTGGTTGGGACCATCTTCACCGTCATCATGCAGAGCAGCAGTGTCACGATCGGTGTTACCATGACCCTGGCTGCTTCGGGGCTGCTTTCCTTTCATGGTGCTTTGGCCTTGGGGTTGGGGGGTAACATCGGCACTACCATCACCGCCCAGTTGGCCAGCATTGGGACGAACACCGCCGCCAGGAGGACAGCCCAGGCCCACACCTTCTTTAACGTCATCGGAGTCATCTATATCTTGTTGGTCTTCCCCTACTTCATCAAATTGGTCGATTGGATAACACCTGGAACCCCCGACCTCATAATCAACACAGCGGTGCAGGCCAAAGGGTTTGGCATGGAATTGGGTGACAAGCCCTATATCGCTCGCCACATTGCAAATGCCCATACCCTTTTCAATGTGGTGAACACGTTGATCTTTTTACCCCTCATGGAGGTCTTGGCTGAAATCTCCAGCTGGATAATTCCCCAGAGGAAAGAGGAAGAGGAGTTTCACCTCCAATATCTCGATGGAAAAATTGTGGAAACCCCTTCCATCGCCATAGAGCAGGCCAGGAGCGAGACGGAGAGGATGGGGGAGATCTCGTTGGCCATGGTGGATGGGACCATGGATGCCTTTTTTGCTGAAACCACCGAGGGGCTTGAGCTGGTAAGGAAGAAGGAGGGGGTGGTGGACCTCTTGCAGCGGGAGATTATCTCCTTCCTGGCCAAGACCGCGCAGAGTCCCCTATCGCCAGAGGACTCCACGGAGATCAACTCCATCATCAATATGGTGAACAACATCGAGAGGATCGGCGATCATGCGGAGAACCTCTGCGGGCTCGTGGAGAGAAAAGTTAGATTGAAGCTTCCCTTCACCGATATGGCGATGGGAGACATCAGGGAGATCTCCTCTGTGAGCAGGGAATTCCTCGTGATGGTGATCAATGGGATACGGGAGAGGAACGTTTATATCAAACCCGAGGCCGATGCCTACGAGAAGAGGATCAACTCGCTGGAAGACACCATGAGGGAAGGACATATTAAGAGGCTCAACGAAGGGATCTGTGGAGTTGACCCCGGGCTTATCTTCATCGACATGCTCACCAACTTTGAGAAGATAGGGGACCACTGCTTCAATATCGCCGAGGCGGTGGTGGGGATAAAATGATTGAGCACTAATCTGGAAGAGAGCCTAACAATGCTGAGATTGAGCTATAAAAAAAGGCTTTGTCCCAAAAGTATGCAACAAAGCCTATAGTATCTAATTGTGACAAGTATGTGAACAATAAAATATTCTTAAGATTTAAAACTTGAATACTACATCAAATTGGAAGAGATCTTCCGATTTTTTTGTAACACCTTCAATTGGTTCGGTTCGATAATAATCAAGTCCCAGAATTACATGTTTGAATAACCCATACTCGAATATCACTTCGTGACCCTTGGCATTGGTTTGGCCACCATAGAAATCTGAATCAGGGAAAGTATCGAGGAATGCGTCCCTTTCAAGTTCCCTATAAAGATACTTTGCCTGCCACTGACCTTTTTTCGCGACCTTTTCAGACCCGACCTTTAAACCCACCAGAAATCCATCGTTGCCATCAGAAGGATCGGGATTATTAATATACTCACCAAGAGCGGCAATATAGGGTAAAAAATCTACCTTAAAGGGTTTTTTAAAACCTAATTCGCCACTCACACCGATAGAATCATAATCATACTGCAAGCCACCAGCAAGTAACGTATTGGTTCCGCTCGCATGATCTAAGGTACTCCCTTGTACATGACTAAAGCCATAGTATGTAACCGCAGCTTTTACGATAATAAAATCCCTGAACTTTCCATCAAAACCCGGCTGGACCACATACATAAAGGGATCTGAGGTATCGGCACTTGACTCGTCGAGCACAAAGAAACCTGTGTTGAAAAATACCCCTACATTTGGGCGCAAATCGTATTTCAGCTGTGCCCCACCGCCTTCAGGATTTATGTCTGAATCCCATAGAAGATCCGATGGCTTCCAGAAAGGCATCCCCTTTATTTTGCCACCTTTCAATGTCGCCCAAGAAAGGGGCTTATATTGCGCATAGGCATAATCCAGCCTGATATCAGGTGTCTCAAAAGTATTATCCAGTGTCTCATTTGTTGAGCGAGGATCTGTTCCACCCGTTGCTAATCCAGCAGCAACGTTGATATCGTCAGTCACTTTCACGTCTGCCCCTAATCGAGCCCGAATTCGCCCTCTATGCCGACGTTTGCTATCTTCCTTTTTATCCGTTTGGTAACGTAATCGTAAATCGCCTTTAAACGTAAAGTTTTGAACCCATTTAGGAAGTGTTAAAGCGTTGCCTTCAGGCACTTCCTTTTTGGTCTCATCCTCTGCTGCAAAAAGCCATGTTGCACTCAACAAGGTTAATACCATTCCAATAGCCAGAATAAAAGAAATCTTCTTCATCTCTAAACCTCCCTTTTTATTCTTTACTTCTCATTTCCCGAGCGGACCTAACTCTTTTTCCACTCGATTAAAAGATTTTGCCATATAACCATCTTCACACTCACCTCAAGTCTCAATCGCATCCAATACCCTCTCACCCCCTTCCCTTTTTTCCTTGCCGTCTTTCGGCCTATTTAAGACTTCGCCGGAGATCCTTTGAATGAGGTGATAATAAAAATCCCATCGAACTTTCTTCCATCCTGGGACGAAGTTTGCTCCGACTACGGTGATATCAGAGAGGTGTGCAATCTTCATCATTTCCACTGAATTTTTAAGAATTAAAACGTTCGTATATTATTATTTGATGAGAGATCTGTGAGTTTTTCGTGAGAAAGTACTTCCTCATGAGAGGTCAGGGAGGGAAGGATATAATTTCATGAGAGTTCGGAGGGGTACTTCTTATAAGGGGTTAAAAGAGAACAGAAAATGTGACAGGTCTGTTCTTACCCCTTAGGTTAGGAAAGGAAAAGAGTTATTGGGTGCTTTTTAAGCTTACCATTCCTTGGAGGGATGATACAAATGTATTGTGTGTCTGTGAGGAATTTTCTCAGTATCTCTTCATCAACATCAATGTGATCTCTGGGAAAAGTCTTTGTTTCCAGCTTGATACCAAGATATGTCTTAGGTGGGGCTGTCTCAATGTTGATCACAAGGGGTCCGAGATAAAAGGGAATTCTGTGAAGCTCTTTAATGTCTGAGCGCAGGTAAAATCCTTTCCCTTGAGTGCATTTTTGCCTCATTTTCCCTGGGGATTTAAGTCCTGTTTTAGATGGGCTCACACCCTTGCCATTACTTTTCCAGGACCTTCCAACAGCGAACCCGTCGGACGCCCTCAACGTCATAAAACTGAATTTCATCGCTCCGACAGCGATCCTCCACCAATGGGCATCGGCCCTGGAACTTGCACCCGGGAGGGGGATTGAAGGGGCTGGGGACATCGCCTCGAAGCGGCGCCCATTCACGGGCCCTTCCGGGCTCGGGAATGGGGACGGCTGAAAGGAGAGCCCGGGTGTAGGGATGGAGGGGTTGGTCGTATATGAGATCCGCCGGGCCATGCTCCATGATATGGCCCAGGTACATAACGGCCACCGCATCGCTAATATACTCGACCACGTTGAGGTCATGGGCGATGAAGAGGTAACTGAGCCCCAATTTGACCTGTAGGTTCTTTAAGAGATTGATGATTTGGGCCTGGATGGAGACATCCAAGGCGGAGACGGGCTCATCGCAGATAATGAGGGATGGCTCAACGCTCAGTGCCCGGGCAATCCCAATCCGCTGCCGCTGTCCCCCGCTAAACTCGTGGGGGTATCGGTCATCCACATTCGGCGGCATTCCAACCATTTCCAGAAGCTCCCCGATCCTCTTCTGCCGCCAAGACCTGCCTCCGTCGCCAAGAGTTCGCAGCCCTTCCTCGATGGACTGACCGACCGTCATCCTAGGATTGAGGGAACCAAAGGGATCCTGAAAGATAATCTGCATCTCCTTCCGTAGGGGCTTTATCTCCTCCGGATGGAGGACGGTGATGTCTTGGTTCCGAAATAGGATCTGCCCCGCATCGGCCTCGATGAGCCTCAGTATCAGCCGACCGACTGTCGTCTTGCCGCAGCCGCTCTCCCCCACAAGCCCCAGTGTTTTTCCCCGAGCAATTTCCAGATCCACCCCATCCACGGCCTTGATCCAGCCGATGATCTTCTGGAGAAACCCCCTCCGCACGGGGAAATATTTCCTCAGACCCGTTACCGAAAGCATGATGTGATTGATCCCTTGATCTGCCATCGCCTTGCCTTGATCTGCAGTTTTAACTCGTGGTGGTTAGCAATGAGGATAAAGGAGTAGTTGGAATAGTGGAGTAATGGGCTTCGGGAATTCTGGAGGAATTTTCTAGAATGTCATGAATTCGTTGAAAAACACAAAACTGCTATTCCAATACTCCATCATTCCACCATTCCATCATTCCAAGATTTCACCATTCCAGTATTCCATGCATTACTTTCCTTTTTTCTCTTTATACGTAATGGGACATCGGGCAAAATGGTCATCGCCGAAATCGCACATCTCCGGAAACTCCGCCTTGCAGCTCTCCTGAACATAGGGACAACGGGGATTGAAAGGACATCCCAGGGGTTTATAGGCGGGGTCAGGAACGGCGCCTGGGATTGAGTAAAGGGGGTCCCCTTTCCTCGAGCGGCTCGGAAGGGACGCCAGAAGTCCCATGGTGTAGGGATGGCAGGGATCGCGGAAGATCTGCTCAACATTGCCGACTTCTGCGAAGATACCGGCATACATGACATGGATCCTATCCGCAATCTCGGCCACCACGCCCAGGTTATGGGTAATATAGAGAAGGGCCATCTGCCTCTTTTCCTTGAGCTCCTTGAAGAGGTGGAGTATCTGGTCTTGAATGGTGACATCAAGGGCCGTCGTCGGTTCATCGGCAATGACGAGGTCCGGCTTGCAAGCCAGGGCCATGGCAATCATGACACGCTGGCGTTGTCCACCACTGAGGTTGTGAGGGTAGTCCTTCGAACGCTCCTCCGGAGATGGGATACCCACGTCGATCAGGAGCTCGATGGCCCTCCGTCGTGCCTCATCTTTGTTCACGGCTTCGTGGGTGATGATAGCCTCCTCGATCTGATCCCCGATGGTAAATACCGGATTGAGGGAGGTCATGGGCTCCTGGAAGATCATGGAGATCTCCCTGCCCCGAATATCTTGGAGCGTCTCTTCGTCGAGGTCCAAGAGGTTTTTTCCCTTGAAGAGGATCTTCCCCCCCGGGATCTCTCCGGGAGGCTGGGGAACCAGCCCGAGGATTGCGAGGGCTGAAACGGTCTTGCCACAGCCGGACTCGCCAACGAGGCAGATGGTCTCACCTTCTTTTACCTCGTAGCTCACGCCGTCTACAGCTCTGGAGACCACCCCATCGCTATGGAAAAAGACCTTGAGATCCTCAACAGAGAGCAGCAGATCATTCCCGAATGACATCGTCCTTGAATCCAACGGTATGAGTTTAATGCCGTTCTTTCAGTTTCGGGTTGAGAACATCCCGCAGTCCCTCACCAAAGAGATTAAAAGCCAACACGACAATGAGCACGGCAAAGCCCGGCACAAAGGTTAACCATGGCGCGTCAAAAATGAAGCTCTTCCCCTTTGACAAAATGTTTCCCCACGTTGCGTGAGGCGGGGGGACACCAAATCCAAGAAAACTCAAGGCTGCCTCTATCAAAATGGCATTCGCAATGCCAATGGTTGCCGAAACCAGAACCGGCGCCATGGCATTGGGAACCATATGCCTGAAAATGATTCGCCAGTTGGATACCCCAAGAGCCCTGGCTGCTGTTATGAAATCCTGCTCACGCAGAGATAGAAACTCTGCCCTCACGAATCGCGCCGCCCCCATCCAGCTGGTCAGCCCGATGACGATCATGATGTTGTATATGCTGGCTGGGAGAAGGGCCACGACGGTAAGAATCAAAAAGAAACTGGGAAAGCAGAGCATGATATCGATCAATCCGATGATCAGAAGGTCCACCGAAAAGAGGTTGACAAAGAGGATAGAAAGCCCGGCCGGAATCCGTTGTCCCCCTCTTTCATTCCAAGGAAACAGTAATAGGAGCGCTACTCCTAGTCCAAATAGAAGGAGGAACAGCCCTTCCCCCGTTTGTCCATACACCAACCCGATGACTCCCCCAATAAGAAGGACCGGAGAAAGGAGGTGCCCCACTTGAATCCGTTTGTTGCCGTAATATCCGGCGATTCCCCCGAGAAATACCCCGATGACCACGGAAATCCCCACCGCGACAAAGCCGACGGTCAGGGAAACCCATGCCCCCTGAAGCATCCGGGAAAAGACGTCACGTCCGAGGTCGTCGGTCCCGAAAAGATAGATCCCAAGCTTTGGCACCTCCTCGGGCTTGAGCGTCTCTAACTTGGGTTTTGCTAGGGGAGGTCGAAGTTTCTCCTGGAGTCTCACTAAAGCAGGATCAAAGATGGGATCTCTTCCACTGGTGAGAAAAACACTCGCTGCAGCGATAATGAAAAAGATGACAAAGATCATCAGCCCAGCCATGGCCAGGCGATTTTTCCTGAAAAGGCCCCAATTCTCTTGAAATAATGTTTTTTTGGGAGCCTCTAACACCCCACCTTCCGAAGGGGTCGGAAAACTTTTCTCATTCACACCTATTTTTCTATTCACACCTATCATAACCGAATCCTCGGATCGACGACCATATAGAGGAGATCAGAAATAAACGTTCCAATCAATACCAGTATGGCAGATATGAAATTGACCGTGAGAATCACTGGATAGTCACGGGCCAGAATTGCCTCATAAGCCATTCGCCCCATTCCCGGCCAGGAAAAAATCGACTCGATAATGACTGACCCCCCGATCAACCCAGGCAGGATCAGACCGAACATGGTCACAAAGGGCAAGAGAGCATTCCTGAGGGCATGCTTATAGTGAACCTTATCGGCCGGCAGGCCCTTAGCCCTCGCCGTGCGAACATAATCCTGGCTTTCCACTTCAAGCATCTGGCTCCGCACATACCGGGACAGCACGGCAATGCCACCCGCTGCTCCAAGAATCGAGGGCAGCAGGAGATGCCACACCCGATCCATCAAGAATTGCCAACCCTTTGATGAAAGGCCGAAGGTTTCCATGCCGATAACAGGCACGTGGAAATGACTTACCACAAAGATGATCAGTATGTAGGCGAAAAAGAATCCGGGAATGGATATAAGGAGATAGGCGAAAAATGTTGTAGTACGGTCATAGAGACCCCCCCGCCTAATAGCGGCAGGAATCCCAACGGGAAACGAGAGAGTCCAGGTTATCAGCGTTCCCAGGATGAACAGGGGAAGGCTATTGAGAAATCGCTCGTAAATCTTCCCCAGGACCGGGCGGCTATCCTTCCAGGAAACGCTTTTCCCGGTTAAGAGATCCCGGTAAAATATATAGTATTGTTTATAGAGAGGCTCGTCCAGGTGGAATTGCTCGCGGAATCGCTCTAAAACTTCCTGGGTAAATTTGGGGTTCAGGGGGTCAATCTGGCTCGGTTCTCCTGGGGCAAGGTGAATGATGAGAAAGGAGATTACCGACACGAAAAAAAGCGTAACGATCTTTTGAATGAGGCTTCGACCAAGAAAAGCGAGCATCCCTCAACCCTCCAGATCAAAGCGAGGAACCTCGGTAAGTTTGATCCACTTATTGAAATGAAACGTATAACTGCCTATTTTGGTAGGTCTAATCCGGCTATACCTCACCGTGCCATCGGGATCGACCTCCCTGATAACGATCCGCTTGTCCAAGACGGCGGTCCACTTGCCCACAAAGAGAAAGGTATATGGTTGCTCCTCGGCGATAATCTTATGGAGGAGGTGGCAATACGCCACCTGCCTCTTATGATCGTATTCCTGCCGAATCTTAATGATAAGATCGTCGGCCTCCTGATTCTTGAAGTTAACGAAGTTGAGCTGATTAGGCCCTGTCTGGCTCGAGTGCCAGATCTGGTAAAGGTCCGGGTCAATCCCCATCCCCCAACCCAACACCAGTGCATCGAAATCGAATTTATTTACCCTCTCCTGGATAAAAACCGCCCATTCCAGAACATCAGTCCTTACGTCGATGCCGATCTGTTTCCAGGAATCCTGGGCAATGGCGAGGACGTCCTCACGAATGGGATTTGCTTGGTTTGTGATTAAGGTAAACTGGAGGCGTTTACCGTTCTTTTCGAGCCAGCCATCAGTACCTCGTATCCATCCCGCTTCAGCCAGCAGTCGGAGGGCACCTTCGGGATCATAAGGGAGCGGCTCAATGGCTTGATTATAAAAGTCAGTTTGCTTTGGGAAAGGGCCGGTTATTCGCTCCCCCTGACCGTAGAGCACGTATGTAATGATCTTGTCCACATCGATAGCCATCCCCAGAGCCTTTCGGACCCGACGATCCTTGAAGGGTTCTCTTCGCATGTTATAGCCAATATAGGTGTACCCAAGGGAGAGCCCGGTAAAGCTCTGATAGGTCGGATCCTTCCTCAGGCGTTCAACCTGATGGGGTCGAGCACCATAGCTGTCAACTGTCCCGGCGTAGAACTCCATCTCCTGAGTCAGGAGGTCCGGCACGATCCGAAAGGTGTACTTCTTATAGTTAGGTGGTCCCTCCCAGTAGTCCTCAAAGCGATCGAGCACAATGTATTGGTCGCTCTTCCATTCGCGAAAACGGAAGGGACCACATCCGATTGGCCTCCGGGCGAGCTCACTCTGGCGGAGGGAGAATGTTTCCGGGTCCATCCCTCGGCGTTGTGCCTCCTCGCGAAGTGCGCTGGCATTCAATAGGTGAGCCGGCAGAATCCCCATGGCCCAGGTGTTGAAGGCAGGGGAATAGAGATCCTTATAGACGATGCGCACGGTCAGGGGATCGAGAATCTCTACCGCTTTGACGGGTTCGTAATCCGCAATCCGGGGAGATAGGTTGCGGGGG
>Ga0209427_10004165_pt1 | contig 16771 bp, 43 predicted proteins | sample DeeMarSWOR136_30_FD_187465 | JGI IMG/M metagenome (GOLD analysis project Ga0209427, IMG submission 187465) | Marine sediment microbial communities from White Oak River estuary, North Carolina - WOR-1-36_30 (SPAdes) (version 2) | ecosystem: Environmental > Aquatic > Marine > Intertidal zone >...
AGATTATTAAGCCACCTCCAACCCCTCCAAAAACTCATCTAGCTCGCAATCTGTCTTTACCCATTGCCACTCTTTCCACACTTTCGCAACAGCAGTAAATGGCCATGCAAGCCAGAGCATGCCATACACCGTGCCTATCAAGCTTGTGACCACGTCGTGGCTGGCCAAATAGTATTCCGTAAATACCGCCCAAAAGATGATAGTAACCAACAAATCATAACGCCAAATCCCGGACGAGTGTCTTTTTTCAAACCTATTTTTTAAAATCATATAGACCTATATTTCCTTTCCGCAATTACAGCAAAACTTCTCGAAAGGGTATGTTAACATACCACAACCCGGGCATCTCCCTGATGCTTTCATAATGCCTCAATTGCGAAGATGTTTAATTCATAACCTCGAAACGCAATCAGTGGGATTTCCTCTGCCTCCTTATGGGTTTTTATAAAATCCAGGGCTGCAGAGAAACTACCGAATATATGGTAATAGTCATCCCCACTTTCACCAATGTTATGTGGGTGACACCATACGCGAATTTCTGGGACTTCTAAATTGCCCTCGCATTTTTGAATTACGTCCCTTGTTACTGGAATGTTAATTTTTCCACCTCCTTAACATCCTTGCTCGAAACATATCTCAATGTCATCTAACTCGTATAGTAAAGCATTCGCTAACTCGTCATATTTCTGGGCTTTCTCCTGGCCTATTTTTGAACGAGTATCTAATTGCTTTCTAGCATCTTGCACTATACAAATTAGGTCATGGATATCTTTCGCCGATAAACTCATATTCCACCTCCTAATTGCAAATCAGTCCATTTTTCCCAACTAATTTCTTCAATCTCAACTTTCATATCTGCGGTTATATTTCTTGGTGCTCCGTCTAAGGTAACTATCTTGTCATTAACATATACACGAAATACCTTAATATTATATCCATTCGCCCACTCTTGCACCATTTCTTTAAAGGTAAACGGCGTGCCATCTAGCTTGAGTTGTATTGTTTTCACATTAATACGTTTCATGAGTCCTCCTCAATCATCATTATTGCATAAGTTGAAAATTCACTCCCACAATCATGACACTTCCATAATGTTTGCCCATAAACTTGTGGGTCAGTGCTTCCAATGTCTTCAATTGCTTCTACGTTTTCACTCTCACATTTCGGGCAAGTTCCATGCCACTCTTTCATATTTTTCCCTACCCGTAAACAGTATTCAATTCTTTATTGTAACAGTCCTCGTGTTGATAACAAATATCATACTCAGCCTCAAAATTACCATTTGTAATATAGCCTCGCCTCACTTGAACAGTTGGTGTATTTTCTTCTATTTCTTTTCCACATGTTTCACATTTCATATTTAACCTCCTTATTTATAATTATCTTAGCCAAACGGTCTGTTTCTTTATCAAAATTTCTTGCAAGTCTAATATTTGTCATACACACTTCAACTTTTTTGCCGTATGCCACTCTATCAATTCCAAGCATACGGTTGCGTAAATTATTTTCACATTCCTCTTCTAATTTCTTTTTTGTATGAATATCAGCAGCCAATTGCATGAGTTTCTCTTTTGTTTCTCCTTTATCTCGTTGTATTATCTTAATCGCTTCGCGTAAACTCTCAACGGTAAATATTCTTGAATCTTTCCAGTCCATGTCTTCCAGAAATTTCATTAATTCCGTTTTATTTAGAAATTGCCGTAGCGGGTTGCAAAGCCAATATAAACAAGTGCTATTACGACAACCCTCAGGCACATTGCCTATTCCTCTATCTCCCTTTTTACAAACTATACAACAGTCTGCGCATTGTGAGCAAAATTGTCTAATTCCTGATTCTTTAATGATGTAGTTGACGGTGTGCCTTTTCCATTTATCTTCAAGATGATTCCAATTATCCACCAATGCCAACGCCCCCAACAGGGTCATCCTCAAATTGTCCTCTTGTTAATTTCCAATCAACTCGTGCTGAAAAACTGATACCATATTTTGCCTTCATAATATCTTGGGCACGTGTTACTGCTGGTGCTATAATTGCAATTAACTCGCGTTCAAAATCAGCTCTCTTCACCATTATTATCATCCTGCCGTAATAAAAAATCTTTCAACTTTGACTCTATTTTACTGTCACTCAATAACGCCATGCCCGTGTCTTCCGATGTTAATGCATCCACAACAAATATAGGTTCATCAATAAGATTGGCTTGCTTTCGCAATTGAGATAATGCTACCTGTACGTCATCCTCATCAAGCGGAAAAAACACTGTGTAGACTGCCAGCTTACCTGGTTCGATATCCAACGCCGCTAGTGGCATTTCATGTGGATTATCTTTTCCGCCACCATAAAGCACCCACTGCTTGATATCATTTTGTAGTTCATCAACTATATCTTCTTTTGGTGACTTTTTAATAGACCATGCCATTTGACTACCTCTTATATTGAACAGCGTCAGATTTAATTCCATGACGCCCATTCCACACTTCCATTAATCCGTTATCGTGAAAGATAAGTTTCCAACCCCAATCCTCATCGTCTGCTGTTGGGTTGTTCTCAATATGGTCTTTGAGCATACGTGAAAAAAGTTTAGCCTCTTCGTGTTTGAGGTTAATTATTGTTTTCATTTAATCACCATATTTCCCATCCGCGTAATGCCCGACACAAGAGTCACCGAACACTTCGGCAATCATTTCGTCAAGCTTTCGCGAATTACAAATCCTGTTTTCAAGTCGCCAGATTGCTTCTGATTTCTTTATGAAATCATCGTCTATCTCTAAAACAAGTGCTATTGTTCTTTTCATTTTCCGAACTCCCGCTCAACTTGGTCAATTCGTGCGTCTGTGCTGAGGACAATTTTCAAATCATGAACATCTTTCCAAGTTCCACCTTTAATTACAACATCAACTTCTCCTAATGAAAAAAGCCTTGCTGCTTGGTCTTTATCAAGAATTGCTTCGTATCCCATTACGTGTCCCTCCTGTTAAATGCCATCCAGAAAATTTCCTTGTCAACAAGTTCACATTTGCCCCAGCCCCTCATCTTTGATGGCATTAGATATCCTCCTCGTCAATTAATCCAAACCCATCACATGTGTCGCACGCTAGGCCTGGTTCGTCTGGGTCTTCACCGCTTCCTAAACAAGTATAGCAAATTATTGTTCTATCGCTCATTTACCAGCCTCCAATTCATTATATTCTGTCCCATCTGCTAGCCGGACTCGACCACAATGGTCACAGCGCGCCCACCAACATTCGATAACAGTGCTCGCATACCATTTTTCCACCTCGCATTTCACTTTATTTTTAAATCGAATTACAAGTTTATTAATGGTTTGAGCCATACACATTTAACTCGCCATATCGCTCTAATGTAACTAATAACTCTTCATCTAAGTCAATAACCGGGTCATTAAAGACATACTTCGCATTGCATTTTGAACATATCATTGTTACGTTCGTAAGGTAATACGAACCTTTCGGTTTAAGTGTCCCTGGTAAAATCTCAAATTTAAACCCAGAGAGGACACCTTTATATCCAAGACTTGCTGGGTTTTCTGTTTTAAAATCTAAAGTACAGAGAAATATGCGCCCGCCACATTCATGGCATCTCATAGTTTAATCTCCCATCCTTTTCTCCCCAATCCACCTTTAGCAAGCGCTCTTTCTGAATTATACTTAAAATATCACGTATTGCTAATATTCCAACTGGACCGTTCAATTCCAACACTGGATTAGAACTATCTACTTCATGAATGGTTCCCACGTCAAACGTGTGCCCACATTCAACCGTGACTAAAATATCTATAGATTTGTGGCCGTTGGAATTATTCAGGAATAGTGCGAATTTCATTTTTGGTCTTGGCATCCTTTACCTCCATTTAAGCAAACATAATTATTAATCCTAAGGCTAGAAATCTCCACCAATACCACCCAAAGGTGATATATTCAGGAAATGCAACACTTAACAGGAAATACCCAATAATTCCATTAAGAAGAGCAAGTGCTAGTATTATTCCTGCCAGTATCAACAAAACCACAATAATTGAGCCTGCATCCTCTAGATTTTCAAATAACCATTTTACAATTTTCATAATTCATCAACCACCTCCATTAATCTTTCGAGTAACATTTGGCGTTCATTTATTTCCTTTTCTAACATTTCAATTGAACAAGAAACACACACCCTATGCTCAAACGAGTTAGTAATGTCAACTACGATTAATTGTGTTGCGCCTTTTGGAATTCTATTCCTGCACAACCAACAATGTCCTTTTCCGTTTGCTGTCGCTATTCGCATCGACATTTTATGACCTAATTTTATTCATATAATAATCATTGTCTTCTGCTGCAACCTGTTTTAGCAAAATAATTTCTCCATCTGCTCGTCCATCTGCTGTATCTAAAATAACCTCAATAAATGGCGCTTTTTTTCCGTTTAGGTTCATTTTTCCAATAACAAACACTTCAATTTTTTCTTCCATTATCCAACTGGCCTCCTTTTTGGTCTGCTTTTAATCCCACCAGTCCCTATCTGGAGCTAAATCTGCTAAATCAATTTCAGTAGTGTCATAATAATGTACCGTTTTCATAAATTTTGTTTTGCACTTAGGGCACTCACATTCTACTTCAATTTCTCCATCCACATCTACTTCTACCACTTTTGCACCTCGCGATTTTTCTCTAAAATAGAAATAGATTACCAAAATATAAAAGTTTTGAGCATATCCTACTATCAAATACACGAAAAGAAAAAAGAACTACCCGTATTTTCAGAAATTTGTCTAAGCGTGACCTGCGGTTCCACAATTCGGGCATATATACGAACTGAAATTATCTGTGTCCCACCATACACCGCATTCAGGACATCCAACTTTTGTTCCCATGGTATTATATTAGGTAGCTCTACTATTTAAACCTATTGTGCTTGCGTACTGAAATTTATCTTTATATTCATCTATTTTCTCATATAAAAAGTCCGGTGCTGTTACGTGTAATTCTTCTTCCGCATCTATAACTTTTTGCAATTTTTCAATCATTTTTAAACCTAAATCGCGTAATGTTGGTGACATATACAAGGCTAGATTTTCTGTGCAGTCGAATAAGTCGAGATATTCATAATAATTGGAATATGCCCCTCGAAATTTCTTCTTCGCCTTTTCAAGTTTACTCATTTGGTCGCCTTCCTATTTGAACATGAAGCATTCCAATATCCTCAAGAAATAATAAATACAATGTAACAAATTTAACCAGCTCTACATCATCACCTTCACCAATTAATTCACAAATTCTTGCACCAATAGCTCCATGTAATGTCGCTCTTGCGACTATATGTGGGTCAAATCCTTGTGTGAAAACTTGAAATAGAGGATGTGTTACTTTTCGCAAGAATTTATTCCGAAATTGTGGGTCATTGTTAAAATCATTTGTTGCATTATCGGTTAATTCAATAAAAAAATGCGTATGGTGCCAATCTTCATCAAAAAGACCGAGTTTTTGCCCCTTTTTAAGTGCTAATTTGTACTGAAGTGGTATTTCCTTTACCATATTAAGTATTCCTCCATAAAATCTTCAATATTTTCTGGTTTTACCCGTTTGAAATTATAAACAATTTCTTCCATGAAGTGTTTTAGGCAAAAAACCTTGCCATTATAGTCAAAAATATCAGTTTCCAACAGCTCCTCGCTACATATACAGCATTTTTCTATTTTTCATCACCTCCTTTTTCATTTGGGGGAGAAGAAGAAAGGGGAACAAGGATGAGATAGGATAAAAAAAGCAAACATTCCCCTATTCTCCTTAAAATAGGATAAAATTTACGAATTTATTAATGTTTTGAACCTAACTTACGCCTAACTGATACAGATGTCACAAGTTTTGCCGTTTTTTCAGGGGATGGAAACCTTTTTTTGCATTTTGGGCACCAGAGCATACCCTCTTCTAAGGCTTCCCAGACATTTTCATTACCACATACTGGGCAAGACGGGAAATTTTTGCCCTTTTTAGCCATTTTTTTTACCACTTTCCCTCTATTGAGATTTCTTGAGGGATTTCTTCACCCTTAAACCATGCTTTTGGCACGTATAAGGGGCCAAACTCGCCGAAATCATTGTATCGGACTTTATTCTTTGTCTCTTTTTCGAGTTTAAAGCCATTTACAACTACATTTCCCACTTTTTTCACCTCCTTTTTTTATTTTATTTCGATAATTTCACACAAATTACCGTTCCATTCACTGATATCACTTAAATCATATGGAAGAGGAAACACAACAAGATTATTTCGCACATACGCAATCCGTTCTTCCACTTCTTCTATCCAACTTATATTACCATCTCTTTTTGCTTCAGCAAGTTCATCTTCATATGCCGAACAAATCTCTTCTCGGAATGCTTGTAATGCTTCCTTATATGAATTATATGTTCCGTAAACATATTCAATTTCACCATGTTCAACTGTTAAAGCGACGAATCTTTTACATGGGCTCGCGACCTTGAAATTTCCAGCGGCTATTTCTTGTAAAGCAATATCAATTTTATCCTGCTCATCCGTTACATCATCTGGAATTTTGACCTCAAGATAAATTTTCATCTTTTTTCCTCTATTTAAAAATAGATTGCCAATTTATTAATATTTTGAGCCCAATATCTTATGACCCGGTCGATTTGAAAACACACGCACATAAAATATTTAAACTTGCAAGTGTTATTGAATAATAACAAAACGAGTCAAGCGGAATCTTGACAAACCTGAAACGGAGGTTGTTGGAATGGCAAAGAAAAAAGCTAAAAAACAACAAGCCTCTCCGCAACAGGAAGAAACCCACGCAGAGATTGTTATGCCTGAACAATCGGAAGAGGAAACACAACAAGAACCAGAAACAAGGAATCTTTCAGCCGCTGAGTTCGTGAGGAACAACACGAGAAGGCATCGTGTTAGAGCAAACAGTACAAAGTTACTGCGCCTAAACGATGAAGTTGGTTTCGTAAATGCGTTCACCGAACAGTATCTTAAAGGTGAAATTGGCGAGAGTGATATCAAAATTCTCGCAGATGTAAAGGCATTTTTGAAACAACTACCAAACAACCCATATAACTTGAAAGACAATGAAGCAAACGCGTTCGTATGTAATGATATGAAACATCTTTGCATACATGGCGAAACATTACACAATGAACATATGAAACTCAGAGCAATCTCGCTTTCCACGAATCGCGTTGGGTACTTCAATCCAATTCTTGCCAGGCAATTGATTGCCGATGAAGAGGATGAAGCAGTGAAAACTGCTATGCAGGAGAGACTTGAAAAGCTTGAATCATACCCAAACAGAGATGGATATGGCATACAATAAGCCAATCCTTCTTTCTATTTTTTTTTTATATTACCAAAAAGGACTTATTAACCATATGAAAGCAGCTATACATCCAACAAAAAACAAACTTATAATCAATGCTGCTTGTGAAACTACCAAACCTTGCCAAAGGCCATCAAGCTTATATTTACTACGGGCAGTATGCACAGCTATCAATAAAATTGCCACTACTTCATATGCTCCTATTACTCTTAATAATATTTCCCATGCTTCCATAGTCTACCTCCATTAAAAGCGAGGGGAGCTGATAGTCTAGTCTCACAACCTCCGGTGGCACTCCATGTTTTATCCCGGTTAAGGTTCCCTCGTGCTCACAGCTGTGATTGGATATGACCCTATCAGCTCCAAATGGCTGGTTATCTCTCCCGTATTATATTCATTGCATCTCTCACATGAAAAGGCGGCTGTACACCTTGTTCTTCGTATTTAGCCTCTTCAATTTCAAAGTAAGACTTAAGTTTGACGTATTTCCCCAACATGACTGAGTGTTCCTTTTTCATAATAAAAATAAGGATTACCAATATATAAATATTTTGCGCGTGTCGACCGGTTCATAAGGGGCCTAAAACACACCAAGTATTTTAAGGGCTATAAGCATTGTTGCCATTCCGCCGAGAAATGCCGCACAAATATACGCACATGCCGCGTCCTTTTCAACATACCCCTCAGGTACAGAGAAATTTTGCGGTTCATTTTCCGGTTCCGTTTTTGGCTCTTCATGTTTTAAATACCTTTTGGGTGTTTTCCAAGGCTTGCGAACCCTCCATAATTTATTCAAATTTGGCATTTTTCACCTCTAATTGGTATAAAAATTACGTTTTTATAAAGGATTTGTGCCTAACTTCGCCAGAAACGCTCGCGTCGGTGTCCTTGATTTTGCCGTTGTTCTCTTAGGAATTTTCTACGTGCTGCTCTGATAGCAGAACGACTTGTGGCTGATTTCACACAGCCAATATGCGCGAAATGAACCCATCCATTCCGGTATCCGGAGTAGTCTTTTTCAGGACCTCCCCACAGCTCGAAGTGAAATGATTCTTTTGGAATTTCTTCGTGGCATTGACAGCAAGTTCGGTTTCTGTTGCTTTGTGCTATTTTTAACACTTTTTTTCACCTCCTTTTTTCTATATAGGTAGTTTTGCATCCACTTACAAGGGTTGTTTTTATCCCAAGCGTGATTTATCTTGGATTTCCTTCCCTTATAATAATGATAGTGGATGGGACACCACACCATTTAATCACCTGACCATTCAAGTCTGTATGGTTTACTATATTGTAATCCATCTTCCCTATGCATTCCCGGGTGTCCTTTCTCTAATTGGCAATGAAATGTGGTAACATTATCACCAAAATCATCACCAAACTCTATTATACTTTTACATTTTGTCATAGAGCCAGGCGAGGGATTTGCGCCCTCCACTTAACCTACTACCATGACCCTAGTGTGAGTCATTCAGTATCACGTTTCAGTTAAGCTCGCTCACGGCCTGGCTATTTTTATTATCACATCGTGGTAGCCACATTCTGGGCATGAATGCGGGCTTACACCATGAATTTTTTTGAAATTTGTAACAGTCATTGCATCTACGAATATTATTTCTTCAGTTACATTATCAACCCATGTAACACCAATATATTCATTTCCTGTCATATTCGGCTAGTGGGAATCGAACCCACCTCCAGTGCAGTCGACAATTGTATGGTAGCTCACTACTGGCAATACCTCCTCAAAGCGTCCTTTGAGTTTAATTTAGCCAGGTACCTACAGACATTTCCGGGTATCGTAGACCTCACCGGCCAGCATCTGCACCTGGTATATATCACTCGGTTTCCTCGTGTGTCAACGGAAGTAGCAGATTGTAGCCTTTCGCACCTAGGGAGCCTAGCTTGAAGTTGACCTCTCGACGGTGATGGGACTCAAACCCATTACTCAACTTCACTAGGATACTGTAGGGGTTTTATGTACTCAGCATTTTCTGGTCAGTCCTGCTAAGACACACCATAAGGCCGAGTGAAGCAAGGGGTGGGTTTCGAACCCACTTACTACAACACGGCGAGGTCTCCTAGCATGCACAGGAGGTGATAAACATTATAGTAATACCCAGAGCCTAAAAAGGCTCCATCCCTTGCATTCTTAATATAGCATACTAATTTAAATAAAGATTCGGCAGGACTAAGCCTGCCCTATTATATTATGTTCGTGTATCTCCTTTATACCGTAGCACCCGCAAGATAAGCACTCTGTAAGGCCTGAAGAAGGGTCTTTTACAAGCAATTCTTGCCATCTTTTTATATTTGAAGCAAGCATACATTTTGGGCAATAATATCCAATTATATTATCGCCATCTGTTGTTTCAAATACACCTTCAATTTCAAAGTGGTCGTAAAATAAATCATCATCTGTGCGAACAATTACCTCTCGAATAAAGCTTTTACGAAGAGGAATTATACCGTAACCCCACAACTCCGACGTTATTTGTTTGCGTTTTTTCTTATTTATCTTTTCCGTATTTAAGCGGCTAATTAAATTTTTAGCGCGCAACGCAATTAACTGTCGTGGCTCTGCCTTCTTTGCCCAATTGTCAAGTCGTTTTGCTCTTCTATTCAAACTGATTCCAATAGTCTGGCCATTCGTCGTTTGGGTCGAACGCGCTGTATTGCTTCTTTTTCTTTGGGACATAGTTCGGAACTCCTGTGTCTTTATTCGGGTCTTCTTCAGATTCTTCATCTTCGTCTGTTTTATTCCACTTTTCCTTGTCTTTATCCCATTCCCATTTTGGTTTCCATTTCTTGACAATTGTAGTTGTTTGTTCTTCCTCAATATTCTTTTTTGCTTCTTCGATAAATTCTTTCGCATCTTCATACTCCGGTGATTCAATTTCAACCTCGGCTTCAATTACAGATAATGACCCACATGGTAATTCCAAACGCGCTACCGCTTTTGTATCACCATCTTTATTTACAACAATGCTGAAATCATGATTTTCGTTCAAATAATCATCATCTACTCCACTAAAAAACGCTCCCATATTTGCGTGGCTATGTATAACTCCCTCCGATTGAAATGTTTCAGTCGGCTTTACAGTTGATGTAGATACCTCTTGTTTAGGCACCCTCAAGTCTGTAACTTTCCACTCTCCAGATTGGAGTTTAGATGCACCAAGATAACCCAACCATTCAGTATCTAGCTCAGTTGTTAATCCCATTATTTTATGCCAGATATCTTGTGGAATTATCACCTTTGGCGTTTCAGCTCTTGTTATATGCGGGCATTTATCATCTTCTGAGATTGATAAATCGCTTTCCCAACATTTATTCATTTCTTCGTTGCCCTCCAGTGGTTGTCTATTAGCTCATCTATATGTCCTCTTATTGGCGGACATGGACCTCTATTCGGTTGTCTATAACAAATAATATGTGTTAAAAGACTTGCTGCTAATTGTGAAGGTACTGCCCATGACGGTACTATTATGTATCCAGAATGTCCAGAACCGTCATTCCAAACTTTATCTATTTTAGGAGAGTCTTTTGACTGGCCATCAATAATAGTTATATGATGCCCATCATAGCCAATCCTATAATATTTAAGTCCAGAATCTTTTTTCTTTGTGCATTCCTCATAAATCAATTGTTGTGCTTCAAGAGAATCAGTACAATCAATAACTGTACCGCGTAGTAAATTCTTAGTTATTCCTGAAACACGTCCATGCATTACAATTTCCGCGTCGGGGCGAATTGCACCTATAAATTTTTTCACAACAGCTGTCTTTGGTTTACCCACATCATTTGCTTCGAATGGTAACCGATTTAGATTACTTATTTCAAGGTCGTCATCATCAAACAAAAATAATTTTTTTGTTCCTGCTAGAGCTAAATCTATAGCAACCCAGGCACCAACGCCACCACAACCAATAATGCTAACTTCATTAGGCGGATGAACGCTAAGACCTTCTTGGCGTGTATACATCATGTCGACCATATTCTACCTCCATCTTCTGTCGTTTTATCTATCTTCAGAGTTGCGACTGCATTATAATTCCAGTCTGTGACTTTTTGTTTTTTTCCTTCAATTTCAACTTCATACTCTTTATGTGGGCCGTCCTCTAAAACATCAAATAATTCACACATGCTATCGGTGTGTAAATTTTCAACAGACATTGACTCCACATTAATTGTTTCGTACATTTTTGCAATATCTTTTGATACTTTAAGTATATCATGTAGACAATGCACTGACATTTTATAAGACCCTAAACAAAGGTCGTGCCCCATACAATGAAACATTTCTACGCCATCACGACTAAAATGTTTATCATAAATCCAGGACCACTTATAATTCCATGCGCCATCAACTGCAACCATAAGATAGCCATCTTGTTCACGTTGAAATTCTTTTTTTAAGTCCCAAACATGAAAACGCGTTGCCACATATTTGTAGTGCAAATGTATTGGTGCGTATATTCTATATTCATTACCAGGCGATGAAACAACAACACCTTGTTCCAATAAATCCTCTGATACCTGTAATGCAGGTAACTGACTTTGCAGCTTATGTTTCAATTCTTTTAATTCCTTTTCATACTGATTTGACATTAAAGTTAAATTATCAGAAAATTCCGCTTCAAAGCTTGTTATTTGGTCGTTTGCTTTATTTACCACTTCGTCGATAGTATTTTTGATAAGTGTGTTTGCTTTTGCGTTTTCCTTTACATCTCGTAACTGGTAAAATTTATCACCAACACGCAGTTCAAGTGTTTTTCCAGATAAATCAACCAATTTAACTTTTTTGGTTTCTTGTTTTGGATTTTTAACGTTTGTTTTATGAACTACTCTTGGCATATTTTCAGTCAATAAACTTAATTTGTTGGATATTAGATTTGCTATTTTATGTAGTACATCATCTCGGTCTTCACTGGCAACCAAACGATTCATAAATTTATTCCAACCATTTGAGCTTGATGATTTAAAATATGCCCAATCAGGTTGAAATGTTCTAAAGTTTGATATTCCAGCTTCCCTGAAGAAATCGCCATGCGTACTAAAACAGCGTTTCAACAAACTATAAGTGTTTTGACTATTCTCGCCAGGTATTGGCACTCCAAATTGTGTTAACAATTTGTGTTCTTCTTTTGTAGGCTCCAGCTTCACATCTAGGTCGGTGTATGGTGTCCCATACGAATTTGAAGATACAATTCCTACCGTTATTTTCATATATCACCTCCAACGTCATTTTGATTTAATGACCCTAAATAAAAAAAAAATAGATGAGGAGCTTAGGCTCCTTCATCATATTTTACGATTTCGACTTCGTCAACCTCAGAAAAGTCGTTAGGTGCTTCGGATGCTTCAAGCTCTTTTCCATCAACGATAACGTTGAACTTGGAAAGGCCGGCGTCACGAGCTAGCTGCCTCACCGTGTCTGAAAAAGGGTCCTTGTCATTGACAGGTACCGATTCTCCATTCGGGAGGTATACCATCGCCTTTTCTTCGGAAGAGGAGTCATCCGTTTTCCATGGCTTTGTCATTTTATGCCTCCATTTTACCCAAATTCTGGGTGGTCTTTCAACTCATCCATAGCCTTTTCGAGCTGAGCCATATGCTCCTCGAGGAAGGGCTCTATTCCTTCCCTTGCTGATTCGTTTATCTGAATTATACGCCCAAGGTACATCCCCGTGTAGAATATTTCGGCTTCTGTTCTGCCAATTTTTCTAACATTTGGTATTACCTTTTCAAGATGGCCAGTATTATCTTCTTTTTGTAGTTGTGCTATTGTTGCATAACACTTATTCATCAAATCTATGGCTCTTTTTTTTCCTATTCCAATTAATGCGGCTACATCATACATAATCTAATCCATAATTTCCCAAATTGCGTCATCACATTGAAATGCTTGCCAATGTGTATTTAATTTCGCTGCTTTTCCACAAATTGGGCATTTAATTTCTGTTATTATTTTTTTACTTGCTAATTCAAACATTAATCCTACGCTATGCCCAGTACCAATTTCAAGTATTTCTGTTTTATAGGTTGTATCAGAGTTTAAATCAAGTGAATTAGAAACAATAATTTCATGTTCCGTATCTGCTGTGTACCAAGGAAATTGTGCAAGATATTTTTTCCGTCCTCGTACTTGCTTATTTATTCTCTTTAATTGCCTGTATGAGTCGAGGAATTTCCCCACCTAATGACCTCCTACTTTTTTTTACTGTTAGATAGTAAATCCTTTAATTTTAAAATAATTTGCAATTTTATAAAGATTTTGAACTTAATTACCTTGATTTAATGTCGCAACTAATTTTTCGCCAAGCGTTTTATTGACCCACTCTGCACCCTCTTCGGCTACCATCGAGTTATATAATTCCTTAGCTAAAGTTATACCATGATGTTTAATAAATTTCCACATGACAAAACGAAGTTCTGCATGCTCGTAATAAAGACTAGTGCGGCATTTTGAACATAATTTACCATTACGTTTTGTTTTTTCACCACATTCACTGCATATTCCCATATTTTCTCGCCTTTTCATCAATTAATTCACATTCAATTTCAGACAAGGCCGTTGTTGGTAATTTACTTGTAAATTTCCAGCAATTAGACCCCTTTTTACGATATTTCCATAAAGTCATTGATTACAATTATAAAATGCAAATTTAAATATTTTGTGAACATAACAATCTTAAAAAAAAAATATGGGAAGCCAGCGCTTCGACTTCCCTCAGTTCATGTTTTACTCATTTAGGAGTTATTTAATCTAGACTTGCACCAAGGCCAAAACCGAAGAGACCACCCAAGAAAGTCATTGCTTCTTGCCATGGAATCGATTCGGCATAAATGCCCATTGTTTCAAATACGCCACCACCAAGATATCCAAATGTTACGCCAACAAGCCCAACAATGAATCCACCGGCGACCTTTTTGAACAAGCCATCGATACTTTTCGCATTTAACATTGGTTTACCTCCTAAGCCATCTTAATTTAAGATTTCCTTTATATCGTTTCTGGTAGCAGACGCTACCTTTTATCAAGAGGTTCATTTTAAACAAGTATAAAGCACGCCAACCCATCCCCTATATGATACTATGAAAATAGAGAGAAATCGCGTTATTTATGCGTTTTTGCAACGATATACTGAAAATATCAAGGCTCTCAAATATATTATCTATAGGCTGTCATACAGAGTCTTCTGTTTAATTGGGCTTTTTTATATGTTTTCGTAAAATTATTTTTTTGCGGTTTTTCGTACAAAGTAACTCCACATCTTCGCTTCTCAACATATTTATCCTCTTTTTTCCAATAAATAACTGGAAAAATATTGTTCATTTGCTCTAATTGTTTGGCTATTTCTTGTCCTATTATACTAAAGAAAGCTCTAGTCACCATACCACTCCTTTAGTAATTGGTCTCTTCTTTTCTTTCTTAACCAATTTTCACGGTTTGGATTTTTAATGACTCTACCCTTTTCGTCGATGGGTCGTCCATATTTGTCATGCAATGGTCTTAATCGTAATTTTGACCTTAATATTCTTCCTTTTCCGTCACAGTATTCACATTTATGTGGTGTATCAATTTTTTGTGAACCTATTCTCTCAGTTTTAGGATACCAACCTTTTCCATTACAGACGTTACATGTGACATAAGGGTCAAAAGTCATACATTTAAATGTAATAACATCCAAAAATAAAAAGATTTGGGTCAAAAGACCCTATTTAATAATTTTGTTCAATGTATTTTACTTGCGCGTGTGGGTCTTTCTCATGCACTTCGATAAATTTAAGTATTTTATCAGACCAGCCGTTGATATAAACTACATTTTGTGTGCCTTCAGGGAAATTTACTTCGCCGTAACCATTAACATTAATGATGTAAACCATGCAATTTTGGTTTACTTGCCAGTATTTTTGCATTTCACCTCTAAGTGACCTGTTGTCACCACTCCAGAAACCACTGTCATTCCAAAGTTGACAATCTGTGATAAAAATTACTCTGTCGAAAACTAAATCTTTTTGTTCAAGCATCCATGAAATTGCAAGATGGCCGTTCGTTGAACCACCAAGAAGATATGCATGTTTTTTCAACTTTTCAACATTCGCAATTATACCACTTGACATTTTTGGAATTGTAAATGTAGCCCATCGTTCTGCAAAACAACCAACTACACCCCTATCGGTGTATTTATGTAATGCTGAACCAAGAATTAGGGCAATTTCTCTGTGGTCAATTGAACTGTTTCGTGATATAGTTCCAGTCATTGACCCTGAAGTGTCCCCTGCAATAAGTGTTGTGCCTAACATTTTTGGAATATTACTGTACGAGTGTGCACATGCTGCATCTAATGCGTCAAGTACCTCTGCCGTTCGAGGATGATTGATATGTTCTAGTTCGCGATAAGCGTTGAAGAATCTGAATGGGAATTGTTTGCTTCGTGCAACTTGTTCTGGGTCACTGATATATTTAATTACTCTGCTGATATGTTCATCTGCTACACCTTTGTCACCAGTTGTAAGTATATTTCGAAGATTTCTTAATGTTGCCATATATGGTAATTTACCAGAACTAATAAGTGCTTCCCATACTTCAGGTTTGTTTCCTTTTTCTGAGAGTTCTGTTTCCCATGTATATGGTACTTCAAGAGCATCTTCTAGTATTTTCTTAAGTAGTTCACCTGGCTCTTTTGGGTGTGTTAACATAATTGTATCTCTAAATTTTACAGTCGCGCCTTGTCTGTTGTACTTTGCGAATTGATATTCGTCAAATTTTGTGAATGTGTCCCTTATTCCTTTCTTTAAACTATTCGGAATAGGTTTACCGAACATTTCAAGTTGACAAGCAACTGCTTCATTTAATTCATCTGCTCGTTGCAGTACTTTTGGCGCATATTGTCGAACAAACTGTTTACATTTGCTTGTGTTTGCCGCTGTTGTCAAAAGAACTACTGGTGTTGTTCTAAGATACATTTCCTTTCTAAGGTAAGATGCAAGCTGTAGGATAAATTTCGGGTCCTTTGATGCAACTTCATCGATAGCATTTAATATATCTTTTTCAACTTCACCGTAATACTTTGGTTCATTAAAAAGACATGTTGAAGCCATGTTTAATAGTTTTTCCTTTGGTGTTGGAATGTATCCTTCCCCGCCGGCTCTGTTAACAATTTTTGTTTTTTCTGTACTCCCTGTATTGAATTTCGCCATTCTTTTTTCACCTCCTTTTTATTTATAGACAGTTATCCTCAAAAAAAGACATTATAAGGGGTCCTATAGAACCCCCTTTAGTCGTTTTGGAAGATAAGCGCAAAGAGTTTTTATTTATTTAATGTCGGTTTCGAACCGACAAACTTTACCTCCTATGTGTCAAGTTTTGTCCGAAGTAACTCTTTACTACACTGTCCTACGCAAATTACTGGAATTGAACCA
>Ga0209427_10004166_pt1 | contig 16768 bp, 17 predicted proteins | sample DeeMarSWOR136_30_FD_187465 | JGI IMG/M metagenome (GOLD analysis project Ga0209427, IMG submission 187465) | Marine sediment microbial communities from White Oak River estuary, North Carolina - WOR-1-36_30 (SPAdes) (version 2) | ecosystem: Environmental > Aquatic > Marine > Intertidal zone >...
CGTATCATCTGCTCAAATCCTGCAGCAATCGCTAAAATTCCGGTGATTCCGCGAGGAGCCGGCCCGCGGTTTCGCGCAATTTGTCCACCTCTTCGGATGAGAGCTTAAACGTGGTCGGCAAGCCCTTAAAGTACGAGCGTTCTGCGTTGTCCTTCAGGGCATCGAACTTGACCTCGATGAGATAGAACTCGATGTCGCCGCACCCCCCTGGCGAGGTGTCAATCGGACCGCCAGCGCACCTGTTTTCCCGGACTTCCTCGGCCCACCGTTTGAAGCTCTCCTGAAGAAGCATGACGGTCTCGAAGTTGTAACGGGAGATAGCGATGGACGAATAGGATTTCAGCATGTCGCCCAGTCCCGGGATCTTTCCAAAAAGACTTTTGGATCTGCTCACCTCAGTCTCCGCGTTGACGACGATAATAACGATCTTGTGTGTCTTCTCCATGCCCACGTTCTTGAGCGTCGTCCAGAAGTCACCGAAGGCAATCACCCTATCAAGAACGGCCCTCACGCCGAGATTATCGGCGACACCCCCGTCAACGAGGTGGATATACCGATTTTTGTTAGCATCCAGATAGGGCTGGATATCAACGAGATGATGGAACTGACGCTTCGTGACATCCTGTTCTCGCAGCGCCCGTCCCATGGCTTCGGGCAACTTGAATCCGCAAATGTTTGCGTAATTACGGAGGGTAATGGGGGTCAAGACAACGGGGACCGCAGATGACGCCGCCGCCCCCCTGGCGACCGGGAAGGTTGAAACATCCGAGCAGATCGCATCAAAAGTGTCCTGAGTAAATCCAACCCGTATGCCGGTCACCATATCCGTGGCGTTAATAACGATCATGGGGCCCTCTCTGGCGGCTATATCGCCGAATGTACCACCCTCAAAGACATGTTTATCATAATATTCAGCCGAGAGGTCGCTTCGGCCAAACCTGCCGGAGAGGAGCCTCGCCCAGTTATAGGGATTGAGGATTGTTCTCCTCGTGAGCGCCCCCTGGATGTTTTTCTTCAGGAACCGGTCTTCGAAATCCTCAAAAATTTGGTCGCCAAAGAGGCCGTAGTAACCCGCCGTGAAACTGCCCCCCGAGACGCCCGATATGCCATCGACCTCGTCGAGAAGGCGTCTCCTCTTGCCGTCGATTACCAGTTCCGTATCCCGTAACCTCTCGAGCACCCCGTAGGCAAGAACAGCCGCGCGGGTGCCTCCACCCGAAAAGGTTAAATACAGGCCCAAGCTCTCGGAATTCCCGGGTTGTCCGAGGAATTTTTTACGGTATCCGCTTTGGGGATCGTACTTTTCAAGGGGGGTATTCTCGGTATAATGGGCGCACCCAACAAGGAATGTGATTGCCAGAAGGACAAAAAAGCGCAGAAAGGATATCTTTCTCATAACCACCTCCATGAACAGGTGTGTTTCGAACACAATTACACGACTTCCTTTCCTTTGACAACTCAAAGAATTAGGGGTCAAACCTTGATTAGTGATTATCCTTGACATCGAGTATTCGTTTTAGTATGCAATTATCATGGCTCGACCTTGGCGAATCGAATATGAAGGAGCCCTCTATCACGTCCTGTCTCGCGGTAACGATAAGCAGGATATCTTCCTTATAGACGAGGACCGACGATCTTTTCTCAGGACCCTCGGTCAGATGTCAGAGAGGTTTGATGTTGATATCTTTGTATACGTGCTGATGGGCAATCATTATCACCTACTACTCCGAACCAACAAGGCCAATCTGTCAAAGAGCATGCAATGGCTGGGTACAGCCTATACGACACGCTTCAATTTGAGACATTCCCGAAACGGTCATCTGTTTCAAGGTCGGTATAAAAGTATAATCGTTGAAAATGATTCCTATCTTCTGCAGCTCTCCTATTATATCCACAGGAATCCGTTGAGGGCCGGATTCGTCAAACGCCTCATCGATTATCGCTGGAGCAGTTATCCGGCTTATGCTTACAACAAGGGCCAACCAGAATGGCTTAACACCGTACTTATCCTTTCTCAATTTAATGCAGCGGACAAGCCCCGGAGTTACAGAGAAGATGTCCAAGAGTATTCAGATGAAAAGAGACGGATCTGGGAGGACGTTCGCCACGGTCTATTCTACGGAACACAAGCGTTTACTGATTATATCAAAGGTACATATTTGCAAGACGAGCTCAATCGAGATATTCCGGCACAGAAACAGCTGCTCAATGACCGCGAGCCGGCTGAGCTGTTAAGGAGTGCAGCAGAGATCTTAGCGTGTGATTTGCGAAGGCTCAAACAGGGTCGCAGGATAACCAATCCAGACAAAACCAACCGCGATTTGTTGATTCACTTGCTGTGGCAAACAGGTCGGTTTAGCAACTCAGAAATCGGAGAGCGATTCGGATTAACTTATTCTTCGGTGACTCGGCGCGTAGACGCTTTGAAAAACCGATTGGAGAGGGAAGGGGAACTTAAGAGCAGGTATGAAGAACTTAAATCACAAGTCAAGGTTTAACCCCTTCTTCTTAGAAGGCAAGTGGGAGTCGCTTCCAAGGAATAGGCTTTCCTGCCGTATTCGGTGAGCCTTCCGTACGTTGGCTGGATTCAGTTGGGAAGGGCAGAGATTTAATTGGTTCTAATTTCCTCTTGACCAGGCTGCCCCTATTGTAGTACCTGCTAAATCAGGAGATGGACGTGGCGATGGAAACAGAGCCTGTGCGATGTGGGCTGAGCTTCAGCCGACCCACTGCCGACACCCTGCTCATCCGACTTACGGGAAGCTGGAGAATTGGGCAAGAGCCTCCCTCGGCAGACGACGTACGGAAGGAATTTGATTCCGACCCACGGGTCAAGCGGCTTGCCTTCGATACCAAGGGTCTCGCCGACTGGGACAGCGCTCTCCTGACATTCCTGACCAAGATTCGAGATCTTTGCTCTCAGAGGAAGATGGATTTGAACAGCGAAGGACTACCGGAGGGCGTAAAGCGGCTCCTCGCACTTGCCTCCGCGAGTCCGGCACTAAGGGCCCCAGGCAGGGAATCCCAGCGTGAACCGTTCTTGTCCAGGGTTGGCGAAAAGGCTATTGCCTTAGGCCGCTCGGCAGGTGAGATGCTTACATTCATCGGCGAGGCTTTTGTGGCCTTCATCAAGTTTCTGGGGGGTAGGGCCCGTTACCGTCGCTCCGACCTATTCCTGATCATTCAGGAGTGTGGCGCAGAAGCCCTTCCCATCGTCTCGCTTATCAGTGTCTTGGTGGGCCTGATCCTCGCTTTTATCGGGGCTGTTCAGCTGGTGATGTTTGGAGCACAGATCTATGTGGCGAACTTAGTTGGAATCGCCATGGTCCGCGTGATGGGGGCCATCATGACCGGAATAATCATGGCTGGCCGTACAGGCGCGGCTTTCGCCGCGGAGCTCGGAACGATGCAGGTGAACGAGGAGATAGACGCGCTTCACACCCTGGGAATCTCGCCCATGGAATTCCTCGTTCTACCACGGATGCTCGCCCTTGCACTGATGATGCCCCTGCTCTGTCTCTATGCGGACTTGATGGGCATCCTGGGCGGCCTGATCGTGGGCGCGGCCATGCTCGATTTGAACCCGGTGGTCTACTTCAACCAGACCCGGGCAGCGGTCAGCCTGAACCATTTCTGCATCGGGCTCTTCCACAGCGTCGTCTTCGGAGTGCTGGTGGCCCTGGCCGGGTGCCTGAGAGGAATGCAGTGCGGACGCAGCGCTTCCGCGGTCGGTGAAGCCGCAACTTCGGCTGTGGTGACGGGAATCGTCAGCATCGTCGTGGCAACTGCCATAATAACGTTCATGTGCAATGTATTGGGAATCTAATGTGTTGATGCAAAAAATACATGCCTCTTTATGGCAGCCAAGGGGCTAGGGATTATTGGCACGGAGACGACAGTTGGTGACTATTCGATTTTCACTGGAGGGCAACGGTGCAAAAAGGGGTGGGAAGAGCTGAGCCTCACATTACGGTACGTGACCTCACCATGGCCTACGACAGCTTCGTGGTGATGCAGGGTCTTAACTTCACAATCAATTGCGGGGATATCTTTATTATCATGGGCGGAAGCGGCTGCGGCAAGAGCACGCTCATGAAGGCTATGGTGGGTCTTAAGGAACCTGCTAGGGGACAGGTTTTTTACGGCGATGTAAGCTTCTGGGAGACAGATGGCACCGAACGTGACCGCATCATGAGGCGCGTTGGCATTCTTTACCAGAATGGTGCCCTGTGGAGCTCGATGACCCTTATGGAAAACGTGGCGCTTCCGCTGGAGCAGTACACGGGCTTGAGCACTGGTCAGATACGGGAGATCGTTTCGCTGAAGCTTGCGCTGGTTGGCCTGGCAGGGTTTGAGGATTTCTACCCGTCCGAGATCAGCGGGGGCATGCGGAAGCGAGCCGGCCTAGCTCGGGCCATGGCGCTCGACCCCGAAATCCTGTTTTTCGATGAGCCTTCTGCCGGACTTGATCCCGTTGGCGCGCACCTGTTGGATGAACTGATCCTCGAGCTCCGGGGAAGTCTGGGAGCCACTGTGGTAGTGGTGACCCACGAACTGGCGAGCATATTGGCCGTCGGGAACAACTCGATCTTTCTCGATCCGGAGACAAGAACCATGATCGCCAGCGGGGATCCCCATAGACTGCTCGCCGAGTCGCAGGACCCGAAAGTCCGGAACTTCCTCACCCGGGGGGAGGGAGGCCTGGAGGTGAAGTGATGAGCTCCTCATGGAGTGTTGGAGTAGTGGGATACTGGAGTAATGGGATATGCGAAAGGATAAGAACCGGGGTTATCAAAAATTAACAGTTTGGAGCGATGCAATTGAATACTACATGCAAACGTGCAGAGTCTTTCGTCAATTTCCCTATGAATTAAAACGAGTTGCAAGCCAGGCTATAGCTTCAAGTGATTCCGTTCACCGAAATATCTCTGAGGGGTATTGCCGACGCTCGATTCGCGAGTATCTCAATTTCTTGTACATAGCACTTGCTTCACTTGGTGAATCAGTTTCAGGACTTCAGGCTTATCATAAATCGAAACAAATAACGGAAGATGATTTCCAGAAACTGGACAGTCTTGCGTACAAACTGGAAAATGGGTTACTGAAACTCGTCGAAAGCTTGGAACAAAAAAAGGAGCGCGGAGAATGGGCCGATTGTCTCATAGTGAAGGAAACCACTGACATATATGGGAGTTAATGCTCCAACATTCCATTACTCCACTTCCTTGGAGGGCTGAAACACTATCGTACCAGATGAAATAAATCAAGCAGAGATCGAAAAATAGGGGATGGATAGATCATGAGTAAGCCGGCAAGTAAAACGTTGATCGGTGGTTTTGTCGTGGGTGCGGTGGCTCTTATCGTTGCGGGAATTCTGATCTTTGGTTCTGGCAGGTTCCTGGGAGAAACCTATAAATTCGTGATGTACTTCGACGGCTCCGTGAAGGGCCTGAATGTTGGTTCCTCCGTCGTATTCCGGGGTGTCGAGATCGGTAGGGTGATCGATATTCTGCTGCGTTTTAATCCGGCTGACATGTCCGTGAAAATTCCGGTGATCATAGAGATCGATCCGGACAGGGTGGAGGTAATTGGAGAGATCCCTCGCGACCCGGATTTGAAAAGAGCCATTAGACAACTGGTGGAGCGTGGCCTGAGAGCCCGACTACAAATGCAGAGTCTCGTAACGGGCCAACTAATGGTGGAACTCGATTTTCATCCCAACAAACCGGTTAACCTGGTGGGCGGCGATACGGGATATCCAGAGATTCCGACGATTCCGTCGCCGTTGAAGGAGTTATCCCGGAGAATCGAGAAGGTTCCGATCGAGGAAATCTTCAGCAAGTTGTTGGCTGCTGTTGAGGGAATCGAAAAGATCGTGAATGCCCCCGAGGTAAAAGGGACCATCAGCTCCCTGAAGCTCGCAGTGCAGGACCTTAGAAAGCTGGTCAACAACGTCAACGACCACGTTACACCGATGGGCTCCCGGATGGGGAACCTGGCATCCAGCATCGAACGCACCCTGAAAGACACGCGGAGGCTGGTGCACAACATCAATGCCCAGGTTTCCCCGCTCGCATCCAGCATCAAGGAGACCGTGGAAGAATACGGGAACCTTGCCCGGGATGTAGACGGAGAGGTTTCATCGGTGGCATCGGGCATTGAGAAAGGCCTCGAAGAGGCTCACGCCGTCCTGGAACAAGGCCGGAGAGCCTTGGCCGCGGCGGAAGACGTCCTGGCAGAGGACTCGCCCCTGCTTTACGAACTGGAAAACGCCTTGAAAGAGGTGTCTGATGCGGCCCGTTCCATCCGTTTATTGACGGATTACCTCAAACGGCACCCCGAAGCTTTACTCAAGGGAAAAGGCACATCTGGAGGAGAATGAGATGCTCAATTTGCTGCGCTTTCGACTCGTGTTCCCGGCATTGGTCATAGCCCTGTTGATTTCGGCAGGGTGCGCCAATACCAAACCCTCGAGGTTTTATACCTTGAGCCCTTTGGCCACCTCGGAAAGTGAAGCCCAGGGCAGCGCCGAAGGCCCTGGCCTTGCCATCGGGGTCGGCCCGGTCAAGCTCCCCGAGCATCTGGACAGGCCGCAGATCGTCACCCGGACCAGCCGCAATGAGCTCCGGCTTGCGGAGTTCGATCGCTGGGCGGGATCTCTCCAGGACGACTTCTCCCGGGTTCTCGCGGAAAACCTATCGATCCTCCTCTCCACGGGTCGAGTCTCCCTCTATCCATGGCGAAGGTCAGTACCCATCGATTACCAGGTGGTCGTTGACGTGAATCGTTTTGATGGCGAGCTCGGCGGAAATATGTGGTTGATCGCGCGGTGGTCCGTGTTCGGCGGCCGTGATAAGGAAGTGCTCTCTATGCGAAAATCTCGCATCATTGAGCCCTCAGGCGCCCAAGGATACAGGGCGATGGCTGCAGCCCAGAGCCGGGCGCTCGCTAACCTGAGCCGCGAAATCGCCAAGGTGATCGAGACGATTTCTCAAAGAGGGCGTAACCAATAGGCGCCTTATGTGCGGCACGCCTTTCATCACGGTAAAAGGACTTAGGGAGGTGGGAAAGTCGGTATGCGGGGCCGTGGAAGCTGTGAAGGGAGATTGAGTGGTGGGTTAAAAGCATGAGAAGGGAAGAGGGAGAACTATGGGGAAAATTGATCGGGAAAAAAGATTGAAGGAAAGGGTGGCATTAGAGGCCGTAAAGATGATCAGGGATGGAGCCATCGTTGGTTTGGGGACGGGGTCTACTGCAGCATTGGCCATTGCCGAGCTCGGAAGAAGGGTGCGGGAGGAAGGGTTGGAGATCATCGGCATCCCCACCTCTTATCAGGCGGCCATGATCGCCAGGGCCAACGGCATCGTTACCCGCACATTAGACGATGTATCAAAGATCGATATCGCCATTGATGGGGCCGATGAAGTCGATTCGAAGAAGAATCTTATCAAGGGAGGAGGGGGGGCCCATACCCGGGAGAAAGTTGTGGATGGCTTGGCAGATCTGTTTGTCGTGGTCGTTGATGATTCAAAATTGGTGAAGCGTCTGGGTGAGAAATTTCCAGTGCCGGTGGAGGTGTTACCATTTGCGATTGGGCCCGTTATGAAAAAATTGCAGGGAATGGGAGGCAATCCAGTGCTAAGAATGGGGGTGCAGAAGGATGGACCGGTAATCAGCGATCAGGGGAATATGCTCATTGATGTTCGGTTTCCCGAGATAGAGGATCCGGCAGCTTTGGAACGGAATCTCAATAATATCCCCGGAGTCGTGGAAAACGGGCTCTTCGTGGGGTTGGCTCATGTGGTACTGATCGGTACCATGTCCCAACGGGGGGGGGCCATCGTAAGAAGGATCGATTAAACTGAAGAGATCATCGGGATCGAACAACGCAGGTGGACGCAATCTTGTCGTGCCATGTCTGACCTTTATCATCCCAGAGCATCCATAGGAACCCGAGGCAAAAGAAAATAGGAGAAACCAGCTGTTGGCCGATATAGCGGAGAAATGCAGATCCGTAGGAAATGTCGGAACCATCGGTCCTTACAATTTTTATCCCCATGGCCATCTTCCCCAAGGTGGCTCCCCTGCGTCCCCACATGATGATGAAGTAAAGGACCGGTAGTAGCAGACTCAGAGAGAAGCCAGAGAGGAGAGCAAACGAGAAGGAGGCCGGGACCGCTCCAAACTGGGGATTACCGGTCATGTGGCTCTGGGATAAAGTAGACAACATAGCTAGCGAGGTTGGCCCGATTGTTACAATCAAAATGATAAACGCCATGATCCAAACAACAATCGCGTCGATTAAGTAGGCCCCGAACCGAGACCAAAATCCGGCGTAATTCATTGGACGCGCTTCAGGTTGATCGTGGAGGATATTTTTGTCCAGCCCAAATCCCCCTGCATTGTGAGAATAGGGAGGAGGCGGCATTTCAGTTCTTGGCTTGTACTTGCTGAAGATGATGCCACATTTGATGCAATCCTGGGAAGGAGGTTGTTGAAATCCGCAGTTTGGGCATTGAAGCGAATCTTGAGTTGATTCCTTGGGTGTCTCCTCAATCGAAAGTGGGTTAGCAGGTTCCCGATGGGATGAGCTTTCCTTGGTGACGAAGAAAATGTGCTGGCATCTTGAGCATTTGACCTTTGCCTTCTCCTGCGGGATTCTGGATTCGTCGAGCCTATATTTCGCGTTACACTGCTCACACTGGACGATCATGATTTGATCCTCCTTCCTTAGTGCCTCAGTTCGCAATTACGGTGAGGTATTTTGGCGGCCCATTTCAAAAGTAGTGCTCACTCCATTCGGTATCAATCCGAGTATTAATCCTCCCAAACCCATCGGGGCACGGCGGCCAATTTAGCCTTGTGCGTTAACTCCCGAAGCTCCTCCTCCAATTCCCTGAGTCGTCGGGTCTGGTGGGTCCATTCCTCGATGAATTGGTCTCTGGTATTCAAAAGCCTTCCATCAACCCTGAGTTCCCTGGGATAGATGATCATCCCGCTCTTTTTCTCAGGCCGGTACATATCCGTTTGGTCGATGGCGCTCTTCAATAACCGAATATCCTTTTGCTTCATGGAGATCTTCGAGCTCAGCATCTCGAACTGGTCCCTCCAGAAGTACAGAGGTTTCCCCGAATAGAGACGGGAGCTGGAAGAGGGGGAAAGGGTTTCTTTGGAGTGGACCTCCGATTCTTTTCGGCAAGAAGAGGATATCTCCATTATGGTCTCATACGCTACTTCACTCCACGGGGGCGGGGTATCGGAAAAGTGAAAGTTTCCCCTCTTATCTACCCATTTATAGATCTCGGCATCTGCCCCCATGGAAAGAGTAGTTGAGCAGATAAGGATGGACAGTATGACCCAATATTTCACTGTAATTCCATTGGATTTCCCGCCTTACGTGATTTCTAGCATATATTGTGCCAAATTGAGAAATTTTTTGTAACTACTCGATATCTTGATAAGTTTATAGAAATTCGCCAGGACACCCCATCTGTAAAGGCGGAGCTTTACTCATGAACTGAGATTGTTGTTCTTCTTTTTCCCGCTATCGTGCCGATTTTTGTCATCTTGCCCTTAAAAAAGATCAGGCTTGATTTCCCTCAATTGCCTCGACGGTTGTGACCACCCGTGATCATCTTTCGTCACGTGAATTACCACCCCCTCCCTGCCCATTATACCAGAAAAAAACTTTTTAAAACAAGAACTTAGGTAATGTAAGTGATAAATTTTGAATAATATCAAAAAATTGGCATTAAAAATGCATATTAATTGCAAAAACCCCAGAGGTCGATAGAGTGAAAAGAGGTAGAGACATCGAAACGATTTTGTTTTATACTACAGTCGAAGCGGCAAGGATTCTCCGGGTTTCCACCCAGACCATCAGAAATTACATCTATTCCGGAAAGATAAAGTCCTATAGGACCCCGGGTGGTCACCATAGGCTGAGCAAGGATGATCTCCAGAGGATGGGTTTTTTAAAGAAAAAATAGCACGCCAGAGATATAGGCTTCAAAGGGGGGTTATACCCATTGAGGGGAGAAGCGTTGATTCAATTAGGACGCGGTTTGAAAGATGAAAAAGGGAATGCGGAGACGATTCCCATCGACTTTGTCAGCCGCTTTGCGGATTTGATTTATATTGAGCAGAATGTCAAATCCATGCTCAAAAAGGGCCTCATGGTCGTCTTGGATTTAACGGGGTTTGGTATTGGATATATCCATCTCATCGATGAAAGAACCCAAAGACTCAAACTGTATGCGCATCACGGCCTGTCCAAGGAATATCAAGATGAGATAACGGATATCCATCTCGTGGAGAGCATTCCAGGGAAAGCGGTGAAGAGGCAGAACCCCCTCATCGTCAAGAATTTAACGGAGATCACGGACCTCTCGGGAGCCATCACCCGGAAGGGGAGGATGATGTATCATGCCAGCTTTCCCCTGAAATTTGGCGACCAGATCCTTGGAACCCTGAGTTTAACAACGGATCAGAAGGAGAGACTAACCCGAAATAAGGTAGACCTCTTGGTGGCCTTGTCACAGCAAATTTCGATGGCCATCGGGAATAGACAGCTTTTCGATAAAATCTGCAAGGCCAAGAGCGAGTGGGAAAGTGCCATCGATTCCCTTTCCGATCTGATCCTGATCTGTGACGATGAATTTCGAATTCTCAAATCCAACAGAGTATTATTCGATCGATATGGATACCTCCTGGAGAACGTGATGGGTCGGGACTGCGATGAAATATTCTATAACGAAAAGACCTTTGCCGTATCCCTCTACGACTACAAGAGAATGGTCCGAACGGGAATGTCCTTTGCCGAGGAAGTTGAGAGTCCAAGATACGGCGGCATTTTTGCCATTACTATTTCCCCCCTTCTCAACATGGAGAAGCAGTTGATTGGATCCGTCCATATCATCAAGGAGGTCACGGAGACTCGGCAGTTAGAGCGGGAGAAGAAGGACTTATGGGATCGGATGGCGTGCATTGGCGATGGACTCGTGGAATTGGATGAAAAAGGGTCTATCCGAACATGGGATCAGGGAGCAGAAACCCTTTTGGGTTATTCCGAAAAAGAGATTAAGGGGAAGTTCTTGGACAAGGCCATCCTTTCGGAGGAATTGAGGGAATCCTATGAGGAATTTTTTGCCCGTGTTTGTGCCGACGGGCATGTGGGAGAATTGGAAACAGAGGGTTTGGCAAAGGATGGAAGGGTGATTCCGTTGAGCTTTACCCTGGGAGCCAAACAGGATTCTCAGGGGAAGATACTCGGGATAACGGGGTTTATTCGCGACATCAGTGGTAGGAAGGAGAAGGAGGAGAGGGAGATTCAGACCGCTAAAGACCTGGCCATGGAAGGGGTGATGAGGAAGGTCGGCAATTTTTTCGAAAATATCCTGGATGACATCCTGGATCGGCTCAATCTGGAGGCTGGGGATTCAAAAGAAGGTGGCCGGACGGAGGACCTCAAGGGGATTGAGGAGGCCGCCCTCAAGGGCGTGGCCATGGTAAGGAAGCTGGCGAAGTTCGACAAGGAGGGTGCTGAAGAGGGGTTTAGTCGTGTAAACACCCAGCACCTGTTCAAGGAATTGATTGCCCTAACAAGGGAGAAGTGGGCCGAGGACATCGAGAAAAAGGGAATCCAGGTCGAAGTCAGCGAGGATCAGAGGAAGCTCTCCCCCATCCACGGTGACAAGGGTGAGTTGAGGGAGGCCTTTCTCCATATCATTTCCAATGCCATGGAATCCATGGGTCCAGGGGGGACGTTAACCTTGAAATCCCGCAACGATCGCCATTGGATAACTATCTCCATCACGGATACGGGAATCGGGATGAAGCCGGAGGAGAAGAGGAGGGCCTTTGATCCCTTCTATTCCAGTCGGGGTCCAGAGAGGGAGGGGATGGGCTTGACCGTCTCCCAATGGATTGTGCGAAGACACCACGGGGAAATTCTTATCAAGAGCGAAAGGGCCCGAGGCACGACCGTTATAACGAGGTTCCCCGTTTCAAAGCAAAATGGATTCGAAGACCGGTGAAAAGTTTGTCCCGGTTTCAGTTCTATCTCTCCGATTTTTCCTTTGTATCCCGACATCTCCCCTGGAGAAGACAGGGCGACGACCATACGATCCACCGAGGGGTCATCGCCATTTCACGCATTGAAGTGCATCAGGATGGCTTTCAGCACGCCGCCAGCGACGGACCTTGCTTTATCAGAAATGGAATAACAGTAAACCTCCTCGGCCCTGGGGTCTATATCTCCCGCTTTCATCCTTTCCTTGACGGGGGTTCCATCCCGTAATACCCCCCTCAGTACCCCGCTGATCCGCGGCTTCACCGGAAGGCCTCCCACAGTGGCCACAACTTCCCCCTCGTTCACCTGCTCCCCGATCCTCTTATGGGCTTTGAATATTCCCTCCCTCGGCGTCCGAAGGACCCGTTCCTCTGAGTAACCCCGTATTTCTCCCGGTATGCCCGTATCGGGCTCCGTCTCTCCTTCCAAGATGAGGCGCGCCAAATCGTGGCCCCGTTGAGTCTCGATGAGGACGTGAACGTCGCGCCCTGCGGTAAAACCAGGGCCCAAACCGATCACCAAGGGGGCATGGGTTATCCTCGTGCCCAGGTTTTTCTTGGCCATAATGGCATCCACAAGGACATGAGGCTTCAATACTTCCCTTGATTTCGCCTCGGGATCGATCAACAAGGGGATCATCCCCTCGTTCCACGTATAATTGATTTCATCGGCGGTTTGGATATATTTGGCCACGACTCCCTCTACCTGCTTTTTCCCCTCATAGATGGCTTCGCAGAAGGAGACCTCCCGCCTCACTGCCAGAGGTTGGGGGATTTCGGTCATCCAAACCCTAAAATGGGCCTGCCAAAGGGTGTGGGCAACACCCGTGGCCATTTCGCCGCCTCCCCTGACCAAGATGAGGAGATCTTTTCGTTGAGGGTTACTTCGTATCATTACCTGTAAACCCCTCCCCAGGAATGCCCGTAGTGATATATTCCTCCCAGGAGTCGATATCAGCGATGATACCTTCCGTTTTTACCTCGACCTCGAGGATGTCCTCCGGGTGACGGTCCAGGATGGGCTTGCACCCTATATCCCCTGTCAAATTTTCCATCTCTTCCTGGTACCGTCCCCTATTCAATATCACGGGGTGGCCTCTCCTTCGCTTAAAAATAGGCAGGACGATCCCATGGGGATTTTGGCGGTAGATATCGATGAGAAGATCGATCAGATCTGTTTCGACGAAGGGTTGGTCGGCCAGTGCGATCAAGATAGCCTTAGACTTCGGACTCACTTGCCCGAGACCTCGTTGGATGGAGGAACTCATACCCATTCGATACTGATGGTTGATGATGGCCTTCAGCCTTCTGGACCCCAATCTCCTTAAGATCGCCTGGGCCTGGTAACCGAGGACCACGATCAGCTCGTTGATTTTCGATGCCAGCAGGGTATCCACGGATTTCTCAATGATAGTCCCTTTGTTCCATTTCAGAAGGAGTTTGGGCCCGCCCATCCGTTTGGATTCGCCTGCCGCCAAGAGCATGGCTGATATCATGAGGGATTACCTAATCGATCTTGATCACTATCTTTTTGGGATTTTCGGCGCCCTTTAGGGAAGAGATCATTCCCTTGATGGTGCGGATCAAAAATCTCTTCACGAAGGGGGAAAGGGATACGGGTTTTCGGTTTACCCTCAGGGAAATCTCTTCCATTTGGTCCCCCTTCAAGAATTTGGATTCGATGAGGTCAACGATTCCCTTGACATCATCGATGTCCAGACACGGGACTCCGATATCAAAAGGCCGGTTACTGGCGATGGCGATGAGGTTGTCCTCCTTGGTGCAGAGGAGCTCTTTGTGTTCCTCCCCCCTGAAGACCTCGATCTTTGGCTGGACATCCTTCTTGAACCCCTCCGACAGAATGAGATCCGCGTCCTCACCGAAGGAATCCCCCAACTCCTCGAGGGACATGTCCTTGTCCACATCGCGGATTAACGCAACCTTTCGGGGGGACGAGATAACCACGGCCTGAGCTCCGGCCCGCTTATGTCGCCAGCTGTCCTTGCCCTCCTTGTCAATCTCAAAACTATGAAGGTCATGTTTGACCGTGGTTACACGATATCCCCTTCGGCTAAGCTCCGGAACGATCTTCTCGATAAGGGTGGTCTTTCCGCTGTCAGATTTTCCCACGATGGAGACAATAGGAATCATGGTGCCTCGACTCCTTGACGATTTTCCACTAGTGCAGATTCGAAACTCCGATCCAAAACCTGGACCCGAACCTTTTCCCCCGCCTTGATCTGCGTCCTGTCCTTGGGAGCGATGATGAGGCCATTGGCCTCGACCATGGAGTTGAGGATGCCAGAGCCCTGAGGCCCGGTAGTGGTCACCACATATCGATCCTCCTCCAACGACACCCTGGCCCTCACAAAATGGCGGTTGCCCGGCTTTTTTATAATCTCCTCCTTGAGGACCGCTTCTACTGTCGGTCTGAAGAGGTTTTTATGTCCCATCATCTTCAAAAGCGAGGGTCGGACGAACTGCTCGAAGGAGACCATGGAGGAAACGGGGTTGCCCGGCAGACCGAAGGTGGGTTTCCCCCCTATGGTCCCGAAGGCCAAGGGTTGCCCCGGCCTCATGGCAACCCGCCAAAAATCCATCTGAAAACCGATTCCCCCAAGGACGTCTTTAACCAGATCGTAGTCACCGACGGATACCCCGGCGGAGGAGAGGATAACATCCGTCCTCAAGCCCTGCCGAAGCATCTGTTCGATCACGGCTGGATCATCCTTGGCAATACCCAGCTGGAGGGGAATGGCCCCGCATTCCATGACCTGGGCGGCAAGGGTATAAGAGTTGCTACTGACGATTTTATGATCCGCAATCCCTTCATCCACGTCCACCAGTTCATCCCCCGTGCAGAGGATAGCCACCACGGGCCTTTGGTGGACAGATACAAAAGCCCTGCCAACAGAGGCCAGCATTCCCACCTCGGCGGCGCGAATTACCGAGCCTTTGGAGATGACTCGATCCCCCTTTTTTACATCCTCCCCGGCCCTTCTGATGTGCTCCCCGACGGGAACTGCCTGGAACACCCTCACTCCTTCCCCTGTTTTTTCCGTATCCTCCACCATAACCACGGTGTCAGCCCCTTTGGGTAATGGGGCCCCGGTCATAATCCGTACGGCCTTTCCTTTGGTTACGGTCATTTGGGGGAGGATTCCCGCCGGCAATTCCTCGATCACTTTGAGGGAAATGGGGTTCTCCCTTGAAGCCCCTTTGATATCGGTGGCCCGAACGGCATACCCATCCATTGCCGAATTGTCCAGGGGAGGAATCTGTCTTGGTGCAAGGATATCCTCACCGATTACCCTTCTTAAAGAGCCAATGATATCCACCTTCTCGAAACCCAAAACCTGGATTCGGGCCAGAATCCGTTTCAATGCCTCGTCCACAGAAACCATGGTTCCAATCCTCCTTACAATCCCCAAGATGATAGCATAAAGGTACAGTCGATGTAAAAGAATTCCCTGCCAGCCCCATGAATGCGCGGCTTAGGGATATTCAGCTCCAGTCCATTACCCTTCATAACCCGCGTTCTGGGGGGGCCTTTTGAAAGGCCAAGCAAGGAGTCCCCTTGGCCGTGCGTCGGCAGAAGATGGTCATGAGATTCGAGAAAGGGCACTATTTTCGCCCTAGAGTACCTCGTTCATGCTTCCCGACCGATACCCTTGCAGGTCCAGCGTGACGTAGGTGAAGCCGATTTCCTTCAGCCTTTTTACCACTCGACGTCTGGTTCGGGGACCAAGCAGGGATTCGATTTCTTCAGACGGAATTTCAATCCGCGCCGTCTTCCCGTGGTGTCTCACCCGAACCTGGCTAAAACCCAGCCGAATGAGGAATTGTTCCGCCCTTTCGATTTGCCCCACAGCTTCGCGGGTGATCGGCTGCCCGTAGGGGACCCTCGAGGCCAGGCAGGCCAAAGAGGGCTTACTCCAGGTGGGAAGGCCGAGCTTCCTCGATTGGGCCCGAATTTCCGCCTTAGTCAGACCCGCCTCCCTCAAGGGGCTTCGAATGGACATCTCCTGTATGGCCATCATCCCGGGACGAAAATCCTTTTCATCGTCCAGGGTCGATCCCTCGGCGATGGAGGAGAGGTCCCATTTCCGAGCCATCTCCTTTAACTGGGAGAATAATTCCCTCTTACAATGGTAGCATCTATTGACCGGATTGGCGGCAAATTCGGGAAGATCCAGCTCATGGGAGTCGACGAAGATGTGTTGGACATCTATTTTCTCAGCAAGCTTCCGGGCCGCAGAGTATTCCCTCTTCGGATAAACGGGGGATTTCGCCGTCACGGCAACAACTCCCCCTCGGCCGAGGGTCTCCCGGGCCACCTTGAGGAGAAAAGTGCTGTCGACACCCCCGGAAAATGCCACAAGGAGGGAATCCATCTCCCGGAGGATCTCCTTTAGCCTTTCCATCTTCTGGCTTATCGGTTGAGGACCCATTATGTCTCCCCACTCCCAATTGCCCTTTCAATCCATCCCCCACCCATAACCACATCTCCATCGTAAAAGACCACCGCTTGGCCGGGTGTAATTGCCTCCTGGGGTTGAATAAATTCTACTTTCACTGTGCCATGCCCTGATGGCTCAACGGTGGCATCTGCCTCCCTATGGGCATATCGTATCTTAGCCTCCACCTTAATGGGTTGACGGAGTTCATCTATGGCGATCCAATTTACTCGTCCCGCAAT
>Ga0209427_10004167_pt1 | contig 16764 bp, 10 predicted proteins | sample DeeMarSWOR136_30_FD_187465 | JGI IMG/M metagenome (GOLD analysis project Ga0209427, IMG submission 187465) | Marine sediment microbial communities from White Oak River estuary, North Carolina - WOR-1-36_30 (SPAdes) (version 2) | ecosystem: Environmental > Aquatic > Marine > Intertidal zone >...
ACCGTAAATAACACAATTGGCTTGTTCAGAATCTGGCAGGCTTTGATAGGTTTGAATGACAATATCTGCCAATTCTTTCCAGCCCACCATATCGGCATAGTCCTGGGGCAGGCTGTGAATGCGTCCATCCTCCCAACGCAGCGCACCTTCTCCACCAAATTTTCTCGATTGTTCACAATACTGAATCATTTTTTCCAGCGGATAAACAGGCAAACTGTACGGCAACAATGGCAATAGAATCAGGATCATCAGTACAAGAATGACAGGTTTCAAATAGTGCCAACGGCCTGTTAAATATTTTTCAATTGCAAATCCGCCTGCTGCAAATAAAACAGGATAAATGCCTAATGCATAATAAGCTTTTCCTTTCAGTACAATAAAAATTATCAAAACCGTCAAATAAGTAAAACCGATGACCCGATAGGTCTTGCCATCTTTTAAAAAGAGCAGAAAGACGAGACCAAACATCCATATAATGACATTGGAAATATTCATTAATAACTGCGCTGATAAAAAATCAACAATTCGAACGTTGATTAGTTGGCTTTCTCTGAGCGCAACCATGTGGTGTGCCACTGGAAAATTATGATTGTACTGCCAGATCAGGTTGGGTAGGACGATCAGCATTCCAAGCCCCATCCCAATTAGAAAATATTTCGATATATATAATTTTCGGTTCGAAGTTAACAATAAACTGACCAGGAATGCAAATGCAAGAAAAGCGATGGAATATTTATTAAGAAACGCCAATCCCCAAACGATCCCCAAATGAATCCAGAATTTTGGATTATGTGTCTTCAATAGTTTAATAAAGAAATAGGTGGTAAGCAGCCAATAAAATTGATTGAAAGCTACTGGTTGAAAAAGCGTGTTACTTCTCAGAAATGCGGGTGATAAAATAAACGCAGAACAACCCAGCAGAATCGCCCAGGTTTTTCCACCCAAATTTTTTATGATCAAGCCAATCATAACGACAGATACTGCGCCGACTAAAGCGGGGAAAAGCCGAATTGAAAAAACCGAATCGCCAAACAGGAATCGTGTAATATTCCCCAGCACAGCAATCGTCGGGGGAACAGACATGAATCCCCAATCGAGATGATCACCCAACGCCAAATACAAAAATGCATCCCGATGGAGTTCGTAGTTGGTGTTGGTTAAAAAATGAATAGTTAATTTAATAAGAGCTAAAGAAATAATGAGAAGCCACTCTTTTGATAATTTTTTATGCATATTAAATCTCCTGATTTATGCTCCCAAAGGATAATAAAACACTAACAGAAATTTTTATCCATTGTCGGCTTGTCATCCGTTGGGAAAAATTTTAGTCATAAACAGATTATGAATACCCAAAGTTTAAAAATAATAATAATTTACTTCTTAAGAACTGCAGAAAAAGTTTCATTCAACAGCCCTGTGTTTTCAATAAACTGGACGAATGCACTATCGTTTTCAAAACGAAACCGAATATTCCAGAGATGATTATCAGCAAATTCATTGTAAATGAGTTCAAATTCATGATCTGAAATCCATAATCCTTTCAGTGCTTCTGGTAATCCAAAGCCACTATTATTTGAAAAACGATACACATCATCCAAACCGATTAGATTTTCTTCGTAATTGTCATCCTCGATTAAAGTTAATTTTGCCTCTGCACCATTTCCGAATAATAAGGAAAATGAGATCAATCCCAACGCATTCGGTTCAAACTGGTAAGTTTTGCCTGATATTTTTTGCGCAATATCTGGCAGCCTCGGGACGGATTTCGGTTCAGGCGCTTTTGCAGCAGCTTCGATCTTGCTTGTTAAAAGCTTATAAGCTTCGGGATTTTCTGGCAAAGATTGATCTGAGCAAAGCGCAGCAGCCAGAATTGCACCAACATCACCTGGCTCAAATCCGCTACCCGTAAATACAACGACAACATTCTTCTGCTTGGAAAAAATAATTCGCTGTCCACCTCTGCCACGTGCTTCAATTAAATCTGGACTTTCGTCAGGCGACCACCAGAGATAGCCATAGTGTTCTCCATCATCAAGAGTAACATGCACCATGGTGGATTGTTCAATCCATTTTTTTGAAATGATCTGTTTGTCGGTCCAAATGCCATTATTCAAAAGCAGATACCCGATCTTTGCCATATCGAGGGGATGTAAGTGTAGATCAAATCCGCCTGTGCTGTTACCTTGTGAATCTGCTGGCCAGATCATTTCATTAATACCCAATGGTTCAAACAGGTATTTTTGGGCGAATTCCAATTCATTTAGTCCTGTAGCCTGGGTGATAATCGCTGAAAGCAGATGCGTGCCACCTGTGCAATAGGCAAATTCTGTCCCCGGTTCTGTCAGCATCGGTTGGTCGAGCATGTATTGCACCCAATCATCAGTCTGCCGCATGTCATCAAGCTGTCTTTCCCCATCTCGAAAATCTCGGCAAAGTCCTGTTCGCATGGTTAACAGATGCTCAATCGTCAACCGTTTTTTCCGATCATCGAGATTGGCGATCTTTCGATCAGCGAAAAAATCCAGCACAGGTTGATGCACGTTTTTAATAAAACCGTTATCAATAGCAATTCCAATCAAAATTGATGTAATGCTTTTGGTTACTGATGCTACATCATGGATAATTCCCTTTGAATTGGGGTAGAAATATGCTTCCATTACCAGATAGCCATTCCGAATCAACAGCAGACTATGAATGTTGATATCGTTCTTTTTGACAAAATCAAATACCTTTGCCAACTCTTCGGAATCAATGCCCTGGGCTTCAGGAGTTGAGATTCTCCAATTTGTTGTTGGAAAATAACCTGATGATGGATTGCTGCTTAATCCAGCAACAACCAGAGCAGTTGCAATGATGAACAAAGTGATCTCGACAAAGTTCAAATATCTCATTGTGCTTTCCTTTGCTTTTAATTTATTTAAGTCCATGATTAGTTTTTGGCTTGAGTTTTGCTAAAATCCATTATATTTGAATATACGAAAAATTAATTTAATTATAAGGGTTATGTCATAAGCGGGATTTTAATGGTTGTAAGTGGGATAATATACTAAAAGCAGAGTGGTTTTCGGATTCAGATGTATGTCATGCCTGTGAATACAGGCATCTCCTAACTATCTGTAATTAATGAAATTCCTGCATCCGCAGGAATGACATTGAAATTAGTTCAACATCCGAAAACCATGTCGTTTCGAGTATACTTAAAGCGGCGTTCATCTATTTTTTTAGGAGTGAGATAAAAGAACATAGCTTAGCATATCGAAGATACGCCATTTTTGGGGGAGTATTGATTCGCGACAACGTGTTTGATGCCTCATACTGGATGCTGGATGTTTAGGGAGTTGGATAAAATAAATTCCAATATAAGCTACATAAATTATTATTCATAAATGTAAAATAAATTCAAGGGGGAGATAAAAAAAATGAAACATCATCTTTTTAATTTGTTATCTTTCATTAATAACAAAATCAAAAGTATTCAAAATATTTTATCTCACCCCCCTAGAAATATCCATGTTTTTTAATCCCACTCCCTTAAAAATCAAGTATCGAGAATCCAGAATCCAGTATCATTTTTTTAGAAAATTGAAATTCCGCTTCAGATTATTTAATCTCACTCCCTTAATTCAATACATATTTGGTAGTTATAACAAAAATCTTTTAATACTATTGCACCATAGACATTTTTTTAGTGCAAACATAATTTCCCATATTGATTCGATACAGATAAATTCCTGAAACGACCAGGTTGTTACCATTATCTCTACCATCCCACGCTACAGTGTAGTAACCGGCGGTTTTGAATTCATCAACCAAAGTTTTAATTTCCTGTCCCTGGGTATTATAAATTTTAATTGACACCCAGGAATCTTTTGGTAATTGGTAGCTAATAGCGGTTGACTGATTAAAAGGATTCGGATAGTTTTGGGATAATTCAACAGAATTTGGAACCTCAATCAAAACAGATTCGCTACCTATTGGCTTATCATTTTGTTTAGAGCTATTTGTTTTTTGAATAAATTTTTGACTATGGTCAGAATTCTCCACAGGCAAGGAATTTTGATCCAACATTTTTTCAGGACTTAGGCCTTTGGCAACTTCAGCATCCATTGAATCCAAAATTTTTTCTGTGATTTCATTGCTCCATTTAGACCATTCACTAATTAATCCAGCGCCATTTTTAGCTTGAACCCTTGCAACTAATTTTTGCCCGGCGTCGTATGCTATTACTTGTGACAACCTGTTTCCTACCCACTCGTTAAAAATTATTATATTTCCCGGCTCAGTTTTTACCTCTAAATGATAATCTGTAATCCCGGTATCATATTCCCTGGCCTCTTTCCAGTTAACTGCTATTTTTCGTCTGCTCGTATATATCTTTGGCGCGGATTCCATCATTGGCGACGTACAATCTGCTTCAAATAAATAAGCTGTACCAATTTGTGTAAGCGAAAAGTCATCTTTCAACAATGCTGTCATGGGTGGTTTCGGAGTAAAAGGTAGATCATAAAATGGACTGTGACCATGAGAAAGGTACCAGAACCATCTTTTAATACCAACAGTATTTGATTTAAAATATTGACAAAAATTCCGGCACATCTCAGCAACTTCATTTTCAGATCGTTTTCCATCGATATTGCCAAACTCAGTAACCCAGACCTCCTCAGCCTGGCTTACTTCTCGCATGAAAATAGACATTTCATCCATGAGAATTTTAATGCTATCCCATTCAATGGATTGAATGTCAGCATTCATCGGGAATATATGAAAATCATTAACATCCAGCTTAACATCGTTCGGAAGGTGATTGATAAATTTCCGATACCAGTTTTTGCTATCCGCCATTTTGAAATAGGAAGTCACCAGGTTTTTGAATTCCTGTTTAACTGCTGCAAAAGGGCCCTGAAACAACTCTGGTATAAATAGCCAGACAACCTCTCCCGGGTTATCAATTGCTTCTGTTAAAAAAATTGATGGACCAAGGACTTTTGCGTCAGAATCCAATCCTTTAATGAATCGATAATATTTAGTATAATATTCAGCATATTGCTCTGGTTCTAACATCGGGAACCAATTCGGCTCGTAACCGACTGACCAATATCCCCCTTTATAACCCTCACCTTTAATGACAGTTTCGATACGATTTTTCTCTTCCTCCCAGATCCGATCTAAAATTTCCTGCTGGGTTGGAACGATTTCTTCAGAAAAAAGAGATTTAAAAAAGTCAACAAAATAATAAGGACTGGTTATCGGTTCTTTATTGAGCTCTTTGGCCAAAGCTTTTTCAATTTCTTTATCGATGAGATTCTCCACATTATTGGAAAGGTCATCCCATTTAAATGAGATTCCGAACAACGACCAATCGATGTTAGAATTTGTTTTAGAATCAGCTATAACTGTTTTAATCTGCAAAAATCGGTCTCGACCCTTTCCCTCAAGACCTATCATTCCCGAGACGCTAATTGTCGTTTTAAACTTACAATCCGCATCACCAATACCCTGCCAGTAGTAGCCCCAATTAAACGGATTTGGATTTAAAATCCAGGCATGAATATAAATATGGGTTTTCCAATCTGCAGAAAGACTTGTGTTAAAAAGTATCGTATCCCCTTTAACTGTTAATTCAAATTCGGGTAGTGTCTCCTGAAATGCAATGTCCGTATTTTTACATTGACCCCGATGTTTGATTCCCAAAATCCAGTCATAGTAAGTAAAATTGTTAAGCGTATCTTCTAATTGCTTTTCCAATATTGGTCTGTTTTCAGTCCAGTAATCCCCAATAATAGGTATGATGTTTGAATCAATAACGGCAAGGCAAAGGTCTAAAAAATTTTGCAACAAGTCCACTTCAGTATCTTCCAGTAAGTCAAGGATAATCCACCGATAATCCATTCCCAGTCCGTCTGTTCGGTAGTCAATTTTCCCAACTGTCCAGATTTTATCCTTTCCCGGTGGAGGATAATTATCTGGTATGTACGAATCCTGCCAATCGCTATACCATTTCAATCCTTTCTGCCCCAAATACATAGTCCCTTCCACTCCTTTTGACCCAAAACGGTCATCCAGTTGTGCCAGTGAATTCCCCCCGTTTAAAACAATAATCATCGCCATAATGGCAACAATGATGATTTTTAATGTTGGCTTCATAACATTTCCTCAATGATGTTGTTTTGGAATATTTGACTGGTAATAAGATAGCAAAATAAGTATATAAATCAAGAGAAAAATGAAATGATGCAAAATATGCTGCTGTATCACAAATCTTATCAACTTAGCGGGCGATTTAAGTGCCGGTGAAATTAAAGAAAAAAATATTTGACAGGAGGAAAATCGATGCTGGCGCCTGGCTTTTGGCCTCTAATTTTTCGCTATTCGCTTCATTAATTTTGTTGACGCCATCAATCAATTTTGCTGGACTAAAAATAACATTTGAATCATCTGAAAGATCACTATAATTATTTCTTTATAACTTCATCTTTGACAACTCTACCATCTACCAGTAAAATTTTTCGATGTAAATATTGAATCACCTTGTCGTCATGGGTAGCAAATATAAATGTTGTTTTTAGCTCCCCATTTAACTTTTCCATTGTCTGCAGAATATGATGGGAGTTTTCAGCATCAAGATTTGCTGTTGGCTCATCGGCAAGGACGATTTCTGGTCTTTTAACCATCGCCCGTGCAATTGCCACTCGCTGACATTCTCCGCCAGAAAGCTGAGCGGGACGGGATTTCACTTTTTCGATAAGACCGACCCATTCCAGCGCATCCATGACAGCTTTTCTGCGGTCAGAAGCAGAAATTTTGAGTAACAGCAACGGAAATTCAACATTCTCAAAGACAGTGTACACCGGGAGTAAATTGAAGGTCTGAAAAATAAATCCAAGATGCTCGTTGCGTAATTGAGCTGCTTTTTTTTGAGAGAGGTGACTAACAGACCATCCAAGAACGGTTGTCTCGCCCTCGGATGGGGCATCCAGCGAACCGATAATATTTAATAATGTCGTCTTTCCTGAACCGCTTGGTCCGACGATGCCGGCAAATTCGCCTTTTCCAAATGAAAGATCAATGTCATTCAAGGCGGTAAATTTACCACCACCGATAGTGAATCGTTTTATCAATCCTTCAATAGAAATGATTTTTGAATTTTGCATGTTTTATTCTCCAGATTTTAGCTTGGCGTAATCTTCTATTTCTAATTGAATTATAAAATGTAGGGAGTAGGATTAAATATACTCGACACGAAAAGGTTTTCGGATTTTGAGCTTGTTCGAATGTCATTCCTGCGGATGCAGGAATCTCTATAATTACAGAGAGTTAGGTGATGGCTGTATTTACAGGCATGACATACATCCAATCCGAAAACCACTCTGCTTTTAGTATAACTTGGACATTTGAAAAATTCTTTCCACATAAAATTAATAAGTTATAAAAATAAAATGGAGAACCTATTTTATCCCACTCCCTTAATGATTCACAACAACCATCAATTGAAATCCCTTTCCACCGAAAAGATTGTTCTCAGATCGAGCCTGATAAATCTGAAATCGTTCTGGATTCCAGAATCCCATGAGATAAAGACTCCAGTTGTCATATTTTTGCTGCCAGTTGATGAAACGATACCAATTGTGATTATCCCAATCGTAATAAACCATAGCCGTTAAATTATCGATGAGACCAAAAGGATAATTCAACGACAGAGCCGAAAAAGAAATGCCTTCCCCTGAATCAAAAACTTTTTCTGAAGTCTCATAAGTGAAATATTCAGTCATGACATTAAGACCATTGCCAAAATTAAAAGTATAATCCACTCCCAAATTGGTTAGTCTCTGAAATTGTACCTGAGAAAGCTCGACATCCTGATGGACCAATGCTAATTCAAACCACAAGCCAATCTCAATATCCCATTTGCCATCAAGTCCGAGTCTATTTTCCGGAATTTTGGTCTTTGAAGATAGCATCGGTGCTAAAATTTGTTTTCCCAGATCGACACTTCTGTGATGATAAGTCATGGCAATTTCTCCAGTGAAAAGTGGAACCTGTAGACGACCACCATATTCCAGCTTGTTCTTATCAGAGGGAATGAATTCCCAACCTTTGGTCTCATCATTGCCATAAAGCCCCCACAACCAGATATTAATATTATTGAGGAAATAATAGCGACCTAAAATTCCGTAAACACCATCGGTTAATTGCAGTGGATCACGCGGATCAATGCTATCAAACCACATCAGCGGCCGCAAAAGCGTTGCTGAGCCAAAATTAATTTTTTGTAGACCGACCCGCACTTCGAATTGAGAGGTAGAAAATCGGAACCACATTCGATATGGTTTTATCTTGCTTTCAGTTGCGATATCATCAGCGGTATGGATCAAGCTTGAACCATACATATTTAATGACACTTCCGCGTCAAATGAATATTTTTCAGATACGTTTTTTTCAATTGAAACGACAGGAATATAGCGCAGTCCAATCAAGATCTCAAACGATTGCTCAGGATTGACAGTCGTCCAACCAGATAATTGGCCCTGCAATCCAAAAGTTTGTGAATAGGTACAGGTAACCGAGAGAAAAAAAATGATGCTTATAAAAATTATGTTTTTAGCTTTACGAATTTTTGTAATTATCTGATTATTTGAGGTTAGTGAAAGGCCTATCACATGCATGTTTTACGATACGATTTTAGATAAATTTTGTAATACTGTTCTAAGATAGAATAGCGCAAATTTAAGAGTTGAATTCAACCAATAAAATAATCGATTGTTGCTCTTTAACAATTAATCGCAAAGTCTTAAAAATCCCACCTCATTACCTAAGTTGACGCCAATTGACTATGACGGACTTATCTTATCTCACTACAATTCGTATCTATTATACAATAAAAAAACTTTAAAGTCAAGCAATTAACAGTCAATGATAAACTTTGAACTACTGGAAATGTTATATAGTATCTTTATCATCTTTTCTCAAAATTCCCTTGATTTTTTAAAATTTTCTTATTATAATTTCACCATATTAGAAATGGTTTCATTATTTAAAATAAATCCCCAAATATGAATTGTATATTCTCAACACTTCAGCTATTTCAAAATAAAAATATTTTTATCGTTTGGATCATTAAGCCTTACCTTAACAAGAAAACAATCAAAAGAATACCCCATCTGTGTATACAATATTCTCAATTGTTAAGTTTGTCTTCAAAAAGATATTAATTTGAATAGTGAATAATAAATTTCAAATTAGAAAATAAAACCAAAATTCTAACTTTCAAACAAGGAGACGAAATTTATGCATTTTAAATTACTCTCTAAAGATGACCAAAAAGCTATTGATTCACTCAAAGAATATCATGGCGGTTCATCTGAGATTATGATAACAATGAACAATATGAGAAAGTACCAGGAAAGAAAAAAGGTTCTCGCTGAAAAAGGATTCGGAAAAATGATTGAGCAGGCAGAACAATTGGTGAAGAAGTTCGGCAAACTATCGGATTTTGAAAGATCGGCGAGTATTTCTTACAATGAAAATTTAGGTATTGCAACTTCTCAGGTTTCAGGATTTCAAGGTGCAAAGGCGACGTTTCGCTGTATGAAGAGGATGGCTGAAAGTGCTTCAACAGATGTGCCAGTTCTCGTTCCAGCAGAGATGATATCAGTAATGGCATTAACAGATGACTATGTTTATAACGGCGACTTATTGGTAACACTTACGATGGCTGAAAATATTATGCAGGTTTCAAAGTTCTGTAATACAAATTTAATTGGAATACCCCAGCCCGAAAAACGATTCCTGGAATTAGAAAGCGTGACTGGGAAAAAATTTCCTCGAACCGCTATTGGCAATGATATGTCACAGCTAAAATTAATGAACCAGGGTACTTTTTTTGGCAATTTCGGTGGGATCGAAGTTTCGAATGATAACCATTTGATTTATCTGGATGGAATAACACGCTGTGCCAGGGCTACCGGTGGGAACTTTTATCTCAATCCCAGTTGGAGCTCCATTATTGCAGTTTGTTATTATGGCAGAGATTTACCTGATCTTCACATTAAAATATCGATGTTATTATCAACACAAAACCTCATGCAATTCCGTATGCTGCTCAACATAATGAAAGAATATCTTCGTAACGACAATAGCAGCCCCATTTATGAGATCAACATTGGCAATGCCGTAACACTAGAAAATTTTATTCAGTGTAGCAGGGAATTGAAAGAAAGTGGGATTAAAGGAGTGAGTTTAGCTGCCCACATTTATATAAATCCAGACCTGGGCGCTGCGGATTATAACTGGTTTGATAATGCCGTAAAAGTCCTGGAAAGTGGTACCAATTTGACTTTTAAATATGAAAGTGATGGGACAGCCCGTGAGATGGACACCATGGAAGCCTACTTTATTTCAAAACAAGAATTGGATCAAAAATCTGATATCATTGGAGATGTGATGTACTACAAATGTCTCCAGTGTACTAAAGATGCCCGGGAATTTATGAAACGAGGAGTTCGTGTCAACTTCGGTAAAAGTTCATTATAAAAAGTCGGATTGGATATGAAAGAAAAATTTGCTGACTTATACTCCGAAAATATCAAGCAAATGAAAGCCTCTGCGATTCGAGAAATCTGTAAACTCATTGCAAAGCCAGAAATGATCTCACTGGCTGGCGGCTGGCCTGATCCGAGCACCTTTCCTGTTGAAGAAGCAAAATATATTATTAGCGATATTCTGGACAATAACTGGAGATATGCACTTCAATACGGAACCACAGAAGGTTTGCCGATATTTCGTGAATACATCTCCCAATGGGCTAAGAACTTTGAGAAAATCAATGTCAAAGCTGATAACATCATACTCACATCTGGTTCTACGCAGGGGATGGATTTAGCGGGTAAGACATTAATAGATCCTGGTGACCTGGTATTAGTTGGATTACCTACATATTTTGTTGGGGCATTTAAAATTTATGGCGCTAAAGTTGAAGGAATTCCTGTTGATGATCATGGTATGCAAATTGATTACCTGGAAGAGAAATTAAAAATGCTGAGCGAAAATAGGAAGAGGGTAAAACTCGTCTATATCCAGCCCAATTTCCAGAACCCAACTGGAGCGACGCTTTCGCTGGAACGAAGGGAAAAAATCCTCAAACTTGCAAATCAATATAATTTTTTAATTGTTGAAGACAATCCTTATGGTGATTTAAATTATGATGGTGAATTTTTACCACCTTTGAAGGCACTGGATCATGCTGAGCGAGTGATTTATCTCCGTTCCTTTTCAAAAGTCTTTTCGCCAGGGATCAGGCTGGCATGGATGGCAGCAGAAGAAAATATTCTCCGAAAAATGGTTATCGCTAAACAATATATCGATGCATGTAGCAATACACTTTCCCAGTATCTGATGTTTGAATTTTGTAGGCGAGGATATTTAGAAATCCAAATCAAAAAGAATATTGCGTTTTATAAGTCGAAACGTAATTTTATGCTGCAGGTTCTGGAAAAACATTTCCCTGAAGAGGCGCGCTGGAATCAACCAATGGGTGGATTTTTCATTTTTGTTACTTTACCACAGAACCTGGATGCTGAAACAATACTTTGTGAAGCCATAGATGAAAACGTTGCCTTTGTGGCAGGGCATTCTTTTTTTATTGATGGCAGCGGTCGAAATACCATACGCCTTTCTTATGCGCAATCTACACATAAGGAAATTGAACAGGCGATTCGAGTTATCGGGCAGATTATTAAGAAATATTTGAAGAGTGAAATAAAATAAGTTATGCAATATGGTTATTTCTAGGAATAGTACTGATAGATGTATTTTTCATGTTCAGAATTTGATAGTTTTATTGGACTTTGTTTGTAATTTGTTTACTGGGATTTGGAAGTTATGTGACGTTAATTAAAAAATAATAAGCTAAAGATGGAGAGCATAATGAAACACAGACTTATCTTAATTGGATTTGGTGTTGTTGGGCAGGGACTTACTGAAATTTTAATAAATAAAAAGGATTTCTTACAAGGAAAATACGGTTTCGAATATGAAATCGTAGCGGTATCGGATATGTTAAAAGGATCGATTGCCAATCCTGCTGGACTTGATCCAAAAAAATTATTGGCACTTGTTAAAGATGGAAAAAAGTTGGACGAGTATCCCCAGGGTACTAAAGGTCTCGATGCATTGGCAACAATTAACCAGGTCGATGCTGAGATGATGATTGAGGTATCTTATACTAATGTAAAAACCGGCGAGCCAGCAACTTCCCACTGCAAAGCGGCTTTTAATCGGGGGATGCATGTTGTTACTTCGAATAAAGGTCCCGTGTCTTTATTTTATAATGATTTGATGAAGTTAGCCGCGAAAAAGAATTTAATATTCGGAATTGAAGGAACGGTGATGAGTGGAACCCCTGTCCTCAATACCGGCATGAAAAGTCTGGCAGGGTGTACGATCACAAAAATCAGTGGTATTTTGAATGGAACCACAAATTATATCCTCACCGAAATGGAAAAAGGTAAAGCTTACGAGGAAGTATTAAAGAAAGCTCAGCAATTAGGCTATGCCGAAGCCGATCCCACTGGCGATGTGGAAGGCTGGGACGCACTGGCAAAAGTAATCATTCTTTCCAATGTTTTGATGGGTGGCAATGTGAAGATTGCCGATGCCGAACGTGAAGGGATCACCAAAATCACCCTCGAAGATGTTCAAAAAGCCAAGGCAGAGGGTGCCCGATGGAAATTGATCGGTGAGACCAGCGTTCAGGGAGGTAAAATCAAAGCCAAAGTTGCGCCTAAAAAATTACCGTTATCCGATCCCCTTGCCAGCGTAATGGGCGCGACTAATGCCCTTACATTTGAAACGGATTTAATGGGCAAAATAACGGTTATAGGTGCAGGAGCTGGAAGAACAGAAACAGGATTTTCGATTCTCACGGATTTATTGGCTATTCATCGGTCAGTGGTTGGTCGGTAAAAAGGTTTTTAGTATAGGGCATGGCGCAAAGCGCTAAGCGTAAAACCGTGTACCGCTATGCGCTTTGTTCTATGCACTTTGCTCTATGCGCTATGCCCGATGCGACATGCTCTAATGCCAGCCAAAAAACAAATGAATAATACCTATTACAGAAGGAGACCGCAATGTACGGAGCATACATGAATAAATACCTATCAATCGATTTAACGACCAAAAAAATTAGCCAGGGTGAACTCGATCCGCAATTGTTGGAAAATTACGTTGGCGGTAAAGGTATGGGATTGAGACTTCTCTCCGATTTCGCTCCAAAGGTTGATGCATTATCTCCAGAAAATTTACTGATATTTGTAACCGGGCCTTTAACTGGCACATTGGTTCAGACATCGGCTCGGTCCGCCGTTGTCACCAAATCGCCGCTTACGAATAGCTTTTTAGATTCTCATGCTGGAGGTCATTTTGGTCCTGCAATGAAAAGGGCAGGTTATGATTATGTAATGATCAAAGGTCAATCCCCAAACCCAGTTTATTTATATATTAGTCCTGAGGGATGCGAAATTTTAGATGCGCAACATCTTTGGGGACAAGGAATTTTCGACACCGAAAAAAGCCTGAAAAAAAAATATCCTGGCAGTCGTGTCGCCTCGATTGGTCCTGCTGGAGAAAACAAAGTCCTATATGCTTGCATTGGCTGCGATCTCTATCGTCAGTTTGGACGAGGTGGTGCTGGAGCAGTCATGGGTTCGAAAAATTTGAAAGCCGTCGTTATCAAAGGAAACAATAAAATTAAGTATGCTGACGATGAAGGTTTTAAGGAGTCAAATAAAAAGCTTACTGAAGATGTGCGAGAACATCCCAATGCAAAGTTGCGGGATCAACTTGGAACCATGATGTGGATTCGCATGGGACAGGAGATCGGTGAATTTTTACCAACACGAAATTTTCAGAAATGTCTTTATGAAGATTATGAAAAAATAACATCAGAAACGATGAGAAAAGAGCTGAATTGGAAGAGTGTCGGATGTTTTAATTGTATTATCAGGTGTGCCAAGATGGCAAAATGGAATGGTCATGAATTGGAAGGTCCCGAATACGAAACGACTGCATTTTTAGGATCCGGATGTGAAATCAGTGATCCCAGAACAATAGCTAAGGCAAATCTACTTTGCGATGACCTCGGGCTGGACACGATCTCTATGGGTGTTACCTGTTCTTTTGCCATGGAATGTTATGAAAAAGGATTATTAAAAGAAACAGACGGACTTCAATTAAACTTCGGCAATGGAGAAGCTCAACTCAATCTCATCGCGATGATCGCCCATCGAAAAGGAATTGGTGATTTATTTGCCAATGGGACTCGGATCGCTGCCAGAGATATTGGACAGGGATCAGAGTATTTTGCCATCAATACGTATGGTATGGAAATTTCTGGAGTAAACATCAAAGGTTGTATGTCCATGGGACTAGCCATGGCAACATCCGATTTTGCCAGCCATACCCGTCTCTGGACAGCCACCGATGAAATGAAAGGCAATTTAACGATTGAAGGCGTGCCAGAGTATGTGTTTAAAGGGCAGGATGATATCAATATCCGCAACTCGCTTGTGGTCTGCGATTTCTTGCCTTTTGGACTGGATCGCTTGGCGCCGATTTTGACCAAAGCCACCGGTATTGATCTTACACCTGAAAAACTCATGCTCATCGGCGAACGAATTCACAATTTAGCCCGAATTTATAATCTGAACAACGGCAGAACAAGTAAGGATGACACTTTACCTGGACGCTTCTTTGAGGAAGAAATGACTGCCGGATTACTCAAGGGCAAAAAAATGACGAGGGAATTCTTCACTGATCTGCTACAGGAATATTATAGAATCAGGGGATGGGATGAATTTGGTGTTCCAACAAATGTTAAGTTGCAAGAATTAGGATTGGCTTAACAATAGTGAGACATGATTTGATTAATGAAAACCATAGTTGCAATATGATACTGGATGCTGGATATTAAGTGAGTTGGATGAAATAATCTCCCATTTAATCAACATAAGTTATTATTTATAAATGTTGAAAAAATGGAATGTCCATATTGTTTAATCCCAATCCCTTAAAAAACAAGCATCGACCATCCAGTATCATTGTTTTTTTAATAATTTTGAAACTCTGATACAGTAAAATAGAGAAGCAGAGGAGAAGATGAAATCGAAAAAGGAATTACTTGCCTATTGTGGCTTTTATTGTGGCGATTGCCTGGGGCATACAGGTGTGATCGCCGATGCTACAAAGGATTTCAAGAAGGTGCTGGATAAATATCAGTTCGAGCGCACGGCCAAATGTATTTTCCCAGATCAACTGAAAGATTATGATCTATTTTATGAGATCATTGGATTTATGACTGGCTTAAAATGTCCCATGACTTGCCGGGAAAGGCAAGATAGCGACGTTGCCTGTGAAGTTAGAAAATGCTGCGTCGATAACGGTTTTTATGCTTGCTATGAATGCGATGATTTCGAGGCTTGTGATATACTGAAATCACTAATGGATGGGCTTCATTATGAATCTTTATTGAAGAATTTGAAAGCAATCAAAGAAATGGGACTTGAAGAGTGGATAACCAGGGGAAAACGACATCATTATTGGGATGAGGGAGGTAAGTAATTATATTTTTTGATAAGTCCATAATTATTAAACTCAATAATGAGCGCTAAATTAAATTTGTATTAAGATGTTAAAGGATTAATATCTTGTTATTCAGCGTGATTAATGGATTCACCCCTTAATCTAAAGATAGAGGGTGAAAAAAAATTAAATTTGTCTTGAGTTTTATTAATTATTATGTTATTTTAAAATCTAATAATTAATGAAGAGAAGAATTATGGTTGAACAAATTGCTGAGTTATTTGAAGATAAAAACACTGTTCAAAGAATTAAGAAAAAACTGCCCCAACTTTTCTTACTTGCAGAGTTAGAAAGCCAGAGGGCTGGCAAAACAGGTATGGAAGTCGGTTCGATTAGAGAAAGAATCATTGTTTCATTATTAATTTATAAATTCGGAGAAGAGAATGTTAAAACAGAAATCCCTATAACTCAACCAGAAGTGGATGTACATTTGTTTGATAAACCAATATCGATTAAAACGAAAAAAGGAACAGGTTATTCAGGTGTAAAACTAATTTGGACGGTTGATGCACAAAATGCATTAGAATTTCAGAAAATATATCAGCCATCATGTGATATGATTTATACTCAAATTAACTGGAATAATCACGGTGGATTATTTTTTATCCCTGTTGAAGAACAAATTAAACTTTTTAATGAATTAGGAAAAGACGACTATATTAAATTACCGAGTTTAGGAACTAATCCTAGAGGAGTAGAAATCTCCACAATAGCATTACGAAATTTATTAGAAAACCAGAATACACTAAAAATTGATATTAATTGGAAAAAAGAGAACATTAAGGTAAATCCATATCAACGATGGGTGGAGTTATGGAAACAGGATTAAAAAGCAGAAGAAAAGGTACAAAAACAAGTTCTTTTGGTACACCAGGACGAATCAATCATGACTCAACACAATTCTATTCCAGCCGATTATATGAAGGAATTGATAACGGTAAAAAAGCAAAGTACATTGAAAATAAAATTCTAGAGCAGAATTTGAATAAATTATTTTGTAAATCCAGTGAAAAAATGGATGAATTACCTGATAATAGTATTCATCTAATGATTACCTCACCTCCATATAATGTAACAAAGGAATATGATCAAGATTTAAATTTGATTGAATATATTGATTTATTAAATAGG
>Ga0209427_10004168_pt1 | contig 16762 bp, 22 predicted proteins | sample DeeMarSWOR136_30_FD_187465 | JGI IMG/M metagenome (GOLD analysis project Ga0209427, IMG submission 187465) | Marine sediment microbial communities from White Oak River estuary, North Carolina - WOR-1-36_30 (SPAdes) (version 2) | ecosystem: Environmental > Aquatic > Marine > Intertidal zone >...
AACTAGCGTGCATTTTGTCGATAAGTGCAAGGGCTTGTCCGATACGGTCTATATCAAAAACGATTTGCCGCCGTATCGATTTCAACGCGTCCGGTACTTCTTCCCCGGTTAAAGCGGCATAAGTAGCAATTGCCGCAATAATAGCGGACGTGGGCCGAATTGATCTACCGACAAGCGGCATAGCAAAGCTTTGTGCTTCCGGTTGTACGTCTTTCGGGATATACCCCCAATCGTTCGAAGGGATATCGCCAATAGCCCACGCCAAAAAACGGTCGCGTTCGGGTTCTTCGTAAAGACCGTTTTTAAAATACGCGTCGAAGTTTTGATACCATTTGTAAACGTCTTGCGGTGAAAAATACAACCATGAACATACGCGTCCAAGTCCCGTCGCTTTTACTATTCGTCCATCGTCGCTTGTTATCATTTCCATATTAAGCAAACGATCCATAAGTTCGGTTGCATCGTGCGAAGTAAAATAGTCTTCGTCGTTTTGCTTTGCAAGCAACGACCGGTTGTACCATGCGTACAAGTCTTGCGGTTCCCGAATCGTTTTTGTTTCGATTTCTGATATAACGTGAAACGGGAAGAAGTGCGCCAGTACAGACCGGACGGGACGCGGATTCATAAAGCGTTCGCGCCATTCTTCGGTTGCACCTTCTGGTAGCAGAAGAAAAACAAAACCCGCGTCGTCTATTCCGTAACGCCCCGCGCGTCCTGCCATTTGAATAATGTCGAGTTCGTCAACTTCATTCAAGCCCCGGTGGATACCGGTAATAATGACGTTGCGCGCCGGTAGGTTCCGTCCCCAAGCAAGGGTAGAAGTAGAAACCAAAATACGAATTCCATTTTCCCGGTCGGCGAATTTCGTTTCGATATCCAACCGGTCTTCCAAATCCAAATCGGCATTATGGAAGAATGTTTCTTCGCCAAGATCGCGAAGCATTTTTACTATCCGTCTTCCGGTTCCCTTGTCGTGGGTGAAAATAAGGAACTTTTCGTTCGGCTTCGATTGTGCGATATCTACTACCATGTTCATTTTGTTTGATTGCGTTGTCCAATAGTCGCGGTAAGCTACTTGGTATTCGCAGTAATTCATGTTCAGTTCAACCGGTCGCCAAGTAGAAAAAACAACGTCGGTCGGCTTTCCATTCATTACTGTTAACCATTCGCCAAGTTCCGCAACGTTTGGCATGGTTGCCGATAGCAGAAGAATTCGGGCATTGTGGTTAATAGCGGTAAAACGCATAAGTCCCGCTTCTACCGCGTGTCCCCTATCGGTGCTAAGAATATGGGATTCGTCCACAATAACAAGCCCGACTTGCTTTAACCAATAGTTCTTTTCAGCTTTCATACGACGGGTACGCGAATCGCACATTTCCGAAGTCATAACAATAATGGTGCTATCCGCAAGTTCGGCTTTCTTGCGTTCCGAAAGAACATAATCCCCGGTAAGGATAGTAATTTTTTCGTCCGGGTAACGCTTCTGCCAATCGTCGTACTTTTCTTGCGTTAGGGATTTCAGCGGGGAAAGGTAAACGATCTTTTTTCCGCGCAGAAGAACAACGTCCATTAGCAGTTCCGCGCAAATGGTTTTCCCTGCCGAAGTGTTCGCGCCGATAACCAGATTGTTTTCTTTATCAGCGTACGGAAGTACTTCTGATTGAACGGGGTTGAACGTTTCGAACGGATAATTGAAAAACGGGTATTCGGCGGTTGGTGTTCCGCGCGATTGCGCCAACCAATCGTCGTTACCATCGGGATCGTCGCGGAAACTGAAATTTACTACCGGTTCCGTTTCCGGTTCCGGTTCGGGTTCTTCGATTGGGATTGTAACGGTTGAATCGCCCAATACCAAAACGTCAACTTCCGCTTGTTCCAATTGCGATTCGGCGAATTGATCCTTAAAGCCGGGGTCTTTCGCCAGTACGCGCGCTTCCATCGTGGGCTTGCCTTTCGGGTTTAGATCGCCCAAAACGTAAGCTAATTGTCCGTCCGTCAACCGCCCATAGTTTACCAAGCTTTCTAACAGACCTTGGGCGAAGTCCATCCAATTAACCGCATTATGGGAAAGTACCGCGCGAACGTATTCGAAATTTACTACGTCTTGATCGTTCGCGGTTCCCATAAACTCGGCGATTCGGTCTTGCAGACGTTGACCGATTGAAGTTCTTCCTTCGACGCGAAGAATTTTCTTCCCCTTACCGATTGGTCTATCGTTTGTCTTTTCCCAAAAAACAACCCGAATAGCGTCCGCGCCGATATCACGCGTAACGCCGGTTCGATAATCAACGGTGGAATAAACGCGAACGTCTACTTCCGTATTGGTCGTCGGGATTTGATAAACGAATTCGTTGCAGTTTGGTACGTTGACAATAGTAAAATTGTCGGGCAAGTTCGCTTCGAATTCTTCCTTTGTCAATGTTACGAAGTTACTCATTTTACTAGCCCCCCTTTGCTAATAATGGTGTTACAAGTGTTAAACCCTTAATAGGACGCACAACCGCAAGGGTTATGCGCCCGATAAAGGTTTACTACTCAAGGTCGGCGTTGCGGGGTGCGCGGACGTTAACAGACCATTTCATATTGATTAGGTCTTGAACCGTTTGCGCGCTAATAAATTTTCCCGCTACGTAGTCGATACTGCCTTTCAACGTTTCGACTTTGAAACATTCCTTCGGCGGTTCCGCGTCGCGTCCAATATGTCTATCCATATCGTAATCGGGACACATTGAAGGATACTTTCGAAAGTCAATAAGATTGATAGTCGGTTTCGACATTGCCTAAGTCCCCCTTTCCTAGAGTTAATCGCCATAGACGATTAGCGCGCGCCGTACCCGATTCGGATTGTGAATAGTTAATTCTTCTTCCGTTCCCGGTGCAGCGTACCCGCGCCGCCCGAAGTTGGTCGCGCGAACCAATTTCGGTTTAGGGCTTGTCGGCGGGGTATAGTACCTACCAAGATTTTCGGCTTCTCCGCTTTCAATATCGAAAGTGTAAAGATGCCAAGCTTTTGTCTTGAAAACATTTTCGAAGTCAAGTTCAAGGTATTCGAAAGCTGCTTCTGCAATATCATAGGTAGAAGCAAATACACGAATACCAAGGCTTGCGCGCAGGTCGTAAATTACTATCGGCCTTTGATTGTCCCGCGCGAAGAAAATTTGCCGCGTGGTATAATCAAGAATGACAAGCGAATAGCAATCTAACTTCTTTAACGTCTTCGCGGAAAATCCAATCTTATCGAAAACGCGTAGCATTGCTTCGCTATCGGTTTCGCCTTCCATTTTACACTTAACGCGGTGTTTACCGGCAAGCTTGAAAGCGGTTTCGCCGAAGGTTCCGTTATGAACCATAGCGTAACGGTCGCCGACGAACGGATGCGTATTACGAAGGTTGATAGCACCAAGCGAAGCCTTGCGGTTGTGTCCTACAAATACTTCCGCGTTTTCGTCCACGATTGCGCGCTTCATTAGCTTTGATACGCGGATAAATTCTTTCGCGCGGATATCGCATTTTTCGGTAATAAGTTCGCTATCCGTAAGCGCAAAAAAACCAGTACCATCTATACCGCGTGTTTCCGTTAATACTGCTAATGTTTTCATAAGCCGAAATACTTTACTTTTGTCTTTCGGCTTTCCGATATAACCATAAATTCCGCACATTGTTTAAGTCCCCCTTTCATACATTTGAATTAAGCCCTTAATAGGACGCACTACCGAAGTAATGCGCCCGATAAAAGTTTAATCCAAGTCGTTGCCGCGTTGTTCTTCTTCGAAGTGAACGCAGCGTTCTACAAAATGCCCGATAGCAGCGTTATCGTCGTTGGTAAGATTTCCGACGTTTACGTGCATTACCGACGTAGAAGTAGCTAAAGGCGCGTCGGGGTTGACGGTCGGACATTCTTCGGGGTCGCCTTCGTAGTCAAGTGGAAGCAGATAAAACTTTGCAGCTTTTCCGCGTCCTTTCTTTTTTACGTTGAAACCCCAACCGGCTTTTTCGCTTTTCATATTGGTAAGCATAGCACTAACATACTTCTTTTGTGCGGGGCAATCAACGGCATCTATATGGTCGATAAGTCCGTAGATAGCGTTGATTGTGTCTACCAATTGTTTTTTCGTTGCGCCGGTTTTGATTTCTTCCAAGATAGTATAAGCCTTGGATTCTGCGCGGGGCCATTTTTTCTTTTTACTGCCGGGGCGAATATAAATTTCCGCTTCCGACTTCCCCGCATAAGGGTTTAGTTGGGGTGTTGGAATTTCGGTAGCAATTTCTATACTTCCTTCTTCTTTCAACTTGGAAATGAAACCTTGAAATGTGATAAGATAAGTACTATCAAAAAGACCGGCTATAGCGAATTCAAGCCAACGTTGGGTAAGTAGAAGCCAATTCTTCATTTTCGGAAATTCTACCGTACCGCTATGTAGTCTAAATTCAAGCGTTCGCCGGGAAGTGTAACTGCGTAGATTCAACGCCGTTTTGCGTCGGTCAATAAGGCCCGTTGTCATTTCGTTATACCATGACATAGGGCTTTCATGGTTTTGAATCTGCCGCGCGTTACAATCCTTCCACGATTTACAGTAGTTATTACTTTGACGTGAATTCGGCAAAGCGAAATAAAAGTACTTTTCGCATTTAAGCCAACCATTGATAACGCGCCGAAGTTCCACGTCGGAAATTCCCTGTACGCCGTGGTGGACGTGAAGACCGCAGGATTTGGAAACGGTTGCAATACCGTCTAAAGCGTCGCAAACGATCTTTAACGCTTTAAGCCCTTCGCGGCCTTTCAATACAGGCGAAGCAATTTCCATATTCTTTGGAAACTGCGTACGCATGACTGAATTTTGCGCGTAAAGCGAACCATCGTCTTTGACGTACCAAAGGGTAGTATTGTATTCGTCCGTTTGATGCCCGTACGAATCCGCTATTGCCGAATGGTTAATACCGTTGTCGTCAAAGAATCGCTTCAATCGCGCAACCATCATTCCCTTTGATATTTGGGAATGACATTCGATTTCGATTCCAAACGTCCTTTGATTGTTCATAGCTTAGTCCCCCTTTTCGTTTTTCCCAACTAATATTAAAACCCTTAATTGGAAGCACTACCGAAGTAATGCTTCCTATAAAGGTTCTAACCTACCCTTCGCAGGGTATGACCGACCGCCGCCAACTTTCTAAACTGGTGCGGGTAGGTTTTGCGAAACAAGTTGATAGACCAAATAGCTGCAAGTCTTTCGTTCTTTCCCAAATGGTGCGCGAATTCGTGAAGGAAAGTAACAATCGAAAGCTTGCCGCGCATGGTTATCGTTTTGTCTTCGCGGTTATAACTGCTACTGCCGCTGTCTTCTTCGGTATCCTTAACTTTTTTGTCAAGGTCGATTCCTTCGACGGTAACGGTCGGGGCTTCGACTTCGTAAACTTCCGATAGCTCTTTTGCCATAATCTGCATATACTTCAATCTTGTTTTGTTGGAAGTTTTGAAAGTCTTGCGGTCTTTGAACTTCTTTACAGCAGCGATAACGCCCAACTTGAATTTGATATCGGGCCGAATACATTCCGCAACCGTCGCGGGATATCCGTCGCCATTGTTCGGAAATCCATTAATAAGTAGCATTACCAAATCCGCACGTTGATTATTGTCCAGTTCTACCAGAATACGCCGCGCAAGATCGATAACGCTTCCTTCTGCCTGTACTACTGCATTTTCCGTTGTAACGTTTTCCATTGTTTAAGTCCCCCTTTTAAATAATGGTCGATCTAAGGGTAAAACCCTTAATTGGACGCACTACCAAAGTAATGCGCCCTATAAAGGTTTTACTTTTCTTCGCCGTAATTTTCGACTTCGCCGAAAGTAACCTTATTGAATTTGGTAGTCTTGAATTTAGCAAGTTTGGTAAATTCTTCCTTACCCAATACGGTTTCGGCTTTGCCGATTTGGACTTTGACGCAAGCCAAAAAATCGTCCGGTCGGCGACGAAGCTTGTCCCGAAGTGCGCGAATATCAATGGTAGCAGATACCATATCGTCGATAAAAACTGCGCTACCGTAATCGCCGACGATTTGGTTTTCTTCCGTCGCGCGCGCATGGGCTTTGATTGCGTCTTTGATTTCGTTAAGCTTTTTGGAAAGTTCTTTGATAGTGCTATCAATTTCCCTTCCTTCTGCAATCAACTTCCCGATTTTCGGATGCTTCTTTTTAAGTGCGTTTGCCATTGTTTTGTCCCCCTTTTCGTTGGATTGGTCTAACTAAGGATTGTAAAACCCTTAATAGGACGCACAACCCAAGGGCCGATAAAGTTATGCGTCCGATAAAAGTTTTACCGGAAACGGGCGAAGTCCCGCGCCGATACTTCGTAAAAATCGTGCAAATCAATTACGACGTGTTTGGAAACTTCGTAATCGAAAGCACAAGCGTTGCAAACGGGGCCGTCGAAGTGAAAGCCGTCGATAATAGCTTCTACTTCTTCCCAATCTTCGCCTTTGATCCAATCCGCTTCGATAATACAATTACAAAGTTTGCAGTTCATTTTTAAGTCCCCCTTTTTGGTTTTAAGGATCGAAGTAAAATCCTTAATAGGACGCACAACCGAAGTAATGCGCCCGATAAAGATTTTACAGACTTTCCAAGTACCCGCTTTCTTCGTCCTTCGCGAATTCGATATCAAGCGCGATATTAGAAATGGTATCGTCCAGTACCCGCTTGCACATTTCATCTAACGCTTTTGCAAAAGACGGGAAAACAAGTTCTTCTATATCAACGTCGGGCGGTTCATAATAGGTTCCCGGTGAATAGTGCGCTACGTCCAAATGAAATTTGTCTTTCATAATATAGAAGACAAATTCACCGTCGCCGACGTTGATAGCAAAATCGGTTTCGTCGGAAAAATCCGTTTGAATGGTTACGTCCGGTTTGCAATCGACAGCCTTTAAAGCTACTTCTACGAAGTGTTTCATAATTTCCGGTTTCATGTTTAAGTCCCCCTTTTGGTTGGTTGGTCTATCTAAGGGTTAAACCCTTAATGGAAAGCACAACCGAAGTTATGCTTTCGATAAAGGTTTTACTTGTCGTTGTCTTCCAGATTCTTGCAGGCTTCTGCTACCGCTTCCGCGTCGCGCTTCAAACGGTAAGACATAATGCCTTTCGGAAACTGTACTTTCCACCAACCATCGTTCGCTTTCCATACTTCCCAAGTTTCGTGCTTTGCCATTTTATAAGTCCCCCTTTTGGTTTCAATTCAGAATTCGAATAGTTCAAATTCTGGAGTAAAGCCAAAAGGCAATTTCTAACGGAACTACTCCGCTGCGCGCCTACTCGAAAGATTCGGCGCGGTCTTCCGCGTACCTTCTACTAAAGCCGCTATTAAGGGGTAAATCGGTCGTCGCGTGGATGCCCTATTGGGGGTGGGGGATCGGGCAAAACCGTTTCGCGCGTACGGCATACGCGCTGCGTAGAATTACTTCGGGATTCGCGTTCGTTCCGTTGTCGGTCTTGGTTGCACCGCCCATATCCGACCTTCGGGCGGTCGCGTCGCCGGGGCCAAATGCCCTATGCTTCGCAATTGCGGATTTTCCGGTTGATGCTTCCGCCTACCGTTGCTACCGTTGCGCTGCTTTCGACGTGTCCGTATGAGTAGTTGCGTTAAACGGCCTTACAAGGTGTTCCCCTTCACGTTCCCCCGCTATCTTGAAAGCCGGGGCGGGGCTTGATTGCGCCGCCGCGTGAGATGCGGATTTAACCGCCTGCGTTCCGTCTACTCGCACCGCGCGGGTTGAATTGTCGGCAGGGGCTTTAAGCGCCGCGCTTGCCGCGCCTGCCGTGTTAACTGAAAAACTCAATATCGTTGAACCGTTGAACATGGTTCATCATACCATGAAAGTTTACATTCTGTCAACCCCTGTAGATTCCCTATTGACGCGGGTTTGCGCTAAATTGACCTAAAATTGCCCGCAAAGCCTACAACCATGCGGGTTTAAAAAATGCAAATTTTTTCAATATTTTATAAAAAAAATGCACTTTTTTTAGCTATTATTTCTAATGATTTCAAAGGGTTTGGTCTAATGAAAAAGTACCAGATTTGGGGCAAATTCGGGGAATCGACCGCCCGCAAACCCGCGCCGTTACTGGCTTTGATAGCTTTTTTGGGGAATAAGGGCGGGCCGATTATCAGGCCAAATAATCGGTTATCAGTACAGATAATGCCTTGACAGGGGAAAGCCCGGTATTCAGCTTCTAAAGCGTCCTATCGGGCTTTATTTGGCAAGATCGGCATTGATGCCGTAAGGTTGAAGCGTCCGTAGATCGTCCATTGATACAAGGGCCGGGGAACCGGGGTATTTGACCGACCGTACCCGACCGCTTGCTATTAAAAGGTTAATGGTCTGCCGGGAACATTCGTACAGATAAGCCGCTACTGATACCGGGAACCATTGCCCTTTGTACGGGGGCAAAACCGGATAGCCGTTATTGGCTTTGACCGGAATAGCTTTATCCTTACGCCTTTTTACTTCGGTGAAATTGATTGCGAATCGTTTTGGTTTATTCATTATGTACCCATAGTAAACGCATTGCGTCGTAAGCGCCCGCAAAATTGCCGCGTCCGCGAATCGGCCTAACCTTGATATAGGCGTTGTACTTCCAAGCGTCTTCGGGCGTTTTTACGTTGCTTCCGCCGCCCGCCGCGCCGATTGACAGATACGGGTTAATAGCAATTTCGATATGAACCATTTTATCCGAAACAGAACTTTTCCAGAAGCAAAGCCAACCTTCGTCGATAAAAGTACTATTCGGATTCGGCGGGCCGAAAGCGTCCCGGTAACGTTGGTAGATCATATCGGCGGTAGCGTCCTGCTGCCGCCCCATAAGACCGACAGCCTTGGAACATTCTACTACCAGACCGGAACAATCAAAGCCGCTTGGATCGTCGCCGCCCCAAGTATAGGGACGATTGATATTTGACCAAGCGACGCGCATAAATACTTCGCGCATTTGTGCTTCGTAAAATCGATCCATGCTATACCCCCTTTTTCATCATTACTTGCGCGTAAATATAGCGTTCCTTTACATACGTGTTATCGTATAACCGGTGTTCGGGAACAAAGCAAATGGAAATCGAACCGTGGGGCCGATATCCTTCTTTCCAATACGTATTTACTACGTTCATTAAGTCTTCCCGGTTTTCTGATTCTGCTATTACGTAATGTCGTGTTAGCATTAATACCCCCTTGTTAGTCTTCTACCGCGTAGTCCGTCTTTCCATCCCATGTTATAAGATAAGAACAATGCCACTATTACCAGAACAAGCAACAAAAGAAAAGACCATAACGGAATTGTGATCCACATACCTATAAAAGCTTTCATTTTTTACTACCCCCCTTTCCTGTCTTTGGTGAAATCCGTATTTTTGTAGTGCAGCCATTCGGCTTTTCGGAACCCTTTCCAAAAGCCCGCCATATAAGCCTTTGTAACGACGCGTTTACACCCGTTGCATTTATAATACCATACGCAAGCTAACATTATAACGCGTCGGTATCGTCGAACGTCTATGCTAAAGCAATGCGGACAGCGCACTTCGGTAGGAACGTCCAGTTCCCAATCGCTCATTTCCATTTGAATAGTTCTTCCTTTAGTGTCTTAACGAAATTCCGCCATGTCCAACGAACGCGAAGGAAAGCCCCATGAAAAGTTTTATCCAAATAGGCTTTGCAGAATTCGCAGTTATCGGGGTAGTAAAGATGGTCGCAATAACCGGAAGGATTTCGAAGTTCTACCGGATATCCACAATGGGGGCATATATCGTTCATTTTACTACCCTTTCGTCAACTGGCAGTATTTACGAAAGAACGGGTCTAACCGCCCGTCGTACTTGCGGCATAGTTCGGGACGCTTTTCGTATATGTCGCATACGTGGTCTAGGTTGATCCATTTCAAATGGGGACAAAGACTTTTTACTGTAACTGCTATCCCCGTTGCTAGCATGGTAATCATACAACCGCGCGCTTCGTAGAACTCCACGTATTCTTTAAAGTCCTTCGGCGCGGGATGCAAAACAAAAGTCATGTAGTGGCAGCACCTACCACAAGCTAAACAAATTTCGTTTTCTTCTTTTGTGTTTTCCATTTTTGTTCTTCCTTTATCAAGGCTACGGCAGTAGTCAAGCTACAGTTTAATTTTCTTCTACGAAACCGCGCCATTGTATAATGATTTTTGCATACACCCAAGCTAACATAGCGCGCGAAGTCTTTGCAACCGGGAATCGTGCATGGATTAGCTTTTGTCATTATTCCACGTCCATCATTTCTTTATATAGTTCGGGGGTTCGTTCGCCTTTCAAGTAGCGTTCTTCAATGGGCTTGAATACAATCATTAGGGCGGGAACAGGATTAGCTACTGTCGTATAATCGCTTTGCAAATTCAAATAGTGGTGTTTTATCGTATAGAAGTGTTCTACCGCTTTTTCCCAACTGAAAGTGCTTTTGCCTATCCTTGCATTAAGCACTTCTATTAGGTCTTCGGCGCACCGAATTATTTCTTCTTTTATCGTGGCGTCGATAAAGTAATGATCGGCGGTAAGTATGATATTGCGGTTGTCGCAGTATTCCCCGATAGCTTCTTTGTTAGCGTTGCCTTCCCTAAATTGTATGCCAATGTGAATGTAGACTTCTTTTATTTTCATTTGCTACCCTTCCCTTGGTGTTATTTTCATAGGCGGTATTTTTGTCATAAGTTCGTCGTATTCTTTTTCTACCCCTATCATTTTTGCCATTCTAATAGCAGTAATTGTTAATTTTGGATCGAACCGCCCTTCCGATTTGAAATCCTTCCATAATATAATAGCAAGTGCAAATTCTTGCTTTCCTTCTTTTGTAAGCTCCATTTTAATTAAGCCCTTCGCAGTTGTCGCCTTGTGCTACCATGTTCGGCAAGTTGTGGTCGATAGCGGCTTTCATATTGGTTAGCTTGGCGCAGACAATACCTATATCCGGTTCTACGATTATGTACCGGCAGCACGCCGCACCCTGCCCCATTTTGCAAACACCCTTTAATATATTGTCTGGTATTTCTTTCATTTTACTACCCCCTTTACGTATCCCAACGTTCTAACGCTTCCATTATTGTTAGTTCTGGAACAACCGTGTACGAATAGTCGCCGGTCGTCGCGTGCGCCATTAAGCGGATAGAAGCATAGTAAACCAGTTTGCGCGGCAAACGGTGAGCCAACCACAACCAGAATTTATCCTTCATTTCGTACCCCCTTTATTTCTTCTAGTAACGCTTTGAAATAATCATCAAGAAATTCCGCGTCCACTTTATCAAGTGACGGTAGCAGTATTGCACGATCTTTATACAGTTTATTTATGCCTTCGTTTATTCCTTCTGCGTTTGTCGGTAATGTCGTAAATAAGATTGGAAAACAGATAGACGGAAGCTATACCGGCAACCCCGCCGCCAACACAAAACAATATGATCGCTGTAACCTTTTTCATTTTACTACCCTTCCCAATTTTCGTCCATGTAATCCAAAATATCGTCCAAAGCCCCTAAGTGTTTTTCCAACGCCGCGCTATAATGTCCATGATCGGTTTGAACGTGTCGTTTCAATGTGGGGAAACCGGAATTATAGGTTACGGCTTTGTACTGGTGAACGTTTCCGTCTTCGTCTTTGTAGGTTTCTGTCGATTCATTGCGAAACCACTTGCGGACGTGGTAGCTACAGAACCGGCAATGGTGGAATGGGCTTGTAAGTACGTATTTGATGCTATTTTCCATTCTATATATATTATATCAGATAAACCGGCCCAACGTGACATTTAATTTTTAAAATTCTTTTGCGTTTTGTAAAAAGTTAAGATATCTGTAGAAGACAAGCTATTAAAGGGGTTTTTGTATGCGAAGGTTGACAAGAAACGGCAACGGCAACGGCAACGGCGGGGGCAATCGGAAAGACGGTAGCAGTACGGCTTATGACGAACTCGACATTCGCCGCAAACGCTTGGTAGATGAGTATTTGAAAGACCTTGACACCTACCGCGCGTATAGGGCAGCAGGGTATAAAGGAAGTAAGACTAGCGCGTGGGAAGTCTTGCGAAACCCCAAAGTTCAAGCCGCCATAAAAGAGAAGCAAGAAGTACTACGCAATAAGATCAACTTGGATACCGACGATATACTTCGTGAACTAATGATGATCGGATTTGCTAATATGATGGACTTTGCGGAATGGGAAAGCGGGCAGATAAGTGTTAAAGACAGCAGTACTATCCCGCGTTGCTTGACCGCCTGCATTTCAGAAATTAGCGAATCTACTACCCGCTTCGGAACTTCTACCGTAAAACTCAAACTCCACCCAAAGTTAACTGCCTTAAAAATGCTTGGTGAACATTTGGGGATTTTCGGTAAGGAAGGCGAAGGCGCGGACGACCCCGGCGAAGTAGCAAGAAAAATTAAGCAGGCCGCAGACGCGCTTTTTGGCAGCGTTCCTATTACAGAACCGAAAAAGGCCAAAGGACAGGTCATACCACTAAGCAAAGAAGACTAAATGGCAGAAGTACTACCCTTCAACAGAATGTATCCTTTGAAATACCATGAAGTGCAGGCCGCTTTATGGGCTTCGCAGGCGCGCTTCAATGTCGTACCGGCAGGCAGGCGAAGCGGTAAGACGGAAATTGTCGGAAAAAGAAAAGTAGTATATCGCGCGCTTCGGGGGACACCTTATCCCGACCCGCGCTTTTTTTGCGCCGCCCCTACGCGCGACCAAGCGAAAAGAATTTACTGGAAAGACCTAAAGCTAATGGTTCCGCGCAATCTTATCTACCGTATCAGCGAATCCATGCTTCAAATATTTTTGCTTAACGGTGCGGAAATCCACGTACTAGGGATGGATAAGCCCGAACGTATTGAAGGTGTACCGTGGGATGGGGGCGTACTGGACGAATACGCAAACATGAAGAAGCAAACGTGGACAGACCACGTACGCGCTGCGCTATCGGATCGTAACGGATGGTGCGATTTTATCGGTGTTCCCGAAGGAAGAAATCACTACTACGAATTGGACAGGGAAGCGAAAGCGCGTGCTATTGCAGACATAGCCGCAGGCCGCCCCCCGGTATGGAATAGCTTTTGGTGGCCTTCAAGCGATATACTACCCTCCGAAGAAATCGAAGAAGCCAAACGCGACCTTGACGAATTAACTTTTAAACAGGAATACGAAGGCAGTTTTATCAATTTCACCGGACGCGCGTACTATGCTTTTGAAGAACGTACGCATTGCGCCCGCCTTGAATATGATGCTAATAAGCCGCTTTCGTTTTGCTTCGATTTCAACGTAAGCCCCGGCGTAGCGGTAGTAGTACAGGAACAATGGTTGCCGACAAGCGAAGAAGAAGAAACGTGGGGCGACGGGATCATTGGGGAAGTATGGATTCCCCGCAATAGCAATACGAAGCGCGTTTGCGATAAGCTGTATGAAGACTACAAAGACCATGCAGGCCCGATTATTTGCTATGGCGACCAAACGGGCGGAAGCAAGGGAACGGCAAAGCTATTAGGCAGCGATTGGCAGATTATCAAAGACATTTTTTGGAACAAGTTCGGAAGTAGAAAAGTATCCTTTAAAGTCCCCCCGTCCAACCCCCGCGAACGCGACCGCGTAAATTCAGTAAACACAAGGCTTCGCACCGTTGACGGTAATATTAACTGCATGGTCGATCCGTCCCGCGCGCCTAATATGGTACGGGATTTCGAAGGGGTAGTACTTATCGAAGGGGGAACAGGGGAAATCGACAAAGATACCGATTCAACGTTAACGCATTTAACCGACGCATACGGTTATCGGGTTTGGCGCGAATATCCTTTGAAGAAGCGATACGCACGCACCGGTAGAACGCATTGGAAATAAGGGGGTAGTAAAATGGCAGGCACGATTAAAGGTGGAATGGACGAAGAAAAGCTTATCGAAACCAATTCGCTTTGGGATTTGTACTATTATGAATGGGTTTTTCTTAACGCCGCCTACGAAGGTGCGCGCGCGTTAATCAAGTTGGGCGCATTGTACCGGCACGAACGCGAAAGCACAACGAACTATCAGCGCCGCGCAAACGAAGCATACGGTTTGTCGTATTCGCGAAGCATTATCGAAATATTGAATAGCTTTTTATTCAAAAACGAATTCGACAGGCAGTTGGCAGAAAAGCTTGCTAACGATCCGCTTTTTCTTCTGTTTATGTCCGATTGCAATTTGCAGGGAACAAGTTTCGACCAGTTTTTTATCAACTGGCAAAAAATGAGTTCGATCCAAGGTCACGCGGGAATACTGGTAGATAAACCTTTTTCTTCCGTTGCTACCCGACAAGAAGAAATAGACAAGCGCGTATATCCTTATTTGGCGGGCTATGCCCCGACTAACATACTAGATTGGGAATGGGAACGCGACGAATTCAACCGTCCATATCTAAGCTATTTGAAAGTAATTGACAATGACGGGCAGTATAGAATATGGACAACCGAATATTGGGAAGTATGGGAATTGGCGGAAACCGAAGCGACCGTAGCAATTTCCCAAGAGCAGGCAACCCAAGTATCGATTACCGGAATACCCCCGAAAAGCCAAGCTGTAGGTCGTGCGGCGAATCTTATAAATGAAGGGGAAAACCAATTAGGCGAAATCCCTTTTATTTGGCTTTTCAATGCTAGAAGTACTATCGATCCCGAAGTTGGCGTTAGCGACATTACCGATATAGCGCGAATTGATGCTTCGATTATCCGCAACCTTTCGCAGATAGAAGAAATTATCGACTACGCGGCTTTTCCAATGATGCGTATGCCTATGAAGGAAGCAGGCGCAGTAGATAAAAAGGACGAAGTGGGCGTAGTCGCCGTTTTGGAATTTGACCCCGAAAATCCAGATAGTAAACCAGATTGGTTGGATTCATCCGTAGCCGAACCGGTGGACGCAACGCTTTCGTTGATAGCGAAAAAGATAGAAGAAATATACCGTAGCAGTAATATAGGGGGTTTGGCAGCTACGGAAATTTCTTCGCAGGCCAAAAGTGGAGTAGCATTAAAAACTGAATTCCAGATGCTTAACAGTAAATTGGTGCAGAAGGGAAAGAACGTAGCAAAAGCGGAACGTGAAGCAATTAGGCTTTGGTTGAAATGGCAGAACATGGAAGAACTAAACAAAGATACCCAAATAGGATCACCAGATACGTACGAAATCGAAGACCTTGCGGCAGACCTTGAAAACATGATGACAGGGGGAACTATCGTTAGCGGAAGTGAAACGTTTAAAAAGGAACTTCAAAAAGCAACGGTTCGAATGTTACTGCCAAGCTTGGATACGAAAATGCTATCAAAGATTGACAAAGAAATAGACGCGGGCAAGCTTCCGACCATATCAAGTTCGCTATCAAGGGCGCGCGACCTATCGCAGCAGGGACGCGAAGATGAAGAATTCGAAGAAGAACCCGTAGAAGAAGAATAGGGGGTAGCAAATGCCAAGGATCATACGGACAAATAAACCCGTAAAGCGTCTTAGCATCCCAAGACCGCCGAAGCAGACCTATCGTAAGCATGGTTTATCACATGGCAGCGCGGGGCGTTGGAAGACAGCGGAAGAAATAACGTATCCTGCTTATGTATGCGTTGCCGCCGATTACTTGGTGGATGGATACGAAGACCCTAACGGCAACGGCGGTTCGTTTTTTGGATACACCGGGGGGAACCAATCATGGGGGCAATCGTTTCTTGGCAATGGTGAATATCTGAAACGTGTCGGCGTACAATTATTTAGGCGCAACGATCCCCCCGACGCGAACGTTATATGTAGTATTTTCGCCCATAGCGGAACGTTTGGCTCTACCGGCGTGCCTACGGGAAGTGCGTTGGCAACTGCTTCCATTCCTTCCGGTAGGTTGAATCAAAATGCTACTCAGGATTTCCAATGGGAATACTTTGACTTCGACGGGACGCTGCAATTAGCAGATGGAACCCCATACTTCCTTGCCATTAGTGTTGATACCCCCGGCCCGAATAGTTCTAATTCTCATGGCATAGGTTGGGATAATAGTAGTCCTGTAGCCCCCGGTAATAGTGCTTTTCAAAATGCGGCCCTTTCTTGGGCCGCTTATCCTACTTCCGATTTGATGTTTGCTATTTGGACGGACGAAGCCAAAGACGCAGCGGACGTTAAGCCGTGGAATATCTATCCAATCTTGGGCAGTTATAATAATACAGGGGCCGTAACGGTTACGGGAAGAAATTATAGACAGTTGTACTTGCCTTCTAGCACCGGACTAGGGCAAATGTCTACTTTACTATGTTTGGCAAGAATCCGCGTACAGGTATTTAACGATAATGGCGCTGCTGTTAACGTAGATTCACTTTACTTCGGGGAATACAGCGGAGCAGGCGGCAACTTCGCAGCAACCCCAACGCAAATTACTTTCGATGGTGCTTCCGGTTTTGTACTAGACCCCGGCGAAACCCGTTGGTCGGATTGGGTAGATGTAAGTTGGCCGGGGACAACGGAAAACGGTTGGTTGTTTGCTTTCAAGTTTAGCAATAGCCCTTTTTCTGCCGTTACCCCGCGAACGCAGCCGGTTGTTTCCGTTGGTTGGTATAAGACCGACAGCGCGGACGAAAGTAGTTTGGTTACAATAAGCGGCTATAGTGATGATACGGGGGGTACTCAAAGCAAATTGGTTGTCGCCGTACAGGGGCAAGCCGGTACGGACGTTTTTACTACCGCTTATCTAATGTCACAACTGGCAAGCC
>Ga0209427_10004169_pt1 | contig 16761 bp, 17 predicted proteins | sample DeeMarSWOR136_30_FD_187465 | JGI IMG/M metagenome (GOLD analysis project Ga0209427, IMG submission 187465) | Marine sediment microbial communities from White Oak River estuary, North Carolina - WOR-1-36_30 (SPAdes) (version 2) | ecosystem: Environmental > Aquatic > Marine > Intertidal zone >...
GCCCCTTCCTATACCGGATGCGCTCATAATAACTTCTCAACTCACCATTGCTATATATCGCCGGTTTCACCGCCTCAACTACTGCCCATCTCAACCATCTCACACAGCTATGGAAGAAGAAATACCCAGGGGTGAGGAGTGCCTATCCCTATTTTCAGAAATACCCTGAAAACTATTAGAAATTTCTATTCTTGACAAAATACCCTGGCTCGGGTAGCATGCTGCCAGAAGGTTTGGGCGAATTACAAAGCAGACAATTTAATGTAAGCGGGATGATCATGAAAGAACGAAGATACGATATGGATTGGCTGAGGGTCGGAGCAATGCTGGCCGTGTTCTTATTCCACTGTGCCAGGTTCTTCGGCGGCGGGCGCTGGCATCTTAGTAACCCGGAAGAAAGCCTGGTTGCGAATGTGTTCATCGGCCTGCTCGATCTGTGGATCATGCCCCTCTTCTTCCTGCTCTCCGGGGCGGGTTCCTGGTATGCGTTGAAATCCAGGACCGGCGGGCAGTATCTCCTGGAGAGAGTCAAGCGCATTCTGGTCCCGCTGTATGGTGTGGGTACGTTTATTATTCTTATGCCCCAGGTCTACTTTGAGGGGGTCTCCCACAATGGATATATCGGCACCTTCCTTGAGTTGTGGCCGCGTGTCGCAGCAAGTGTTTTTACCTCTGCACCTAACTTTGATGACCCCTTCTTTTTCAATGTATTCATGGGCCATCTCTGGTTTCTCCAGTATCTCTTCCTCATTTCTCTGCTTGTGCTTCCCATTCTGCTCTACCTCAAGTCAGAATCCGGACAACGATTCATAGTAAACCTGGCTGGGTGGTGCGGCCGATGGGGCGGGATATTCCTGTTCCTGATTCCCCTGGTCGTCATCCGGATCGCCTTTACTCACTTCTTCAAAGGGCAGGAGCACTCCTGGGCCCATTTATTCAACTTCGCTGTTTTCTTCGTGATTGGCTATATAATGCCAGCGGATGAGCGATTTACAGAGGGCATAAAAAAGGTTGGGTGGCTCTGCCTGGCGCTCGGAATCATCGGTTTTGTGGGCGAGCTAGCGTTTATCTTCATCCTGAAGTATAACTATGCAAATTTTCACCATGAGGGCGGTGAGCCCTTTTCACTCATGTATGTCTTCTTCAATACTGTAATGAGCATCGCCAGTTGGAGCTGGGTAGTATTCATATTCAACCTTGGAGCAAAGTACCTGAACAAATCTGGGCGGATGCTCGCCTATGCAAACGAGGCTGTGCTTCCCTTTTACATACTTCATCAGACGATTATTCTCTGTGTTGGCTGGTTTGTCATACGCTGGAATATCGGTATACTGCCGAAGTATCTGGTCATCGCCGTGTGTTCCTTTATCATCATTATGGCACTTTATGAAGGACTTATCAGACATTTCAACTGGGTGCGATTCCTCTTTGGCATGAGACCGAAGAAGTTGCCGGTCCAATGAGCTTACAAAATGGTATGAATCAAGCTTGATTAATAAAGGGGGGTACTATAGATGGACAAACCGGAGAGGCGTTATGATCTGGACTGGATGAGGGTGCTTCTGATCCTTATGGTGTTTATCTTTCACAGCGGCAGGGCTTTCAATCCCTTTCCTTACCATGTAGAGGATACGGTCAAATCCATGGGGGCCATGCAGTTTCAGCAATTTTAATGGCCTGGATGCTGCCGATGATCTTTATCATATCGGGGGCCGGCATTTGGTACGGCCTCGGCTACCAGAAGGCGGGTAGGTTTATTTGGGGAAAAGTACTTCGCCTCCTCGTTCCTTTGGTTTTTGCCATCTTTGTCCTGACCCCACATCAGGTGTATCTGGAGAGGATAACTCACGGTCAGTTCTCCGGCTCCTTCTTCCAGTGGTTCCCACTTTACTTCGACGGCTTGTATAGCCTGGAGGAAGGAGGCAATTTTGCTGTTGTTGGATTGCACCTGTGGTATCTGATGGTGCTGTTCCTATACTCGCTGCTGCTTCTGCCCCTTTTCCTGCTCCTGCGTTCCAAAGTGGGAAGACCCATTGTTAAAGGGATCGGCTCAATCCTAGAGATTCCCGGTCTTATCTATGTCATGGGCCTGATCCTGGCCCTGCCCATGGCCTACATCAATCCGGAGACGATTCTGGGCAATAGAGGTTTCGGAGATTGGAACCTAGTCTACTATGCCATTGTGTTGGTTTTTGGTTTCCTGTGTTTTGCCGATGATCGTGTTCAAGCATCTATAGTCAAGCAACGTTGGATGCCGCTTATCGTCAGAATTGTGCTGTATCTGATGTACCGCGTATTCAACATTACCCTCAATTCCTCTGTGTTGCCGTTGGGCTCGTTTCACGAGGTTTTGTCTTCATGATGCCTGGTAATGGGATTTTTGGGGTTCGGATTGAAGTACCTGCGTGGTACGAGTGGGTTTCTCAAGTATTCCACCGAGGCAGTGCTGCCGTTCTACATCCTGCACCAACCAGTGATACTGGTGATCGCCTTCTGGGTTGTACAGTTGCAACTACCGGTCATTGCCAAATACATCATTATCGTCGTTCTGTCCTTTGTCATCATAATTGGTCTTTATGAAGTCGTTAAACGGGTCAGTGTTTTGCGCTTTCTGTTCGGTATGAAGTTGCGCAGGGCTGTAGCGAAAGTGCACGAGCGAAATTGAAGAGAAAAAAGACTCGTGGAATAGCGGGAACTTTAACAGAAACTCCTATTCGGCAGCCACGGAAAGCCTCTCTCTACAATATATTCTTATTGAATACCGATCCTCCTCAGAGAAAGCATAGGAACCTAATTCTCGAAGCGGTACAAAGTATGGGGGCTAGTCAGTATATCTTTTGCCTCTTTATTTATTTTCTGATAGCATATTATTGCTCATTATCCGCTGGGGAGTCGTCAAAAGGGAGGACATGCGGCTCTGGACCGTATAGTAGGGGTTCGAATCCTCTCTCCCCAGCCAGTAAGATACATTTGTTGAAGATATCTTAATGAAATATAGCTTATCAGTGGAGCCTATAAATCTATCATTTCAAATCTTTGCGGCGTACTAAGTTCTGCATGATATAATCTATTATGGCGAATCTCGAATTATAAAAATTCCTATCAATTAGATACAAAATCCTCCATACCCGATTGGCCAATTTCGTTGTAACCCTCCGTCCGGAGCGTGCTGTCGACCTGAGCAGAAACGTATAATCGTGACTCACATCAACTCCACATATGATCGGTGTGTTCGTTGATGCGGTGACGAGGACGAAGGGTGGTGGATCGGTTCTTCTGTCTATAATACATTTATTACGAGAAGACCTCTGTTAAAGAGCGGTCGATAGGACTCGGGAATAAGCTCCTCCTCGATATTTACGGCGTAGTCCCTTATATAGAGCTCAATTTTAGTACTTTTCTTATTGTTCTTAAGCGGGACACTGAACACGATCTTCAGTGGGACGGCAAATCCATTCATTCCCGCATATATCTCAATTCCATCTCCCCCCTTCTCACTGAACTTACATGTGGTTGTTTTATCATTGCGTGATAATTTTGGAATGCACACTTGTACCGGACCTACCTGTTGTAGTAAAGCTGTTTTTACATAATCCTTTTTTAGAAAGTCAAAGGAAAAATCACCTTTGAAGTAGAATGGATTTTCCCTGTAGAAATAGAACAATGAAACCAGATATTGATCGAAAACGATGTTGTTGGTATGGATAACTTTTTTCTCTCCCTTTTCCCGATTAAAAACGACCACTTTATGTTGCGTCTGATCAATAGAATATGTATAGTCACTCGACACTCCTCCATCCTCGATATGTCTTTCAATCCACACAGGGCAGAGGGTGGTTGAATCGATGAGCAATGTCCACTGCTCGCTGTATTGATGAAAAAGCCTTGAGATTCCGGTTGTTTTCGTTATTCCCCTTATTTTGTAGACAGAACTGCCGTTGAAGTCTTCCTCAGATACAAGTTTGATTATCTGTGTCCCTACTTTTATACCGTATATATTAATGGTGTAACGAAAAGTCTCACCGATGATAAAAGAAGCGTGAGTCGAGTCAGCGTTCAGACGCAATGCCATCAGATAAAAGAGAAAAAATACAATACGATATGAATTTCGATTGAAATACCCTGACTTCTTCATTGAACAAATTCCTCCTCCATCGATTGATTAGGATGTATCTCCGGGTTTATAATTTTTTTGATATAGATATGAAATCATGAAAAAAATTAAACCTCTTGAACAATTCAAAACTCAGCTCAGCAACTGCGGTAAGAATAGTCGTCCAGAAGAGGATGCCGATGATAATCCATACCAATAGTTTTGTTTTTTCATTGACAACCATTAAACCTATAAGGGTTGTAATGTGCGAACCCATGATCAGTGTTCCTAACAGACCGAGGCCGATAACTCCGAATTTTAAAATTAATTTGTTGATTTTCATTTTCTTCGTATTTAGTCTGTTCCCGTTCATTCTTCTTAAAACAAATACCCTGACCTTGCTCCCAAGCATATAGATCACAATGACTACTGTTGAAGCACCGAGAATAGTCATCAAGCAAATTGATTGAGGGGGGATATTCAGTATAATCCCAACGGGTATTGCTTTCTGTATTCCCAGCATTCCTATAAGATAGATGATTAATAAATTATACATTCTATCCTATGCAAAGAAACCACTATGCCATATTCTCCTATAATATAATTTATTATTTTAGAATGATTTAATTATCCTCTGCTTATATCATGTTACAACTTTTATTTTGTACGCCTTTGGGTGCGAGTAGATCGAGTTTTTCTACGAACTGTGAATATCAACTGACCCTAATTTCCACGATAACCGTTTATGCTCGGCTGCTTGAATTTTTAAGCTCTCCTCGTATCTTCGAAACGATTTATTTAAGATTTTGGTCATCAAACTGATGAATAATTGGTTTTTCAGAGAATCGATATCGAAAAGTAGTTTTGGTCTCAGGCAACTTTTAAGTGAAAATGTTTCAAGATAAAAATCGTTAAAAACCTTCTGCATTTCATAGGCGCTCATACGTGCAGGCTTGAAGGTGACATGGAATGAGTCATAGTAATCCCAGTTGAATTCGAATATCCTTCTTTGTGAAACCAGTCGGTTATGGAGCGCGGTTCCGGGATAGGGTGTCAGTACCGTGACGGTAAAAATATCCAGGTCCGATTTATTAATGAAATCTGCGTATTGTTTCAGTGTTCCAGGTTCGTCACAATCGGCCCCGAATATGAAATAGCCGTACACTTTTATATTGTGGTCATGGAAAACTCGTATCGCTTCGTCAATATCCTTGGCCCGCTGCTTTTTATTGTACTCATCAAGAGCATCCTGATTGATAGATTCTATTCCTATGCAAATCGTAAAGTTCAACTGTGACATCAGTGAGAGGAGTTCCCTGTCTTTGTATGCTTCAAGTCTTGCGTTTGCCACTATCGATTTCGGTATTATTCCCTCGCTTATCATGCGCCTGAGGATTTCTTTCGCCCTCTCAACATTGCACGTGAAGTCTGCATCAGGCCGGAGATCGATTTTTCTGATTTCCCCGTATTTCTCCCTGTAGTTCAGCAATTCAGACAGGACGTTCCCGGGACTCCTAAACCGATACCTGCGTCCGAATATCCTGGATACAGAGCAGTAACTACAGTTGAATGGACATCCTCTCGACGTTTGCAAGGAGATGATTTTCGGGGGCACTTTCAAATAGCTGTAGTCTATATGCGGAACTTCATCAAGGTCAGCAGGAGGTTTGATGTCGATAATTCTTTCTTTATTTCGTCCTGCAATCAGATCCGGCAGAACACGCTCACACTCTCCCACCACCACCTGGTCCGCATGATGGAGCGCTTCATGCGGGAGGATCGATGCATGCACGCCACCAATTATGACCCTCCTGTCCCGGAAGAGTCTGGCGATCTCGTAACCTCTCCGAGCTGAAGATGTCACGATTGTTATCAGTACAATGTCTTCGCTGACATGAGCTGGATCTATTTCCTCCGTAATGTCATTGTAAATTCTGACCTGGCAACCTATTTTCTTCAGCAAAGTTGCGAGGTGCAGGGTCGTTGTGGAAACAAAAATGTTGCTCCCAGTAAAGGCTTTGAGAGGTGTAATGAGATTGGAAAACTTTCGGTGTGACACATAGGTGTTAGCAAATGGTTGAATGATAGCCACCTTTTTCGTTATCGGTTTTTCAGCACCTTTTGAGTCCATGTTATTTCCTTTCCTTTCATGTTTTTTCCTGTAAAAGTGCGGTACCATAACTCTTTGTTAAACAAGCAGCAATTTACTTGCCAAATCTTATAAAATTATAATTTCTTATATTATAATGAGTTGAATGAATGATTCGATTGCTGAGCGTTTATTGATGTTTGCAACTTCTGTTGACATCCCGGGGGGGAGAGGAGAAAAGCTTATTCATTCGGTTTCAGTCAAATAAACCGCTGACATGATGATTACGTATGACAAAAGTTGCAACCTTTTGAAATCACGTATTTCTATCAACACCCCACCCATTGTATTTCAACCGAAGGGTGCTGCAGCCAGTGCATGGTCAAAAAAGAACACAAAGTATACAAAAATCCATTTCTGCTATCAATCTATCAATTGCCAAATGTTAAATCCATGGTAAAATGGTTGTATTATCTGCACTGATGCGGAGGAGGGACATGACAAAAAAGGAGAGAGTAAAAACGACTCTGGCTCACCGAGAACCAGACCGTGTACCCCTGTTCGAGCTCACGGTGGCCAACCCGGTATTGGAGAGCGTGCTCGGCAGAAGAATCACAGGATACGGTACCGGCGAGGCAAAAGCAGCTGGAATCAGGGCTGCCATGTCTGGGAGAGAGGCAAGGAAGATCCTGATCAGAGAGAACGTGGAGGGCATGCTTGAGATGTACGAGAAAGTGGGATTCGACATGTTCTGGTTCAGGCCGACCGAGTACCTTATTACGGTCTTCATGGGGCTTCCGGACAACATTACCGCCAACTACGTCTTTGACATCGATATACAGGAGACGGAGAAGAATGTGTTCCGGATAGAGAACAGCGAGTATGGGTTCTGGTCCATAGAGAAGTACGAGGAGGAGAGCGACACGTGCGTGACTGTTGATGACTCCATAAAGCAGGGCGGTATCGGGGAGCTGAGACGGTATGTGGCGTACCTCGAAGAAAAGGCGGATACTCCGCTCCCTCCAGCTCTTCGGGACGGGCTCGAATCAATAAAAATAGCCGTGGAACGGCAGCGTGGGCGGGAGGATGGGATGTTCGTGATGGGTGCGGCCGATATCGCCTGTCCAACCTTTCAGCCTTACTTTCCGCTTTTCCTGCAGGCCATGATCGATGAGCCAAAACTGGTGGAACGGTACATGGAGGCCACCACCGAGGGGGAGATGCCCATATTGAGAGCCCAGCTCGAGATGGGCGTGGACGGAATTCTCGGAGCCGTGGACTGGTGCTTCGGTAAGGCACCGCTCTTCTCACCGGACATGTTCAAGCGTTTCATGGTCCCCCATCTCAAGAGAATCGTCGATGAATGCCACCAACACGCGGTTCCATACATCAAACATCTTGACGGCCATACTACGCCCCATCTTGACCTGCTGATTAGCGATGTCGGAATTGACGGCCTGCATAGCATCGAGCCGGCAGCCGGCATGGATATTGGCTGGGTCAAGCGGACATACGGAGACAGGATCACCATTTTCGGGAATATCGATTGTGGGCACCTGCTGACCTTCGGGACCAGCGATGAGGTGGTGGCGTCTGTAAAGAACATCATTCAGGAGGCATCTCCCGGGGGAGGCCATGTATTCAGCTCAAGCAACAGCATACACAGCGGTGTGTCGCCCGAGACCTTCTGGACCATGATCAATGCAGTGAAGCGGTTCGGCAGGTATCCCATACGGATCGCCAGCTGAGGATTCTGTCTATGACAATCTGTGATAAACGTATAACAACAAGCCAGATCTTCTGCTCATAATAAAATTATTTATTATTGTAATTGTTACGTTCCCCTATTTTCCTGAAATCGATAGAACCATGCCGGAAATGAAATATTTTCTCAGGAGAACAAATAGAAGTATTGTGGGAATCGAGGTAAATATCACCCCTGACATGGTGTAAGGCATAACGGTGCCGCCACTCGGTCCGGACATCGATGCTAAAGCAATCATTATAGGACGTGCATTCTGTGAACGGGTGAGCACCATTCCAAAGAGAAGATCATTCCAGATCCACGTCATTTGGAATAACGCAACCACAGCTGTTGGGGCAACTGACTGTGGCAGGAAAATATACAGATACGATTTCAGTGGGCCGCATCCATCGAGTTTTGCAGCCTCTTCTATTTCTTTCGGAATCGTCGTGTAAAAACCTCTATACACAAATAAGCTGAATGGAATGCATATTGCTGAATAGATTAGAATCATACCCAGTTTCTTATCATAGAGACCGACGCTGTAGAATAGCTTGTACACGGGAATGAGGTACATTTGAAAGGGGAAGAGGGTTCCGCTGTAGATTATGAGAAAAAGGAGAAAGTTGAACCGGGGTCTCAGGCGTATGATGCTGTATCCAGCCATAGACGCGGTTATTATCGCAATCCCGGCACCTGTTACCGCATAGAGAAGCGAGTTGAAAAAATGCTTGTGCAACTGGTACATCTTGAAGGTGTTTCTGAGATTATCAATGATCGAGAACTCTCTGGTGAATTGATAGAATTTCTGGTTGAGATACTCTTTGGGGCTCTTGAATGCCACCGAGAAGGTCGTCCAGACAGGAAGCACCCAGATGAGTACCAATATGCTGATAACGAGGTATAAAATAACTTTGGTTGGGCGTATTCTCATCCTCATCGCTGGTCCTGGTCCTCAATAATAGAGTAGATCTTTTCGGGTCATTCGTTTTATATATACCGCTGAGACAGTTATCACGATTATCGAAAGAATTACCGATATCGCCGCACCATACCCCATTCTGGATAACGTAAAGGTCTCCCGGAACATGGTAACAGCGAGCGTCTCCGAGGTGCGGGCGGGCCCTCCCCTTGTCATGACAAATATTATATCAAAAGCCTTAAAGGAGTTCACCATGGCCATCGTTATAACGATCGTTGTAATCGGCCGCAGCATTGGAAAGGTTACATGAATAAAGAGCTTCCACTTGTTCGCACCGTCAATCATCGCAGCTTCAGTCTGGTCTTTCGGTATGGTGACGAGCCCCATGAGAAAAAGTACCATATTGATGCCCAGCTGCTGCCACGTCCACCCGATGAGGAGCGCGAAGGTGTTCAGAGGAACCTCAGTAAGCCAGGAAATTTTTTTATGAATTCCTATCAGTGGAAGGAAATTGTTGATTACTCCCATTTCCCTGCTGAACATGTAGTTCCATATTATCCCGGTGGCAACAAAAGAAATGGTCATGGGAATGAAGAAAATTGATTTGAAGAAGTTCTCAAACACAATGCCTTTTATGAATATTGCAATTAAGAGACCTCCCATAACGGGAAAAACGAGGGTGAAACCAACCCATATCAGGGTATTTCGAAGGGATACAATGAAGTTATTGTCTGTGAATATTGAAAGATAGTTCCTCAACCCGATAAAGAGAGGCGGTTTTAAACCGTCCCACTCAAAAAAGCTGTAATAGATGTTTTGAAACATCGGGATCAGTAAGAGTACAAAAACCAGGACAAATGCGGGAAGAATCAGGAGGTAGCTGATTATTTGGTCACGGGTTTTCATTGACGGGTTTTTCATAATCGAGTCCCTTTTCACAACTCTTTTCCCTGCTGAAAAAGTGGTTTTTCTCGATCTCGTAATATAGGAGCAATTAATTGACCTGTTGGAAATATCAGGAGGATATATTGACTTTATTTAAAATGTTTGAATCGCATTCTGTTCCATAAATGATTAAATATGTAAAAATACAATAACCTGAGACTGGTCAGTCGCCGGTGTTGCTCTCCACCGTCTTCGATGGCAAAGAGCACCACCGAGCATAGATGATGAATGCCGAAAAGGATACGCTATATGTTATAGGTTATATGTTATAGTATTCTACTGTTTACTCCAGTGTTCGTCTGCGATAGTGTCTAGATCAGCAAGAACCTTGTCCAGGGAATCCGGATCCAATACGAACTCTGCAAACTTATCCACCGCAACCTCGCAGATTGGTGTCGGAGTTGCTTCCCAGTACCTGTTCACAATTGTATAGTTTTCGTCTACAATCGTGTTCATGAGATCTATCTTGATCTGCGGCAGATAACTGGCATCAGATTTCATGTTTGCAGGAAAGGATGTAATCATCTCTGCGAGGAACGCGTTTCCTTCCGGACCCATGAGCCAGTCCGCAACCTTTTTTGCCGCTTCCAGATTTGGCGCATTTTCACTGATGAGAATGGGCATTGCCTCGAGTATGACCACCTTGCCGGCCTTTGGGTTGTGCGACGGGAGAATAAAGGCACCGATCTTTTCTTCGGGGACTCCATTCGCAATGAGTACCGACGAGTAGTACCATGTTCCGCACAGTATCATGCCGAGCTTATCCTGGTTGAACATGACCGGTGAATCGGTGAAGAGGTCGGTTCCCGAATCGGTGAAATATCCTTTGTCCATCAGGTCCTCCCATACACCAAACGCATCTTTTACTCTCGGATCACTGTACTTTGCCCTTCCTTCACACAGATCTACATACAGTTCAGGATCCTGCCCTATTATCATTTCTTCGAACATAATAAATGTGGGCCAGCGTCCGAGCACGGTCTGGAAGAGAGGAATTACTCCGCTTGCCTTGAGCTTTTCACAGACATCGATGAACTCATCCCATGTGTTAGGCACGCTCAGACCGAGCTCGGCAAAGACATCCTTGTTGTACCAGACCGGCCAGTACTCGACACCGTAAACGAGACCATATTTTTTTCCACCAAATGTGAAGGCACCTACGAGCCCCTCAGAATATTCGTCTCTATGCTTGTCCCAGAGCTCGGATACATCTGCAACGAGGCCCTGGTCGATCAAACCTTTCATCCTATAGGTGGACCACCAGGTAAAAAGCTCCGGTGCACTTTCAGTTGGAAGAGCTGATCGTGCCGCTGCTATAAAGACATCAGTGGATGGATAAGGTACCGGAGTAACCTTGATACCGAATAACTCATCTGTCTTATTCCCGACTGCTTCGAAATAAGGCTGAAAATTGGGCGTTCCACCCTTGTCGTGAATCAAGGTGATCTCGACTTCCTCCTTCTTCCCCTCTTTTTCACCAGCTGCAAATAACAGTGGTGCGCTGAGAAATACGAGAGTCAAACAGAGAACAACCATGATTCCTTTAAAATTTTTCATACTCCTCTCCTTTTTTGATTTCATCCATAATGATAAAAATATTAATATTTTTTGTGACTTGATTCTACCAGACCTCAACCTTCATGTCAAACACTATTTCGTGACACTATTGAGTGATCCTTCCCTAAGAAATCGGTTTCATTCAAGCATTATCGATTAGATATTCAACCATTGGCATTTTATCGGCTATCTTTGTTCCGCTCGTGGAATCAAGAAACCTTCTGATATAGGGTTTTGGTTTTTCTATTGGGACTATGAAACGACTCATAACATACCTCTCATAATATCACCTTAAATAGATTTACATCTCTTTACTTCAAACCTGCGATGTCCAGCACTAGCGGGATTTTATCCTCCCAGTTAATATTCATAATGTGAACACCACTGCAGATACCCTTTATCTCGTTGATCAGTCGCCCGGCAATTTCAACAGAGGTTTCTATCGGATTTTTCGTTTTTTCCATCTTACTGACGATGTCCCGGGGAACTTCAACTCCCGGTACATTCTTATTCATAAAATGAGCCATTCGCGCTGATTTCAATAGCAGTATACCTCCAAGCACAGGAACGGGCGCATTACCAATTTTTTTCATGAATTCAGCAAACTCTTCGGCTTTAAAAACAGGTTGAGTCTGTAAAAATTTTGCTCCTGCTTCCACCTTTTGCCACATCCGCTCTATTTCTTGTTCAACAGGATGGTATCCTGGATCCAAAGCTGCCCCCATACAGAAAGACGGAGCCCCCTTCAATATATTACCAGCCAAATCTTTTCCTTCTTCCAGCTGTACGGCGGTTTTCAGTAGTGCAATTGAATCCAGATCAAAGACAGGTTTTGCAGCGGGATCGTCACTCAGATCGATTTTATCTCCGGTAATAGCAAGAATGTTTTTTATCCCGAGCATGTAAGCTCCCAAAAGGTCTGCCTGTAAAGCTAATCTATTTCGATCCCGGCAAGTCATCTGAAGGATAATCTCAAATCCTCGTTTTTTCAGAATTACGGCTACCGGCAAAGAGCTTGGCCTCATAGCTGCGCTGGGGAGATCTACCACATTTACAGCGTTCACTTTTCCAGCAACACACTCAAGACGGGCAAGTGCCCCGGAGAAATCCACCCCTTTGGGGGGAATCACATCAGTTGTGACTAAGAACTTACTGCTGGTTAGATCCTCGAAAAAGCTCATTTTTACACTCTAGTGGGATATAGTCAGTAGTGCGCTTTAGAGTCAGTAATTGTTAAGGACTCAACGATTGGTCGTTATACTCTTGAAACCTGCTAAACTAGTAAGACTATATTTAACCTACATTAAAATCGCAACAATTTCGCGTTGAAATAGAGACTGGGTATTTTCTGAACTTTTTTACCGTTTTCATCATTGTCCAGAACGTATCGAGAGCCACACCGCTATGAATGGAATTGCTCGAGCTGAAGATATGGCCTCCTTCAGGAGAAGCAGCATGGATAATGCTCTTTACCGACCCAGAATATTTTTTCATACAGGATTTGCTACAGTGAGTTCAAATAGAGGGACTCTATCCTGTTCACTGTGAGCTAAATTTGCTTTTACTCTCCCCTTTTTTGTCATTTTTTTCCTTTGAAATATTGAGCTTACCTTCCCGATAAGCTTTAATATATTTCAGGCAGCTCTCATCCTTATCCAACAGAGCGTTTGAGGCTCTCAGTGTAGCCATGAGTGCCTCATCGAGGGGGTCCAAAAAAACGGCATCCACCCCCGCTTCGATCAAAAGAGGTAAAAAGGTGCGGTTGATAAGTCTTCTCCCCGGCAATCCAAAGGAGACCGCGCTCAAACAAACTGCGGTTTTGATCTGAGGAAATAGATCCTTTATCATTCTTATGGTGGTCAGCGTTTGCCGGGCTTTTCCAGATCCCACACTTATAGGCTCTATCAAACAGTCCAGGTAGAGATTGTTCAGATCGATCCCCCAGTCTCTGACCACTTTCATGAGATGTCGGGCTACTTCTACTCTTTTTTCTGCCGTAGTTGGAACGCCATATTTATCCATGCATAGAGCAACCAGCGGGCAGTTGTACTCCTTAACCAGAGGAAGGACACTCCCCATTCTTTTTTGCTCAAGGGTTATGGAATTGGCCCAGGCTGTTTTTTTATCTTTGCATACCTCAAGCCCAGCCCTGATAACATCCGGATTGGAGCTGTCAATGCACAGGGGTATGTTTACAACTTCCTCAATCGCCCTGACTGCCCATTTCATATTCTCCTCTTCATTGAAAGGACTACCAACATTGATGTCGAGCACATCTATTCCAGCTTCGACCTGTTTAATTGCTTCTTTTTGTAAATGCTCCACATCCCTGTTTTCAATAGCCAGGGCAATATTCTTCCTAATTGTGTTGATTTTCTCACCTATAACTATCATATCAAAATACAGTAAAAAATATTTTCGTAAATATACATCTAATACTTAGTTGATAGTACACCAGTCCAAGTCATTATAGCAAGAAAATAGTGATAGCATTTAATACAGATCAATAGCATAGATGTTAAAGAAACATTAAAAGGACACGGAATGTTTGTATGTTCCGGCGGGAGGTCATCTCATTAAAAATTGAGGAATAAACCTGGACCTCCTCTTCTGCTCAACACGTGCTCGCTCCAAGAGATTTGTGGTCGTGAGGAAAAAACATGTGCTGAATACATGCCGATGGTTTATAACAATACAAATGTTTAGATGGCTTGATAAGAATGATGCAAGGTTACATTAATTATTGTTTCACTCCAGCCATCTTCCTCCCTTCATTAAAAAAAATGATTGAAACGATATTATTTAGAAGTTCGAGTCATGCACGGCTCCCAATTTCAATCATAGACAGAACTTTTCCTCAATATTCTGTTTTAAACTGAAATCGATGAAAAGGGAAAGATCCCTTTGTTATTATAGAAATCCCATTTGTATAGCGAAAGAATATAACAAGATGATAAAAACTGGTGAGGTGAAAAATCAATCCGTTCTTGCTAGGAAACTTGGTGTTTCTCGAGTACGTGTTTCTCAAGTCATTAGTTTACTCAAATTAGATCGCAAGATTATTGAAGCTATCGAGAAACTTGGTAATCCAATGCCAGCAAGGATTATTACTGAACGAATGTTGAGAGAATATATAAAACATCCAGAATCGTATCATGAATATATTCATTAAAGGATATTTATCAATTGAATTGTTTAGAGTAATTCAGAGAGCACCATTAATCTTTTCAAAGTTTGATATTCAACCTGGGAAGCTGAATAAAGTGTTTCATAGATTACTCTAACCTCCTTATTTAATGCAATATCAAAGATTTAAGAAAAATAAGATCGTTCAAGACTATCCAAGAATATGTCTAGACGTAGAAAATCCGTAAAATGTTTGAAACTAGATTATAAAATGCCTTACACAAAGTGGGTATAATACTGAACTGCTTGTAAAGAAACCATATCCTACCGTTTAATAATGTAACAACAAAAACTTACTGATTTTTTACTGATTTTCATTTTTTACACATCAATATGAGAACAAATATCCAGAAAAATCTATGTGTCCATTGTATTAAAACTTGCTGTGTACAATGCTATAAATAATGTATAATACCAGCTTACACGAAACACTTAAAATAACTGCCAAAAAAAACAAAAAGGAGGATAAGTTAATGAATAACCAGAAGTTGAACTCTGTAAAGCAAATTGGGTCTGGATTGGCCATTATCATCTTCCCAATTATGCTTCTCTTGGGCTTCATTTTACACCCTAATTTTTTTAGTTTAGGCATGATTACAAATGTTGCAGAGTGGGCAGAGGAATGGCGCGGTATCTTTCTATTTCATTTTGGTCATTTATTAGTCTTATTTGCGGTTCCGCTTATTATTGCAGCTAGTGTTCGTTTTATGGCATTGTTGAAGGGTCGTGGAGCCTGGCTTGGTTTTATCGGGGGTGTTCTTGGTGTTTTCGGTGCCTTCATGCTAGCAGTCGATAAGGGATCTCTTACTTTGATATTAACAGCTTTTCAGACATTGCCCGACGAACAGTTCAGTAATATCACTCCTGCGCTGCAAACCCTTTTAGATAGGGCTGGATGGTTGTGGATGACCTGGCTCTTTGCACTTCTTATTCCGGGATTTATTCTTCAGACTATAGGTTTGATACGAGAAAAAATTATACCTACGTGGCAGGGTGTTCTTATCATTATTGGACTACTACTGTTAGCTAATCCAGACATCGAAATTATTAGCTCAGTTGGGGCGATTCTAATGTGTATTGGTTTTATTCCAATAGGTATTCGAGAGCTAAGAGGTACATTGGTAACAAAATAATTCACCTTAGTAGTAATACTTATAAGGATATTATGCGCCTAACACTTACCCGGGGGCTTTATAGAAACTCAATTTCGATGGCTACGGAATGGCCTATTTCTTAACGGAGATCGGCCTTGGATACCGGCCCACAACTTCGAGCTCAAGGAAAATACCTTCCTGTGCAAGGGAAAGGTTCCCTGAAGTTGTATTGTGCCTCCAAAAGCATATCTAAACTGTTTAAGAATATTTAAAAATCAGATAGACCATCCTACCGATGGGTAGACATACTCACGCTCAGTAAACAAAAGAATAATGCTGATATATACAGAGATAGCTCCAGATACACCCCACAAAATATAACCCCAAATCCGACCCAGTATTACACCGATACTTCCTGCTGCCAACAACGGCAGCCAGAATATCAAGTCTGACAAGGCGATCCCGTATGAAACACGAACGTGCGTCTTATCACGATAATCCTCTCCCCTACCAATTATCATATCCTTAGTCTGCTGACTGTTGGGATTTACTGCCACGTTGAATTGCACATACACCATTGGAACAAAGATGAACACCAACCCGAATATGACAAGAATCCATGTGAGTATTGATGGTTTAAGCATAATCGTTGCTCCTTTTAAATTATGTACAGCTGGCAAGGCAATGACCGACTATTGCGTAAAGGATTTTCGGTTTACCCACAAACATATTATTCCTACAAAAGAAGGTATAGCCCATAGAAAAAGAGCCACTAACGCAGTACTCCGATAGGTTGTCCATCTCTGGAAGGCAAAAACGAGTGGGAAATAAACGGTGATAGCAAACTCCATCAATCCCGCTGCAAAACCAAATAACCGTTTTCGCAGAAGGCCAACGATAGCTACAATACCGATCGGCAATGGCCATAGCACGTCGACTAACGCTACACTCCAACTTTCATGTGCCCAAGCACGTTCAACGGCATCACCTGTGAAACGTTCGTTCTGAAACCCTATATCAACTGCACCATCCCAATTGAGTAGCGAATAGGCCTGCATTCCCCAACCTAAGAACACAGCCAAAAGTACTATGAACACAATCCAAATCCCCAATGGATAGGGACCAACTTGT
>Ga0209427_10004170_pt1 | contig 16760 bp, 17 predicted proteins | sample DeeMarSWOR136_30_FD_187465 | JGI IMG/M metagenome (GOLD analysis project Ga0209427, IMG submission 187465) | Marine sediment microbial communities from White Oak River estuary, North Carolina - WOR-1-36_30 (SPAdes) (version 2) | ecosystem: Environmental > Aquatic > Marine > Intertidal zone >...
AATTTTTCCGTAGAGCATTCCCGGAATTTTAAGGTCATGGATATAAATGGCTTTGCCAGTGACTTTCTCTTCTGCATCCGCCTTCGGAACTCGCTTTCCAACATTAATAAACTCTTCCATTGCTACCTCCCCTGTTAAGTTCCTTGGGTTTATAGAGTTTGTTGGGTTTATTGAGTTAACCCAATGAACTCAACAAACACAATGGACTCAAGAAACTCTAATGCTGTTCACTCACTGCTTTAATGGCTTGAATGATCTGGAGATAACCGGTGCAGCGGCACAAATTTCCGGCTATCCCATGGCGAATTTCCTCCTCTGTGGGCTTGGGATTTTCGTCAAGAAGGGCCTTTGCAGAGAGAACCATCCCGGGGGTGCAGAAACCGCACTGGACAGCCCCCCATTCAATAAAGGCCTTCTGGATAGGGTGAAGATTGCCCTGAACATCGGTCAATCCCTCAATGGTGGTCACTTTTCTCCCCTCTATTTCTAACGCGGGAAAGATGCAGGAGTTGACCGTCTTCCCATCCAAAAGCACGGTACAGGCTCCGCATTCGCCCATGCCACACCCTTCCTTTGTACCGGTCAGTTCCAGTTTGTCTCTCAGCAGTTGCAAAAGGGTGAGATGAGGTTCAACTTCCACTTTGACCGGTTCCCCATTCAGTGTGAAACTGATGGCTCGTTTCATGATCTCATTCTCCTATTCACTAAATTCCAATACCCAAATCTCAAATTCCAAATAAACTCCAATGACCCATAGCCAAATAACCAAAGAATGCGATCCACTGGAGCTTGGTTATTGGAGCTTATTTGATGTTTGGTTATTGGTTCTTGGTGATGCATCAGCTACCATAGCCTTTCTGGAAAGATGGTCTCCTCAGGACGGACCACCCTCTCAATGGACTTCATCGCCATCCGCTTTACCAGCACTTGGATCATGTCTTTGCGGTACCAGGCCTCGCCCCGGATCGAATCCCTCGGCTGGGCCTCTATTGATGCCGTGTTTGCTACCTCATCCAATAATTCATCGCTGATCTTTTTTCCTCTCAAAAGATTCTCTGCCTTCAGAGTCCGGATGGGTGTTGGCGCGGCAACCCCTAAGGCAATTCGGACTTCTTTACACATGAGTTCATCTTTTTCCATCGTATGGAGGATGGAGGAGATCGGGGAAGTTGTACAGAGCATATCCGAACAAGATACGGTCCCCCTATCCAAAGAGAGGAGGACGGACACTCCCAGAATCGGAAGGTCCAGCGCAAGTCGCCTCTGAAGCTTCCAGTAAGCAGAGCCTGTATGGGGCAAAGGTTTAGGGATAATGAATTCCGTTACCACTTCTCCCCTCTTCAATGTCGTTTCTCCCGGGCCGGTAAAGAAATCCTCGATGGGAACCGTTCTCTCTTCGCTGAGGCTCTTGATCTTTACCTGGGTTCCCAAGACCAACAAAGGTGTTGCCGTATCGGCAGAAGGGGCAGCGGTGCAGATATTCCCTCCAAGGGTGGCGACATTCCGGATCTGGACAGAACCAAGGACATCGGCGGCATCCGCCAGGGCAGAAAAATCCCTGCGAATCACCTCGGACTTTTCGATGGCCCGATGGGTCACCATGGCCCCGATCCTCAAGGAACCGTCGTATTGGATTTGGTCTAACCCCGGGATGCCTCGGAGCGAGATAAGCACTTCGGGCATCATCACTCTTTGCTTGATCATCACAATAACGTCAGTCCCCCCAGCGATGAGTTTTGCCTTCTTCCCATGTTGATTGAGCAAAGAGAGGGTCTCCTCAAGGGTTTGGGGTCTGAGGTAGTCATACTTTTTCATAAAAGCCTCCACATCACCTTACTAAGCTGGGCAAAAAAAGTGCTATTTCAGGGAAAATGATCATGACGGCCATCGTGACTGCATAGGCTGGAATAAACCAGAGAACACCCTTAAAGACCGTTGAAAGTGGGATATCTTCTGCCATCCCCGAGACCACATAGGCACAGATTCCAACCGGAGGGGTGATCGCTCCCATCGTGGTGACCACCGTGAGAATACAGCCGAACCAAATTGGATCATATCCCAACTGAGTTGCTATGGGGAAGAAGATGGGAATGGAGATCAAAAGGAAACCCAAGGCATCCATCACCATTCCAGCAATTCCATAAATGATCAAAACGGAAACCATAATCATGTACGGGGGTACTTGAAGGGCTGAAACAAAATCGACGGCCACAAAGGGAAGCCGGCTAATGGTCAGGAAACGTCCGAAAATAACAGCCCCCCAAACAATGACAATCACCATACACGTTACTTTAAGCGCATCCATAATTGAGGAAACGAACCCTTTCCAGGAGAGCTTCCTTCTGACGGCCGTGGCAATCACCAGTGCGAAAAAGGCGCCGGCCGCCCCCGCCTCGGTGGGGGTGTAGGCACCAGTATAAAGGCCTCCCATCACCAAGCCAAAGAGAACGATCATCTCAATGGCCCCGGGAAGGGATTTGATCTTGTCCACAATACTCACCCTTGGCCCTCCAGGACCCCATTCCGGGTTCCTCACACAAAGGAGATAGATCGTAGAGGCGAAGAGGAAGGTCATCAGGATTCCCGGCAGTGTCGAGCCCCAGAAGAGCTTCCCGATGGATTGTCCGGTCTGTATGCCATAAACAATTAATACAACGCTCGGTGGAATGACCACTCCCAAGGTTGAGCCACAGGCGATAGAGCCTGCTGAAAGGGACTTGTCGTAACGGTACTTCTTCATTTCAGGGAGGGCGACGGTGGTCATGGTGGCTGCAGTAGCGTTATTGGAACCGCAAATAGCGGCAAACCCCGCACAGGCCATGATCGTGGCCATGGCAATTCCACCCCGGGTTCGACCAAACCACTGATAGGCCGTCTGGTAGAGATTTTTGTTAACGCCTGAATAGAAACAGATCGTCCCCATGAGAATGAAAAGGGGGATGACGGTCAATCCGTAGGAGGAGAAATTTGCCCACGTGTCCGTACCAATCATGGAGAGCGCTGAGTCCAAACCAGTCACATACCATAATCCACAGAACCCTACCATTGCCATCGAGAACCCGACAGGCATCTGGAGAACAATCATCACAATTAGAAGAACGAGGATGCCAATCATCCCTATCATTTATTTTCCCCTCGTTTAATGCGAACAAGAGATTCTAAGAAATCGATGAATAAGACAAAGCTGAGAAGAAGGCAGCAGAGGGCTACCACATAAACAAAGGGGTGGTAGATGATTCTCAAAGTCTCCGAAGTTTCACCTCTTTTCCAAATGGTCGAAGCATAGATAGCGCTTTGCCATGCCACCAGAATGAAGAAGATCATGCATGAAAAGGAACTGATCGCATTCATGATTCGTTGCGTCCGCTTTGAATAATGCGTGGCCAAAATATCCACTGAAATGTGGCTGCGGGTAATTTGAGCAAAACCTAAAGGTAAGGCAACGACGAGCGCGCCAAAGAATCCCACGAGCTCGTAAGCTCCTGTGATAGGGGTTCCTGTAGGCCTCATGAGCATATTGGCACAGGCAATCCCTGTCAATGACAGAAGGGCCACACCACCAATCCAGGAGAACCATCGACTCAAATGATTGCTGATCCTTTCGAGGATGGATATCATCAACAGACTCCATTCGTCCAGAAAGACCCAAGAGACCTAGAGAGGAAGGGGAGGCGTTTAGCCTCCCCTCATTAAAAGCAGTGTTGAAGAAAGCAAATTAAGGATATTCTTTGCTATATTTCTCTTTGAGCTTCATCACATCATTCAGGATTTCCTGGGCAGGCAGTCCCTTGGCCCCCACATCCTTGAGGTAGCTGTCGGTCATGGGCTTGAGCACGGCATACCACTTCGAAATTTCTTTCGGCGAAAGTTTGTAGACCTGAACATTATATGTCTTTTCAGACCAAGCCATCGATTCTTTCACATGATCGTCCACGTACTTTCCGGTCCAGATCGCCTGATCTCTACTCAGGTCGTCGATCACCTTCTTCACGTCCGCAGAGAGGGAATCCCATTTCTTCTGGTTCATGACAACAGCAAAAGATACAACAAAAAGGTTGACATTGGCCGTCACGTGACGGCAATATTCAGCGTATTTGAAGTCTTTCATGACTTCCAGTGAGGAGACATTCCCTTTAATGACACCCTTCTGGAGTGCCTCGGGGACATCGGATTGAGGCATTCCGACCGCTGCGGCCCCGAGGAGTTTGAGGATTTTTGCGCCAGTTCCGGAGGCCCTCAGCTCATAACCTTTGAGATCCTCCAAACTAAGCACAGGTTTCATAGACATGATATTTGCCGGTGGGCAGGTGAACATGGTGACGATCTTGAATTTTTCAAGCTCTTTAGGTTTATATTTGTTGACGAGGTCCAGCAGTGAGAGGCTTGCCACGGTAGCACTCGGCCAGCCCACGGGTAGATCCACGGCTTCCACGACAGGGAACATTCCTGGGAAATAAGAGGTACAGGTGGAGCCGATGTCTGCTGTTCCGGCCGCAACCCCATCGAACATATTCTTTGCGCCGAGCAAAGTTCCTCCCGGATAAGTATTTACCTTGACCTTCCCATTCGTCCTTTTCTCTATCTCCGTCTTCCAGCGCTCCATTTGAACACAGGGGAAGGTTGGGGCAGGGGGGAAGTTTGCGTAACTCAGTGTCATTTGAGCATGGGTGATTTTAGGATATAGACTACTCCCCAGAATGAGGGCGAGCATCAACCCCATAGCAAAGATGGACATACTCTTTTTTCTCATCATCACTCTACCTCCTTTCTTCGTTTTGAGAAAGATTCTTTTGCCGTATACTGTATGCAATAAACCGAATGTGTCAAGTAATTTTTTCCCATCACCTCCTTTACCGAAAAGAGTCCCCATAAATCAGATGTTTCGATTGTCGAAGACCCGTTTGCTCTTTCGTTCTGACCTCGGAAGGGCGCCGTACTCCATAATCTCCACCTTCCCACTTACCAGAACCTGTTTTTTGATCTCCTCCTCGACCGTTTTTGCAAGAGCGGAATCCTCGGATGGATTTCCTCCCTGAACCCTTTCTACCTTCACCGTCATGTAATCCTTTCCATCCTCTTTCCTGTCAAGGTGAATCTGGTATTCGCTGCCCACACCCTTGATGCTCGAGAGAATATGATCAATCTGGCCAGGATAGATATTCACTGCCCTGATGATAAACATATCATCTGAGCGCCCCAGTAATCGGTCATGCATCGGAAGAATGGAACCACAAGAGCATCGTTTTGGAATGAGTTTGGTAAGGTCTCTTGTGCGATAGCGAACTAAGGGAGCTGCTTCTTTCCGGAGGGTGGTGATCACCATCTCACCGGTTTCCCCGGTTGGAACAGGCTCAAGGGTCTCAGGATCGAGGAGCTCAAGAATATAATAGTCGGCCCAGTAATGAATCCCCTCGTGATAGATGCAGTCGAGACCTGTGCCGGGACCGTAGAGCTCCGTCAATCCGGGGATATCAAAGACATGTTCTACCGCCAAAAGTTCCTTCATCTTCTTTCTCTGGGCATCGCTTGAACGTTCAGAGCCCATAATTAGTTTCTTAAGGGCAATTCTTTTTCTCAGACCCCTCTTTTCCACTTCCTCTGCCATCAGAATGCCCATCGAAGCGGTGGAGCATAGAACGGATGACTGAAAGTCTTCTAAAAACTGACATTGCATATCGATGTTGCCTGGACCGATGGGGATGGCCATGGCACCTAGCCGTTCGACCCCTGACTGAAAACCGACTCCAGCCGTCCACACCCCATACCCAACGGCAACTTGGACTCTGTCTTTACTGGTTAGTCCAGCCATCTCATAGCACCGTGCAAACATGTTGGCCCAATCATTAATATCCCTCTGGGTATAACAGAGGACCTTTCGTTTTCCTGTTGTCCCGGAGGAGGCGTGCATTCGGACAATCTTTTCAAAAGGAACCGATCGTAAGGGGAAGGGGTATCCTTCCTGAAGATCTTTAGAGGTGGTGAAAGGAAGTTTCGAGATGTCTCTCAGAGATTTAATATGGTTTGGTTTGACTCCAGACTCGTCGAATTGCTTCCGATAAAATTCAGAATTCTTATAGACATGGTGGACTGTCCATTGAAGACCTTCCAGCTGGATGCGTTTTAGTTCCCTTTCTGTTCGAATTTTTGGCATGAAGGTCTTGCCCATTTTTATCCCCCAAATTTTTAACGTCATCCTATTAAAAAACGAAAATATAGTCAAGAAAAACTCATCACACTAAATCCGCCCACGAAGAGCAGAGCCGTTTACTGTAAAGCAACCTGTGCGTTTTCAAATTTTAAACGGCAGATTCTACTTTTATCTTGACAAAATATTTCTGATTTTGTAATAACAAACCAAACGGTTGGTTTATTTAACAACGCCTATGAGAAAGAACAAGTACGAGAAGATTCTGGCAGTGAGTGCTCAATTAATAAGCAATAGAGGCTATGAAGGAGTGTCCCTCCAAGAAATTGCTGACAAAGTCGGTTTACATAAAAGTAGCCTTTTCCATTATGTAAACAATAAGGAGGAGTTGCTTGTTCGAATTTTTGAAAAGGTGTCCACTGAACTCTTTAAGAATTTAGAAGCGATAAATCTCGATGCTTCATTAGAACCTGAAGAAAAACTGAAAAGGGCGATCGATAATCATCTTAGTTTAATGGTCAAATATTTTGATGATGCAAATATTTTCATTAATCAATTAAAAAGTTTGCCGAAAAAGAAGCAAGCGATATTTGTGGAGGAAAGAAGAAAATATGAAAGGGATTTTGAAGGAATTCTAATTGAAATGAAAAAGAAAGGGTATTTTAGAGGTTTGGACATAAAGATCGTCAGACTTGGTCTTTTCGGCATGTTGAATTGGGTTCTAAGGTGGTTTAAAAGAGATGGCCGGTTAACCATGGAAAAAGTATCTGATATTTTTTTCAAATTAATAGTTGAAAAGGGAAACATTTCCAATATCGTGACGAGGAGGTAAGGAGATGCTATTAGAGGAAAGGGTTGCTTTTGTGACAGGTGCAGCACGCGGGTTGGGAAAGGTACTTGCGAACGCTTTAGCAGGTGAGGGTGCACGGGTGGCTGTAGCAGACGTATTGGAGGAGGTAGAGCTCACGGCGAATGAGTTAAGGGAGAAGGGATATCGGTCGGTTGCGATTAAAATGGATGTGTCCGACTACAGTGCAGTTGAAAAGGGATTTGCCAAGGCCGTGGAGCGTTTAGGCCCTGTGGACATCCTTGTGAATAATGCTGCCATCACCAATAACATGGCGTTAGCCCTAAAGATGGATAAGACGAACTGGGACAGGGAAATCTCAGTCAACCTTTCAGGTGCCTTCTACTGCATCAAGCAGGTCTTGAAATCTATGATGGATAGGAAATGGGGGAGAATCATAAACATTATTTCCGGAGCGGGTTTGCATGGAGGCTTCGGTCAGTGTAGCTATTCGTCAAGCAAGGCCGGTCTCATCGGATTGGCACGATCCATCGCTTTGGAAACAGCAAGGCATGGCATAACATCTAACTGTGTCACTCCCGGTCTGATGCCCACACCAGCCTTTTTCGGCTTGGACGAGGAAGTACGTGAACGACTTATAAGGAGAATACCGTCACGCCAACTTTGTGAACCAGAGTATGTCGCCAATGTGGTTGTCTTTCTCGCCTCTGACAAGGCGAGTTATATCACAGGTGCAATCTATGACGCTACAGGAGGGGACGATTTGTTTACCTATTAGGCTATTCGAGGAATGATTGAGGCATAGATCTCAGGTGTCTCTGCTCAGGACAAAAGACCACAAATCGAGAGGAGGTAAAAAAGTGAGGAGATTTGTGAATTATCAAGTCGACAATGGCATTGCTCTCATCACACTTGATCGACCCCCCGTGAACGCACTAGATTTCGTTACCTTCAGTGAAATAAATCAGGTCCTTGATGAGATAGGGGGAAATCAGGAGTGTCGCGTCTTGATACTTACGGGTACAGGGAAGAGTTTCTGTGCCGGGGCTGATATCAGGGTGATGGCAGACGCAGACGAAGTGAAAAAGAAGGCCTTCGCTCCAACGGGCCCTGAACTAACGAGAAGAATTGAATCGCTCGATATGCCAACCATCTGTGCCATCAATGGCTTCGCGATCGGGGGTGGTCTTGAGATTGCACTGGCATTTGATTTCCGTATCGCTTCTGACGGTGCGACATTTGGGCAAGGCGAGATAGGCGTTGGATCTATTCCTGGGGCTGGTGGTACTCAAAGGCTTCCCCGACTCATTGGAAAACCGAAAGCCAAACGACTGATTTTTACAGGCGAAACGATTGATGCCGGAGAAGCTTACAGAATCGGCCTTGTTGACATGATTGTCCCTCCAGACCGCCTCATACCCGAGGTAAAAAAGTTAGCCGGTGCCATTGTCTCCAAAAGCCCGTTTGCATTGAGGCTAGCAAAGAAGGCCATTAATGAGGGGTTCGAGTTGCCGCTCCAGAAGGGACTCGAGATAGAATGGGAGTGTTTTAACGAGGTGATGAACTCAGAAGATAGCGTGGAAGGATTCAGGGCTTTCGCGGAGAAACGGCCTCCTGTATTCAAGGGGCGATAGCAATCCATTCCTTGGGACCTCTCCAGTTTGCAATTGTTGGATCTTCAAAGCTTGATCGAGACATGACGGAAGAAAGGGGAAGTCTATGGATTTCGAATTCACGACCAGGCAAAAGCTATTGAGAGACTCGGCAAGAGAGGTGATGGAAAAGGAGATCATTCCAATTGCTGATGAATATGATAAGAATAAGCTCCTTCTTGACCGGAAACGATTAAAAGAGTTATTGGAGAAGTTAGTACCTCTTGGGTATATAGGAGTACTTCTTCCCAAGGAATTAGGAGGATACGGTCTCGATCATATAAGTTATGGTATTTTGTACGAAGAATTATTTAGAGCATACGCTTCCCTTGGGATGGTTGTTCAACTTCAAAGCAGTTGTGGGGGAATTCATGTTTCAGGGACCCCCGAGCAAAAAAAAAGATTCCTCCCCTCTCTCCTTACGGGAGAAAAGATCATTTGTAATGCGATCACGGAACCGAATGTTGGATCAAACCCGGCGGCGATTGAAACATTCGCGACCAGGGAGGCAGATCACTATATTATCAACGGCACAAAAACATGGATTACGAATGGCAGCATTTCGGATCTTGCCCTTGTCGTTGCTCAAACAAAGGAAGGGGCGGGTGCGTCTGGCCTCTGCCATCTAATCGTAGAAAGGGGGGTTTCTCCGTATGAGACGATCGAAATCCCCAAAATGGGTATGCGGTCTTCTCCTACTTCACAAATTATATTTCGAGATTGTCGAGTTCCTGAAGAAAATCTCCTGGTTGCTCCTGGCCAGGGTCTGGGAAAGGTCCTCCAACTTTTTCAGATGGGAAGGGCTTCCATGGCCATTGCAGCTGTGGGAATGGCTCAAGCTGCGATTGATGCTTCCATCCACTATGCAAAACAAAGGCATCAATTTGGTAAACCTATCGGAAGCTTTCAATTAATTCAGCAGATGATTGCTGATATGTTGGCGGAGACAGAGGCTTCACGGCTGTTGGCTTTCAAGGCCCTTTCAATGGCAGGGAAGGGGATTCGGTGTGATCAAGAGGTCTCCGTCGCTAAGTTCTACGCTACGGAGGCGGCTGTCCGGGTCACCTCGACGGCAATTCAACTCCACGGAGCGATCGGTCTCTCGGAGGAAATGCCACTGGAGCGATTCTTTAGAGATGCCCGTGCTTGGACCATTCCAGACGGGACGACCCAGATTCAGAAACTAGTTGTGGGTAGGAGTGTATTGGGACTGAGCGCGATCCGATAAAATAAGTGGACGAAGGAGGTCAGAGATGACGACGAGTAGTAAAAGGCAAATCCCCTGCCGGGATGGTTTATGGACGATGCCTTCAGAACCCGGTGAGAAACCACAGCTGATTGGCAGTAAGTGTCCTAGTTGTGGAGAGGTTTTCTTCCCCGTTAATCCGGTCTGCAATAACTGCCAGGGCCAGGACCTGAAGGAAATTAAACTGAGCCGTAAAGGAAAAGTCTGGAGTTATACCACTGTGATGTTAGCGCCACCAGCGTATAAGGGACCCGTTCCGTTTGATCTTGGCTATGTGGTGCTACCTGAGGGAGTCAATATTTATACCCGATTTTTAGGCGCAGAGCCTGGAACGTTTAAAATAGGTCAGGAGGTCGAGCTGAATATCGATGTGATGCAGAGGGATGCCGAAGGCAATGAGATTTTGGGTTATTGCTTTGTTCCTGTTAAGGGATAGGGCAGGAAAGGAGCATCGTTACAATGAGAGAAGTAGCCATAGCCGGTGTGGGTTTAGTCAAGTTTGGCAGGTATGATGGACAAAAGGGGCGACCCTACAGAGAAATCTATGAGTTAGGGGCAGAAGCTATCCTCAAGTCATTAAAGCATGCTGACATGGAGTGGAAGGATATACAAGTAGCATATGGTGCCAGTATGTTTGGAGGGCTGGGAGTTCCTAACCAGTGTATGTCTCGATTGGGTATGCCTGGCATACCCATAACCACGATAGAAGGTGCCTGTACTTCTTCACAGCAAGGCATGAGGCAAGCCTACTTGGACATATCCAATGGTTTATATGATGTCGGTCTCTCCTTTGGCGTTGAGAAGATACCCCCTGGCTTGATCGCAGATACTCTGGCTCCCGAATGGATGTTGATGATGGGATTTAACCTACCGGGAATGTATGCCATCGAGACACGGAGGTATTTGGAGGAGACCGGGGCGACAGAAGAGGACATTGCCCGGATAGCCGTGATGGAACGCAAGAATGCCATCATCAATCCCAATGCCTTCTGGTATCAGGGACCCGAAATTACCGTGGAAGAGGTTCTCAACTCTCGTATGATAGCGTCACCGATCCGTTTCTTGATGGCAACCGCGAATGCTGATGGAGCAGCAGCGGTCATTGTTTGCAGTAAAAATAAGCTTAAGTCAAAGGGGAGGACAGTAACCATAGCTGCCTCCGCTCACGCTACAGCGCCCTATGGTTACAACGTTTTGGGTATGAGTAGCCGTGAAAAAGTGAACCCAAAAAGTACTGAGATTGCCTGTAAGGAGATCTGGGAAAAATCGGGCTATGGTCCGGAGGATATGGATGTAATCCAGATCTATGAAGCAATGGCCTCGGGGTTCCTGTGGGACGCTGAGGACTGCGGTTTTTGTAAGCCGGGAGAAACTGCAAAACTGGTAAGAGAGGGGTATTTTGAGATAGGTGGAAAGATGCCGGCAAATACAGACGGAGGTTTAATGGGCAGGGCCCATCCGACGGGCGCTACGGGTTTAGCCCAGATCATTGAGCTATTCTTACAATTAAGGGGAGAGGCAGGCCCAAGACAGGTTCCAGGAGCCAAGATCGCATTCAACCATTGCCACGGTGGTGGACCGAATGCTCTATGCCACGTCCTGAAAAGATGACATGACGAAAGGGCACAGAGAGGTCCGAGGAATGAAACGATGATTCTGGAGCTACAATTGAATAAACAAGGGAAGAGAGGTTAATTCAATGAGAGAAGTGGCCATCGCCGGAGTCGGATTGACAAAATTTGGAAGGTATGACGGGAAGATGGGGCGCCCCAGGAAGTTATACCCTGAGTTGGGTGGTGAAGCGATATTCAAAGCTTTGGAATATGCCAACATGGATTGGAAGGAAATACAGGCAGCCTTTGGGGGCACTTATTACGGAGGGTTGGGAGCCACTCACCAGTGTGTTGAACGGGTGGGTTTGACTGCGATCCCCATAGTAAACATATTTTCCGGTCATGCCTCAGAAGCAGCCATGAGGTTGGCTTACATACGGGTAGCGCTTGGGACCTACGATACTGTGATAGTGGTTGGCGCTGAGACACTTCCTCCCGGCCTACTGGACAACCAGATGATGCCGGTATGGATGAGGAAGATGGGACTTGATGTTTTACCTGCAGAGGCCGCATGTAGTGCAGTGAGGTATATGGAGGACTATAGAGCTACCGTAGATGATTTTGCTCAAGTATCTATGATGGAGCGAAAAAATGCTGTTCTCAATCCCAATGCAATGTTTCAGCAGGAGGTCACGAGAGAGGAGGTTTTAAGCTCGCGCGTGATCGCCTCACCGCTCAACCTCCTGATGACCTGTGCGAATGCTGATGGAGCTGCAGCAGTCATCTTTTGCAGCAAGGACAAGCTTAAGTCTAAGCAAAAAGCGGTCACTGTTGCGGCCGTGGTTCAAACCAGCGCACCCTATGGTACCGCCCTTGCCGGTGGCAGTCTGAGCATGACCGCGAAAGTTAAGAACCCGGATTGCGTTGAGGTTGCTGCCAAGCAAGTGTGGGAAGCGTCAGGCTGTGGGCCGGAGGATATGGACGTCATTCAAGTGCATGACGGCTTCTCACCCGCATTCCTTTGGAATGTTGAGAAGTGCGGTTTCTGTAAGCGAGGAGAAGCACCACACTTATTAAAGGAAGGGCATTTTAAAGGAGGTGGAAAGCTTCCGGCAAATACTGATGGTGGAATTATGGGCAGAGGGCATCCTACAGGAGCTACTGGTATCGCCCAGGTAGCCGAGGTATTTTATCAACTACGAGAAGAGGCAGGCTCAAGGCAAGTTGTTGGAGCTAAGATTGGATTTGCCCAAAGTTTGAGTCCTGGACCTAACGCCGTATTGACTGTGCTGAAGAGATAGCTATTCGGTGATAGGGAGGTAAAGTGCGGGGAAACGAAGGAATGCTTAGCGCTTATCAGATTCTTGATTTGACCAATGAGCGAGGCCTTATTTGTGGCAAAGTCTTGGCCGATTTAGGAGCGGACGTGATAAAGGTTGAGAAACCCGGAGGAGATCCTGCTCGCAGTATCGGTCCCTTCTTCCATGATCAACTAGATCCAGAGAAAAGCCTCTTCTGGTTTGCCTTCAATACCAGCAAAAGGGGCATAACCCTCGACATTGAGACTGCTGATGGGCGGGCCATCTTTGAAAGGCTTGTTAGAAGTGCCGATATCGTCATAGAGTCCTTTGACCCTGGTTATATGGATAAACTTGGCTTGGGATATTCAAACCTTATCCAGATCAACCCAAAGCTCGTCATGACCTCGATTACTGGATTTGGCCAGACCGGCCCCTATAAGGACTTCAAGGCGCCTGATTTTATTGTTTGGGCTCTATCTGGCGTGCTCTATATTGTTGGTGACCCCGATCGGCCGCCCTTGGCACCGGGTTTTCCCCAATCGTATCTTTTCGGAGCCATGCAGGGGGCAGTGGGAACGATGGTTGCCCTTTACCACCGACACATAAGAGGGCATGGGCAACATGTGGATGTCTCAGCCCAGATGGCAGCTTGTATCATGAGCCAGCCAGAGGTTCAAGGCGTTTGGGACTTAGAAAAAAAAATTATGCCACGTTTAGGGAGAATACGGCAACGCCCTGGAACAAACGTCCGTACCCCATTGCTATGGCAGTGCAAAGATGGCGATGTGAGCTTCATCATTTTTTTGGGGGCCGCGACGGCTAATAGTAATGCCCGCCTTGCAGAATGGATCGTAAGTGAGGGGATGGGTAGCGATGTCTTCAGGCGTATTGATTGGAAGACACTTGGGTGGGACGAAATGATACAGGAACTGGCGGATGAGGTTGTCGGGGTTATCAGCAAATTCTTCATGAAGCATACGAAGGCGGAGCTATTCGAAGGTTCGACGAAAAGGGGCATCGCATTATGCCCTTTACTTACGCCTAAGGACCTGTTGGAATTTGAGCACCTCGCGGCGAGGAACTATTGGGTTGAAATCGAACATCCTGAGTTAGGCACGAACATCACCTATCCTGGCGCGTTTATCAAATCGACGGAAACTGTCTGCGGGATTTCGCGCCGTGCCCCACGTATTGGCGAGCATAATGAGGAAATCTACGTTAAGGGTCTTGGCCTTTCCATAGAGGAAGTTATCACCCTAAGGCAGAGCGGGGTCATCTGACTGGAGGGAAAAAGGAGCTCAAATATGGAAAGCAGACCGTTCGAGGGGATAAATGTTTTGGACTTTACCTGGGCAGGGGTGGGCCCGATGGCGGTTAATTATTTTGCAAATTATGGAGCAACGGTTGTAAAGGTTGAAAATTATTCCAGGCCCGATGTAACGAGAACGAACCCGCCCTATAAGGATGGCATACCTGGACCAGACCGTAGTATCTATTTTGCATGGATCAATCCAGCAAAAAAGTACGACATCACGCTCAACCTAAATCATGCCAAGGGGGTGGAATTGGCTAAAAGGTTGGTGGCTTGGGCCGATATTGTTGCAGAGAGCTTTACACCAGGAACGTTGGAGAGATGGGGTTTGGGGTATGAAGATTTAAAGAAGATAAAGAAGGATATCATTATGCTCCGTACGTGTGGGTATGGTGAAACAGGGCCTCTATGTAGACAACCTAGCCTAGGATTTCATTTAACGTCCATATCGGGGTTGAACTCCTTTACCGGCTGGCCTGACCGGCCGGCAACTGAATTACCAGGGGCTTACACCGATCCGGTCGTTGCTCTATTTGCGGCAACCTGTCTTATCGCGGCCCTCGAATACCGTAGGCGAACGGGCAATGGGCAATGCCTTGACCTATCGCAACAAGAAGCATCCATTCACTTCCTAGCACCTCTTGTCCTTGACTATTCTGCAAATAAGCGAAATCCTGCCAAAGGGGGTAATCGATTAGCCCATGCTGCTCCGCACGGGGTTTATCGCTGTCAGGGCGAGGATAGGTGGTGCGCGATAAGTGTACGGACCGATGAGGAATGGAGGAGCTTTTGCAAAGTTGTTGAAAAGTCAGAGTGGATCAGCAACACCAAGTTCTCCACTTTATTGAATAGAAAAAGAAACGAGGTTGAGCTGGACAGGCTGGTGGAGGAGTGGACGAGCGAGCACACCGCCGAAGAAGTGATGACTTCAATGCAAGCAGTCGGCGTTGCCGCAGGAGTCGTATCAAACGCCCAAGACCTGACTGAAGATCCTCAAATGAAACATTATCACTTCTACAGGGAGTTGGACCATCCTGAGATGGGAAGGCGTTCGTTTTACCACGGCCCCGCCTTTAACCTGTCTGACATCCCCTATGAGGTATCGCGGCCCCCCCTCTTAGGGGAGCATACGGAGTACGTTTGTACTAAGATCCTCGGTATCCCTGACGAAGAGTTTGCTCAGTTTATCCGAGACGGGGTGTTCGACTGAAAGCATGCTCCTGGGAGGCGCCGTTGAGGGCGAGTGCTGGCTTGCCATGAAAAAGGACCTTGAATGTCGCCTCCCTTTACCCTCCCACGCAGAAAACCACGCTTGGGTGCCGAAACGCTTCACCGTGCAGGCAGGGGCTTCAGCCCGTGTGGGCTTCACTTCCATTTTGGCTGCCTCTTCCCCTTGCTTGCGGTTACGGCGCGGTCTCAAAGGGGAAGGAGAAAAGGGGGGGAAATTTGAAATACGTTTGATTGGTTTTCACTTCTGACGTTTACTCCTGGTGGAGGCTCGTTGGCTTATCGTTGTCAGAGCAACCGATCCTACGACCATTGTCGCAGCGAGGCCAATTTGAAGTGTAAGTGGTTCGGAAGCGAGAAGGTGTCCGAGTAAGACGGCAACAACCGGATTGACATAGGCATAAGTAAATACGAATGGCGTTGGAGCAACACGAAGCAACCAAGTATAGCATGTCAAACCAACCCAGGAACCGAAAATAATTAGATAAACCATCCCTGCAAGGGATCTGGCTGAGATATGAGCCAGATTGAATCGGCTGAATTCCCCTGAAAAGAAACTCAAGAGGAGCAATCCTGCTCCTCCTCCCAGCATCTCCATGGCGGTTCCCAATAATGGGGAGGAGGGGAGGGCGGCATGACGGCTGTGGAGGGAACCGACAGCCCAGGAAAGGGCAGCCAGAATAAGGACCAGAGCCCCGATAAGATCGACCTTTTCTCCATGACCTACAATCTGAGAGGGTCCGATCAACACAGCAATGCCTACAAATCCCACAATGATACCCAGAATCGCCCACGGGCTGGGTCTGCGTCCAGTGGGATTCAGAGATTCGATCAAGACCATCCATAGAGGTACAGTTCCTACCAGCAGGGCTGCTACACCTGATGCCACCCACTGTTCTGCCCAGACGACCCCACCATTGCCGCCAACTAGTAATAGAACGCCGACGATGATAGCAGAAGTCCATTCCGATCGGGATGGTGCTGCATCTCCGCGGGACCGCCGGATCAAATAAAGAATTCCACCGGCAATCAGGAATCGGGTAGCAGCCATCAAAAAGGGTGGGAGGGTTTCTATCGCAATACGGATCGCCAGATAGGTGGAGCCCCAGATAAGGTAAACCGCAGCAAAAGCCGCCCCGACGTGTAAGCGCGACGCTGCGTTGGGCGAACGCAGCAGGGAGAGCCATCGCCTGAGTTGACTGTGAACCTGTGCTGCTTGCATACGCTTGATCCTTTCCGTTGCCGGTGGTTAATATCTACTATTTCAACCCCAATGCCCGGTCTTTGTGAAACGCTGCCCAGACTTTTCCCACTCCCTCCAAGGTAGTAGGGCGTCGTGTCCACGCGCTACGCTCGAGGTGCTTCGCAGAGCGCGGCGAACGGCCACCGTTCGACGGTGAGCTCGCCCTGGGCGCGCATTTTCACCGCGGCCGACTTTGTGGTAGAATAGCGCCCATAATGGAGTCACCAACCGAGACGGCCCCCCTGGGGGTCATTGATTCGATGAGCGCCGGCT